>CESX01023775.1_pt1 | contig 12187 bp, 8 predicted proteins | sample 326941 | NCBI WGS metagenome assembly CESX01 (sample SAMEA2622357, study PRJEB7988) | marine metagenome | isolation source: saline water (ENVO:00002010), including
AGGCTTGAATTTAGAAGCAGGAGATGCTATAACAGTGCAAGCAGCAACAGGCAGCAATAAAATACAAGGTGCCATAAGTTATGCTTTAATAGACAGGTCACAACAAAATGGATAATGATATATTAAAAATAAATTGTACAACAATAGTTACAATTAGAAATGTTAATTCAGGTAAAATTTATAAAGATGAAGCAGAAAGAGATGCTGATATAAATGATCCTAATACAGAAACGAAAGCAGATCACGTGGTACAAGATCTAACAGTTCAAGTATCTCCAAAAGGTCTAAACTTATTACAGAAAGCAATGAGTAAAAATGATAATGAATCAGACACCTAAAGGTGGAACCGAATTACAATTAGGTTTTTTAAATAAATATGTTGATAAAGGGTTATTAGATCAAGTACAGATCTGTACTAGCATTCCTGGTAAAATTCCTATTAATCCTAATAAAGTAAATATACTTTGGCAAAAAAATTCTTACGATCAACCTAATTTATATCCATGGTTTAAAAATAAAGCTAATCATCACATATATGATTGGTATGTTTTTAATTCACATTGGAACCACGAAAAATTTAGAATGATGTTTGGTTTACCAACTGAAAAATGTATTGTTATAAAAAATGGTGTAGATAAAATAGAACAATCAAAACCTTATGAAAAGGGACAACCTATAAAAATTATACATCAAAACACTCCTTGGAGAGGTTTGTCTGTATTATTAGGCGCTATGCAATTAGTAAAAAATCCTTTAATTAGTTTAGATGTTTATTCTTCTTGTGAAGTTTACGGAAAAGATTTTATGGAAAAAAACGACCATAATTACAAAGAACTTTATAAACAAGCAGAGTCTTTACCTAACGTAAATTACATTGGTTATAAACCAAACGAATATATTAGAGAAAATATAAGTAATTATAATATGTATGTTTACCCTAGTATATTTGAAGAAACTTCTTGTATTTCTTTATTAGAAGCAATGTCAGCTGGACTTTATAGTATAGTAACAAACTATGGCGCTCTTTTCGAAACAGGTGCAGAGTTTCCAATGTATATTCCTTATGATAATAATTACAAAGCTTTAGCTGAGAAATTTGCTTATGGTATAGATGCAGCAGCAGAAACACTTCATGAAAAACCAATACAAGACCATTTAACTACTCAGTCTAGTTATACTCAACGTTATTATTCTTGGAATAAACAAGCAGTTTCATGGACTAGATTTTTACAAGGAGCAATTAATGTCAAATCCAAATGAACCAATATGGTTTAATAATGATAAAAGTGTTGTTGAAAATAATGATACTTATCAAACAATTAAAACAAATAAAGTAACTGAAATAAATATAGGAGAAAATTCTCCACATAAAATAATGGTATGTACTCCTTGTCATAGTGATGTTAGCATGCATTACACACGAGCAGTATTAAAGTTTCAACAAGAATGTTTTGCTAAAAAAATATCCTGTAGTTTTACTTTATTAAAATCTTCATTGGTTACTCAAGGAAGAAATTTATGTGTTGCTGAAATGTTAAGTCATGAAGATAAATATACTCATTTGTTGTTTATTGATTCTGATATAGATTTTAATGGAAGCACTATATTTAAAATGTTAGATTTTGATAAAGATATAATTAGTGTTCCATACCCAATGAAAACATTAAGTTGGGACAAAATATGGAGAAGACTTGATTTAAAAGAAGGTGCAATTAATGACGTTAATGACTTAGCAAAAGCAGGTTTTACTTTTCCAGTTAAAGTAGAGGACCCTAATTCAGTTACCGTGAACCGAGGACTTATGGAATTAACTCATGCCCCTACTGGATGCATGTTAATTAAAAGAGAAGTTCTTGAAAAGATGATCAAAGAATATCCTCATTTAGAAATTTTTCAACCTACTATTATAAACGGAAAACAAGTTAAAAAAGATAATATGTATAATCTATTTGATACCTTACACGATCCTGTAACCAAACGTTATTACGGAGAAGACTTTGGGTTCTGTCAAAGATGGGTAGATATAGGAGGAAAAGTATATGCATACATAGACGAATATATAACTCACGTAGGAGAATACTCTTATTGTGGTCGATTTAAAGATGATCTAGTGCAAGCAACAAAGCCTTTCAAATCTGTTGACGATAGTAAAAAAATCAAATAAAGTATCCTATTTACAGGATTTCTACGCCTGCTTAACAGTATAAATTTAATTAAATTATGGCGATATCTAGATCTTTAATGAACAGACAATTACGAGCAGATGGTGGCATTATGCAAGTTGCCCCTAGAGAAAAATTTGGTTTAGGTAGTAAACTTAAAAAGTTTGTTAGAAAAATTATACCTAATGAAATATCTGAAATAGCAGTTACAGCTGCGCCATTTGTTGCTCCTTTTAACCCTTTACTTGCAGCAGGAATGTCTGGTCTTGGTAGTTTTGATCAAACAGGACGTATTGGAGACTCTTTAAAAAAAGGAGCTTTAACTTATGGACTTGGTCAAGGTGCTAGATATTTAGGTGGAGCAGATTTTCAAGGACTACAAAATCCATTTGCTAAAGATGCATTTAGTATGCCTACAGGTTCAGGTGGTATAAAAAATTTATTTAAAGATAAAGTTCAACCTGTTGAAGGAGTAGGAGAAAGCACTTTCTTTGAAGATACAACAGTAGATGCACTTCCAGGTGATATAATTACAACTGTTGATAAAACTACAGTCAGTAATGTACCTGGATCCGCAATGGATTCATTTAACACAATTAAAAGTTTTAATACGTCTCCAGCAGATAAAGGAAAAGCAGCTTTAGATCTTTTAAGAAGAGGAAGTAAAACTTTGTTTTACGATAGCAAAGGCAATCTTGACAAAGCAGCAGTTCTTGGAGCAGCAACTTTTGCACTTTCATACGCAGAAGCTAAAGCTTTAGCAGCTCAAGCTGGAATAGATTTAACAGAAGAAGAATATGATCAAGCACAAAGAGACGAAAAAAAAGAAGAGTATGCAGGTTATTTACAAAACTTTTTTGGTGGTAAAAAAGATGGTGGTAGAATAGGTTATGCAGACGGACCCCGAACCACTAGAGTAGGTAATCTAGAAATAGTAGTTATGCCAGGAAGTTCTCAAGAAAAAGCTGTTGTAGATGGTCTTATGAATGACATAGATGGTATTGTAGATGAAGATACTAAAATGAATTTTTACAGAACACTTATACCAGAATTGATTTATTCTGGAGAAATAGATTCTCAAGAAGGAATGAAATTGTTACAAGAATTAGGTATAAACATGAAAGCGGACGGCGGAAGAATAGGTTATTCAAAAGGATCTGAGCCAGAAGAAGCAGAAATAGGTATCATGTCAATTGACGTTAAAGCAGGTGATGACGAAGATGAAGAAGATATGATGATGGCAGGCGGTGGTATTACTTTTACTTCTGCAGAAAAGTCATACTTGTTTAGAAGATTGGGTGGTGCTGGTGGTCCTGATAGATCATTCACAATGCCACAATTGTATGGTATTTTAAAAAATCCAAATAGTCCAGCTAATATAGATGATGCTAAAGTATTAAAACAAATAGCCATCATGGGTCTAGAAGGGCGAAAAGACGGCGGAAGAATAGGTTACAAAGATGGATCAAAAGGTGCTAACAGAGTATCAGAATTATTAATTACAAGAGCTGGTATACTAGCACAAGATCCTGACGCAGATGTATCTGATATTGAAGCAGAGATATTTCAATTAACAGGTAAAACATTTAGATCAGTGGGTGGTATAAGTGATATACCAACAGGTAAGATTAGAAAAAATAATGCTGGTGTAGTTGAAAGAGACTACAGAGATGAAGGTGGTTTTGTACCAGTTGGCATTAAAGAACGAGCTGATGATGTACCTGCTATGTTATCTAAAAACGAATTTGTAATGACTGCTGATGCTGTACGTGGTATAGGTAACGGCAGTGTTGAAGAAGGATCTAGAAAATTATATAATACAATGAAAAAAGCAGAAAAAGTAGGTAAAGCATAATGTCAATGACATACACTAAACCAGCTCCATTTATAGAGAGCGCTCAAGAAAACTATATAGATCTATTAACACAATTAGCAGGTCAAGCTCCTGGTTCTGACATTAAAGACGCTGATGGTAATGTTATTGGCACCGTACCAACATTAGATCAACTTGGGCCAAAGATTGCCGATCAAAATGTTTTAACTCAACAAGCACAACAATTAGCGGCAACACAAGCAGGACTTGGTCAATTAACTTTTGGTCCACAAGGACAAGTAACAGGTGTTGGTCAAGGTACAGGTGTTGCAGGTTATCAACCCTACTTAGATCAAGCAACACAATATCAAACCCAAGCGGCTACTACTTTTGGTGATGCAGGCACCACATTAAGTGGGGCACAGGCTTTTTCAGGACCGCAAGCTTATAAACAATTTATGTCTCCTTATCAACAAGATGTTATTGATACAACACTTGCAGAGTTTGATATTCAAGCAAAAAAAGGAGCACAAGGAACTGCAGCAGAAGCAATAGCAGCAGGTGCTTTTGGTGGTGGTAGAGAAGGTGTACAAAGAGCAGAATATCAATCTGCATCAGATAGAAACAGAGCTGCAACTCAAGCAGGATTATTAAAAGAAGGATTTACACAAGCTAATCAATTAGCTAATCAAGCTTTTGGTCAACAAATGAGTTTAGGCGGTCAACAAATGAATTTAGGACAACAACAACTTGGTCTTGGAACTCTTTCATCAAACTTAGCATCTTTGCAACCATCATTAGCTGCAAGTAATATACAAAATTTAGGTGCTGCTGGAACATCAAATTTAGCTTACGATCAGGCTTTACTAGATGCTCAACAAGAACAAGCACAATTACAATACAATGAACCTTTTAATAGATTAGGAATGTATGGATCAGGAATAGCTTCTATGCTTAGTGGTGCTCCTTACATGACAAATACTATGGGTGGTGCAGGAAGTGTTGGACCTTTATCTCAAGCATTATCCGCTGGATTAAGTGCATACGGTTTAGGGAGCATCTTTGGAGGCAAAGGTTAATGAATTTTAAAAGACCATCATTTAAAAAAGGTGGATCAACTGGTATTGGTCAACTAACACCTAGAACACAAGCTAGAGGCGGTGGAAACATTGGTGGTGGAATAATTGCAGGATCTAATTTAGGATCTAGAACAGGATTTTCTGTACTTGATATTATAAGTGGAAGCATGGCAGAAGAACTTACAGGTGGTTCTAATAAAATAAGTTCAAAAGCAGATGCTCTTAAAAAAAGTAATGTCGGTCTTAAAAAAGGAAACATAGGCTCTCGTTTATTAACTCAACTTCGTGGATTAAGTATTCCATCAGCCAGTACAACAGGTCTTATGTCATTACCTTTTGTAGGACCAGCAGCACTAGCTTACATGAATAGACCTAGAACTCTAGAAGAGAAAAAAGTAATGCAAGAGTATGGTCCTATTGATGAAACATTTTTTCAATATGATGAATATGATGCAGATAGAAAAAAAGCTAGAGGAGTAGGAGAAGAAATCAGTTTTATTGATGCTTTATTTATGGATCCTGAAACAGGAAAATATCCAAAAGTTTTAGGAAGAACAAAAGATAGAAAAAAAATTGAAGAATTATTTGGTACTGATGCTGGTTACTTACCTAATGCAGGACCTAAAGAAGTTAACATTGAAGAGATTGTTGACACTGTGGTTTCCGATAAAAAAACAGGCACTAAGGATGATGACACACCTAAAAAAGCACCTTCTTTTGAAGATACTTACGAAGCTGAAAAAAAGAAGATAGAAAGATTAATAGGTGAAGAGGATAATAAAGGTATAGTCGCTCTTGCCTTATCGGATGCCATTGGTACACCAGGAACTATTGCAGACAAAGCCGCTGTATTAAATAAAACCTTATTAGGAATTATGGCTGGTAAGAAAAAAGATCAAAAAGACATTGCTAAATTAGCTTACACTGCAACTAAAGAAATAGAAAAAGCTAAAATCGCTTCCGGCAAAGAAGGTTTTAGTGAAAGACAGTTTAAAGAAATGGCAAAATTGAGAAGAATTATAACTGATACAACAGGTGCTTACAGTGATGCAGAAAAAGCAGAAGCTGCGGCTAGATATAAAAATCAAACAGAGGTTTTAAAAGCTATCGGTGGTAAATCTACTGCAGAGAAAGTAATGAAACCAGGTGATGCAAGAGAACAAATAAAAAGATTTAAAGACGGTGCTAAAAAACTTGCTAAAATGGATAAAAATGATCCAAATTATGGTAGAGCATTAAACGAATATATGGCGGAAATTGAATTCTTAAGTAATTACCCAGAACTAATGCCTTCAATAAGAAGAATAGATGCTATTTATGCAAACGTTTTGGCTGCAAACAAAAAAGATGGTGGCAGAATAGGATTTGCTAATGGTACTCCTATGGAAGAATCAATTCAAGTATCGGAAACAGTAGGTCAAAGTCAAGTACCAACTGCTCAAACACCTCAATTATCTTTTGAAGAAATTAGAAATAGATTGCCTAAAGAAATAACAGATGAAATTGTTAGATTAATTGCCGGAAGTAATGAAGCCTTACAAGATTTTTCTTATATCAGAACACAAGGTGATGTGGATAAATTTAACATGAAGTATGGTGTTACTTTAGTATTACCACAAAGCACAGCATAGGAGAAGCTATGGCCGAAGATACAGGTTTATTTTCAGATTCACTATTTGCATCAAGTGAAGCTCCTGTTGAACCTGAAACAGTTGGTGCTTTAGATTATTTTACAGATGTTCCAATTGGAATTGCAAAAGGTCTTAGTCAAGCTGTTCAAGGTTTAGTTTCTTTAGGTGCTTTACCTATTGATTATTTAGCAAACACAAATCTTATTACCGCAATCGATAATCTTTTTGACAAAATTACACCTGAAACAGATACAATTGTTGGTGATGTAACTTCGGTAGTAACACAATTTGGTGTACCATTAGGCGTTGCATCAAAGATTGCTAACGGTGTTTTAAAATTAAATAAAGCTAGTCAAATTGTAAAATTAAATAATTTTAGAAGAGCAGATGATACTTATGATTATTTAGGGGCTGGTGGTGAACTAGCAAAAAGAGCAGGGTATTGGGGAGCTTTAGGTGGAGTAACTGATTTTGCAGTATCGACTCCTGGCGACCTTAATACTTTAACTGAAACATTAGGCTTTGGAGAAGCTTACAAAGGTGATGAACTAAAAGGTTCAGCTAAGGCAACAGAATACTTTAAAGAAAAATTAAGATTCGGTGCAGAAGGAACTGTACTGGGAGGTGGTTTAACCGCAGCTTTACCGGTTGCTGGAACACTGGGTGCTAAATATGGACTAATGGGTTTAAAAGGTGGAGCAGCTGTTGCAAAAAATGTGGTTATTAGACCTTTGAATTATGCCGTCTTTCAACCAATTGGTAAACTTGGAGCTACAAAAGCTGTGGGTAGAGGTGCTCGAGGTATAGGACAATTTTTAAATAACACCGCTACTAAACTAAGGGAAGCTTCTGGTCTGCCTGATCCTAAACTATGGCAATACTATAAAGCCGAAGCAGGAGCACCTATAAAAGAAAGAGTATTAAAAATTTTTAGTGACATGAGATTAGCAACAAAATCTGATGGACCTTACACACGAAGTCAATCAGATATGTACAGAAGAATGGGACAAGATATTCAAGGAGATGATAAAGGTTTAGTTAAAATAATGAATCAAATAGATGATCAGTTTAAGGAAGTAGCTAAAGGTGGAGATATATTACAGCTTCCAAAATATTTACAAGACTCAAAATTAAGATACCCTAAACCTATCACTGCTTTAGATGATGAAATGTATTTAAAAATGAATGATACATTATATGATTACATTGCTGCCCCTAGAGTAAAAGATACTTTAAAAGATTCGGATGAAGCCATTGCTTTGTTAAATAAGTTAGAACAATCTATTCCTAATAAACAAATAGCACAAGCCGTGAAAAAAAATGCAAAAGCGTTAAAAACAAATATTAATAATTTAGGTTTAAAGTATGGAAAATTATTATTTGATAATCCAGATGATGCAATTAAAGATTTTGGAAAAACTATAGTGGAAAATGGCGGAGCCTATTTAAAACAAGTATATAGTATTATGAAAAACAAAGCATATGATTTTGATCCTGAAGCCATAAAAGGAGCTGAAAAATTTTTTGTAAAAAATACTATTCCTCAAATAAATAAACTTGAACCAAATACTATTCCTAATTTTGCTAAAGCAAACAATGTCGGTATAGAAGAAGCAGAAAAATTGTTTGCTCAAAAAACTATGGCTGATCTTAAAAAATCTTTAATCGAAAGTAATAGAGATCCAGAATCTTTATTTAGATATATTACAGGAGAACGTGGTTTTAAAATAAAAGGAGCTCGAGGAACGTTAAGAGACGCAGGATATAAGACTATTAAAGAAGGAAAGGAAGTAGATGTATTAACTAGAGAAGGTAAATTAGTTCAAGCAGGAATAGATCTTCCAACAGTCATGAAACAAGTGATGGATGATGAAGGAGTTGAGGTAGTAGGAAAAGCTTTTTTTAAACCCTTAAAGGATTATAGAGCAGCAGTAACTGATACTTTTATTCAAACTGCTAAGAACATTCATAAGAAAAAATTTTTTGATGATTTTGCAGACAGTGCTTTAAGAAACGGTAATGCTTTTCGATCTGTTGATGAGGCTAGAGCTAAAGGTATCCCTACACAAAACTTAACTCAAATAAATTCTGAATTCGATAAAAGTGCAGCAATGTTAGATTCTAAATTACTACAAAGCAAATTGTTTACTGAAGGTTCTGATGGACGTGGTTTATTTATGACTCCAGAATTAGCGAATGCAGTCAAAGGTGTAGATGAATACATGACACGAGCTTATAGTCTACCTTTATACAGTGCATTGATGTCTGTTAAAGCTGCAGGTCAGATAGGTAAAACAGTATTCTCACCAATGACACAAATAAGAAACGTATCAACCGCTTCTTTTTTTGCGTTAGCTAGTGGATTAATTGGTGGCAGAGTAAGTCTTACTGATTCATTTAAATTAATGGCTGATGATATTTTTCCAGGTAAATTTATTTCAGCTGCAGATGTAGCTAAGAAAATGGAAGATAGAATTAGAAGAGGTGTTGTGGATCAAAATATAGAGGTTAATGAAATTAAAGCTATTATGCAAAAAGCAAAAGATGGTAAATTTACTATGTCGGCTTTAATGGAGGCCCCGATAGTTAAAAAAGCTTTTGATTTGTATCAAGGTGGTGACAATGTTTGGAAAGTTTATGCAGATGATTTTTATCAAGACGCCTTAGGTACAGCTTTTCAATGGAGTTCTAAAGGATTAAAAGGAGATGCAGCTATTAGAGATAATATTATAGACTGGTATAAAACAGTTGGTAAACAGTCAGATGTAGCGGATGAATTAACAGCAGCCAATGCTAAAATTGCTGAAATAGATCAAAATCTTTTGACAGCTACTCCTGCCACTAAACAATCCCTACTAAATCAAAAAGAAAATTTAGTACAACAATTTAAAGATATAAAAGATATCTCTGCTTATTTAGTAACCAACACTATTCCTACATATAGTAAAGTACCTAAGCTTATTGAAAACATAAGAAGTTTACCTTTGGGTAACTTTGTAGCTTTTCCTGCAGAAATTTTAAGAACAAGTGCACACTTAATTGAAATAGGCGCAAGAGAATTAACTAGCACTAATCCATTTATAAGACAGATGGGAGCAAGAAGACTACTTGGAGCCGCTTCTGTATTTGGTGGAACAGGTGCAATTATTTCTGAAGCAGCTGAACAATTAACTGGAGTATCTTCGGATAAAATGGATTCATTTAAAAGATCGGTCGCACCAAGTTATCAAAAAAACTCAACACTAATTCCATTAACCGAGTCAGATGACAAAGGTAATTTTAAATACTTTAACTTCTCATACACCAACCCTTATGATTCAATGGTAAGACCTGTTAATGCAGTATTAAATGCATATGGTAACGGTACTTTAACCAATCAAAATGCTAGTCAAATTGTTTACAATGCTTTAATAAATGACGCATTAACAGACACACCTGGTGCATTTACAGAATTTTTATCCCCATTTATTTCAGAATCAATTGGAGCAGGAGCAATAGCTGATTTGACTATTAGAGGTGGTAAAACAAAAGAAGGTCGAACTATTTATTACGAACAAGATAATGCCATGGAAAGAATTGATGCATCATTAGGTCATTTATTAGCTCAACTAGAACCCGGTGCTTCAAGAAGTGCTAGAAGAGTTTGGAAAGGAGTAACAGAAACCTTTACAGATTATGGAACTACCTACGATAGTGCAACAGAAATAGTCGCGTTGATGTCAGGACTTCGTGTCGAAGAAGCAAAACCTATGGACAGTTTACCTTTTATCGTAACGTCATATGCAAAAGATTTAAGCAACATACAAAATAAATTCTCATCTAATATCTACAGTCCAAATTTAGATCTTAACGGAAGAATAGGTTACATGGCTGAATATTTAAAAGATAATTATGATTCTCAAAGTAGAATGTATCAAGTAATAAAAGACATGGAAGCAATGGGAGCAGACATAAGTGAAATAGAAGATAAAATTGGAGCCAGATTAAAAAATAAAAAACGTTTAAATGCTTTAATGAACGGAGAATATAGAGCTCCAAATATAAGTGACGCTAGACTAGAAGGATTAATTGAAAAATTATATGAAGAAAATCCTTTAAAGGCTGCAGAAGTAGAAAATCAATTTGAAGAAGCTTTAGATATATTTGAAGATTTAAGATTTGATTTAGAAGACATAGAACTTGGTGAAGGTGTAGGAACTTTTGAAGAGTTTATTAATTTTACTTTAAATCCACCTGATGTATCTACTCAAGGAATAACACCATTATCAGGTATAGCACAGCTACCTGATGCAAATTTACCACCGCCAGCTCAGATCGGAACAGGGGTAAATGCTAACTTATTTAGAAACAATATAAACGCAGGAACACAGTTTAATTTACTTCCAACTGCAGTAAAATTTGATAAACTGTTTCCTTTAGGATAAATTATGACAATAGATAAAAGAATTAGATTTGGCGGCGGCGGTAGTCAAGATCATCTTGGTGGTCAATATCAAGGTGGCAGTAAAGGTGGTTCAAAAGACAAAGGAACCGGTGGTAGTAAAGGAAATTTTGGCAAAGGCGGAGGTGGCCAAGAATACAATGTATATGAAGCACCTACAAAAAACACTTACACTTCTGAAACTATAGATAGTAAACCTATTACAGGATCTGATTTTCGAAGAGCTCGAAATGACTTTATAAATAATTTAAATCAAAACAATTTTTTAAGAGCACAACAAAATAACACTCGTTTTCAACCTTATCAAGGTGGGGCATTTGCTATTGATAGAATGAAACAATCAAGTCCTGTAAGCGGTATAATGCGTTTATTAGCGGGTTTAGCCATACCTGGCGGTAGTTTTTTAATGAACTCAAAAGGCATGTTATCAGATGGAATAATGGCTTTAAATAATAAAATACGAAATACTGATTTAGCTCAATCAAGAAATTTAATGGATTATTTAAATATAAAAAGGCTTGGTGGATATGAGGAAATGGAAAAGAAAAGAGCTGCAACTATGCAATCTGCAAAAGAGCTTCAAGCAGCAATAGATGCAGGTGAGTATGATGGAATGGGGGTTAGACCTGTTCAAACGTTTGAGTTTGATTCATCAAAATTTAATACTGAACCTGTTGCAAGCACACCAAATATAATTGAAGATATAGGAATAGAAAACATTAAAAGAAATATAGAGGAAGCAAGAAAGTTTGATAGTATCAAAGGTCAAGTTGCAGAACTAACACCTAAACAAAAAAACTTTATTAAAAGCAAACAATTTGCTTTAAAAGAAAATTTAATAGACGCTGGCGACGTTTATAAAACAATAACTAATCCTGATTTAAATATTTATGATTCAGGAACTATGGGATTCTTTGAACAAGAACCAACTACTCTAGAAGAATACAACGAGTTTCTTGAGAGTCTTGGTATAAATCAAAGAGCGGTGTAATGTCTAGAAAATCTGCATTAGAAAAAATAGAATCTCATGAAAAACTTTGCAGAATAATGCAAAAACAGAC
>CESX01117731.1_pt1 | contig 12134 bp, 16 predicted proteins | sample 326941 | NCBI WGS metagenome assembly CESX01 (sample SAMEA2622357, study PRJEB7988) | marine metagenome | isolation source: saline water (ENVO:00002010), including
CCGATTCCGCAGACCCTGTATCCTCGTTAAAAACATTCTCGAAGTATTGATTTCTGTGAGGTATTGTGAGTACGCATTTGTTGTTTACGCTTAAATCAGCGGTCTCATCTGCGCCTTGCTGGTAGTATGCATTTGGAACCACAATGTCAGAAAACGTAGATAAAGCGCTTTCTTCGCCCCCCTTGTAAATATGCTGGTATGCAAACTGAAATCCAGATATACCTTCAAAAGAAGATGTAGGATCCGTTGGGTCTGTTTCAAATTTAGCAGTTATAGGGTATAATGGTGTTTTAGGGCAGGCCGTAATAAAGTCTTTTACGTCTACTAAATCGTAATTATTATGGTTTTCTACAAGAGCTCTAAATGGATGTATTTTTCGAGGCTCATTTATGTTGTCAGTAAAATATATAATAGGCTGAGTATCATATATTTGAGTCAAGTGATCCGCTAAATTATCATCACTTACCTCTTCAACTCTAGCACCTCTTTTATCAGACCTTGAATTAAATAAAGCTCTATTAATATTACGTAAAGAATAAAAGTATTTGTTCTCGATTCTAACTATATCCGCCTTAATAAAAGAATCAGATACAAAATTGAACTGCTGAGATGTGTATATTTTTCTATACCCATCAAAGTTTTCTGTTGATCCAGGTAGATACCCTGTGGGATCATATGCATAAACACCTTGATATTTAGCTTCTTCACACCACAAAAACAAATAAACAACATTTGCTTCATGGTCAGTTACGCTACCTAAAACTCTTTTTTCTAAATCATTTGGAACGCCATCTATGACGTCTGTATGTGGGGGAACAAATCCGTTACCTCTACACGGTTTTAAAACACCAGCGTTGCCGCTAGAATCATTACCCCCTGTAGTGTCTCCAGAATCTCTAAAATCATGTGTAGCAACTAAGTTTACAGCATCTAACATTTCGTCAGATTTTCTGAGCCTAGAATCTGCAGCAGAATTTATCTTTCTCGGTCTTATTTTATTTACTGCCATTAGTATTTAGGTGCTAACTTAAAGTTTTTACGTATTGTCTTAAGAGCCTCTTCTTTAGAGAAGTTACTTAGTCTCGCCTTTGCCTTTCTTCTTTCGTTGTAATATTCAGATCTAGCTCTAGCTTTTTCATTAGCAGGTACTGTTGATTTTCTTTCACATAACTTGTAGTATATGTATGTCCTAAGAGCTTCCTCTGCATACACATGAATAACTGGGTTAGTAGATCTAGCCTCGTCAGATATATACTCAAGAACGACCTCTGCAACATCATTAGAGGTGTCAACTTCTATTCTGTTTTGATCTAAATTAATCCTATACTCACCCTGCATATGACCGCCTCCAGTTCCATAAAGTCTTCCTAAGCCCCCCTGATAGGCATAGTTTTCAAAAATATAAAAATCATACTCGTCAGAAATACCTGAGCTAACATTAGTGTTTGTTTTGTCGTCCTCTCTGTCTAGTATTAAGTTGTCATGTATGTGAAGCGGTCCCTGGGCGCTGTCTACTTTTGAAGTTGTATCTGCATCTACAACACCATCACCATCAGAGTCTACTTGCGTAATTCTTCTTGATTGATTCAAGTTTTTGTTCTGACCTAAAACTCTTAATAATCCATCAGATCCTACTGTTCCGATTTTTAAAAGATCAACAAAATCATCAGGCAAAGCAACTGTATTGTTGGTTGTGTTTACATCCAGCTTAATTGATTTTACTCTTGACGTAATATCAAACCCAAACTCACGAATACCCCTAAGCGCTATATTACGAATCATCACATCTGAAGCCGAGCTAACGTAATCATCATTATCTATTGTGATAATATAATCATCTATAACTTGTCGTAGCGGCACGTAATTCATGCCTGAAGAGGAAACGTCGTTGTATGCCATTACGAGGCTGTTTTATTTATTAAAAAATCATCACGTAAGCTAATCCCAATAAGCTTTGCCATCTCATAAGTTAGTTTGCTTTTGTAATGTTCTGGTAGATCGAAGTTTCTGCAATTTATAGGTATTGCAATTTCAATACCATTAAACTGACCTGCAGCGTATGTAGGCGTAGACATTGAGTCTATATCACCCATTTGACCGCCACCAACAGTGCTTGTTGCAAAAACAGATCTTGGTTGTCTGTAATATGTTAAATAAATAGAGCTTATAACTGAAGGAAACAATTCTATCTTATCTCCAATCAAAGCGACTGGAAATGATTTAGTAGGGGTAGATAAGTTACTGCTTAGTATTCTATCAGCTTTTTCAGGATTAAGTAATACCTCAACCGATGTTCTGTCTCTGTCAGTAAGACTTATTGAAGATATTTTAGACAGATCTCTCGGTTTATCAAATAGCATACTATCTTCTGATGAGTCAGAGTTTTCTAATAGCTCTCTCTTTGTGTAGTATGCCATATCTTCTTCTAACTGCCTAACAAAAGATTTTTCTCTTGCTGGATCTACACCCTTTCTCCTCATGTTCAAAGCTTCACCCATAGATGCAAACATCGAATTATATACTTGCTGTTGAGCTAAAGCTGCAAACGAATTGAAAACTTCTGGCGTAACAAAGCCCTTCTGGTCTTTGTTGCAGTAGTCTTTAAGGTAGTTGTATACTTCTATAACGCCTATCATATAGCAAATATACAAAAAGAAAAAGCCGCCCTAAAAGCGGCTCTCTCCGTCCTGAGTGTTTCGTTTATGCTAGCTTGCTTAGTTTTTCCTCTAGTGAAGATAAAACTGAAGCTCCTTTTTCTGTTAAGCAGAATCTTACCATAACGTCCATACCTTCTTGTCCTACTGGGACCGATACGATTAGTCCATTTGAGTCAAACCAATAACAACCATCTTTCTTGATGTTAACAATTTGATAGTCTTTGGCTTGTTGAATTACCGATCTAACTTGAACTTGAGGTGAATCAAATGATTCAATAAAATCTTTAGGATTCCTCTTAGCTATATTTAAAAGATCGTACCTTATCTCTGATACTGGTCTATTAATATCTACACCAAAATATAACGCAATCGGCAAGAGCTCATTAATGTCTTTATCTCTGACCATAACAACAGCTTCTGACGTTACAAACTCTCTCTTTAGCTTGTCTTGAGCATCTTTTTGCTTATCCACTAATCTAAATAGCTTACCACCGTTAGCTATGTTCATAGGGTGTAAATCCATAAACATTCTTAAATTTGGCTTGTCTTTTGGTACAAACAATCTACCCTCTTGAAAGGCTACAGTTTGCTTAAGAGCTTTACTTCCTTGCTCGTCAGCCCATACAGATGGCTCATTTGGACAATACCTCAACTCTCTTACAGTGTCTTGTTCTGGATCGTATACTGTAACTCCTTTTTGAGGAAGCATATACACTACACCAGACCTTGATGGTATTTCGTACTCTGCGTTTTGATTCATTTGTTCTCTACGCCTAATAACAGTTTTTTTCTTCGGTGCAGGAGTCGGTGCTGTTACCGCTTCTTGTACAGGTGCTTCTGTTTGTTGCTGGGGTTTTGGACGCCCAGCTGTCCTTCTTTTTGTCTCTGACATATTAAATTAAATTACTTTGTATAAATTAAAAAGGTCTTTAGCTAACGTAGCCGAAGCTGAAGTACCTATATCTCTTTCTATAACTCCAAACCTAGCCAAATGTCCAGCAAAAACAATGCTAGCGGCTGTTGTAAAATCTTTTACAGTACCTATGTTTTCTATAAGTAAATCACCGTCTGTTAGTCCGTTAGTTTTAGTAGTAAAAGTTCCGTCGTCGGTAATTGTTTTCCCCTTAATAAACGCAACAAGATCTCCATCTCTGTTATGGAGGTACATATTGCTATTTAAATCTCTTCTTATAATAAACACATCTGGTCCGCCCATATCATCTATTGATCCATTGGCTTCTAGATAGTTTGGCCACTTAAAAGGTGTAGTTCCGTTTTCTTTTGTGTCTGTTTGTGTGCTCGCTGGAACACCTAATCTTCCGTCGTGCCTTACACTAAATGAATATTTCTTTCTTGCTTTTCCTAAGCTGGCTTCATTAAAGTCAGCTACTTCTGGATGGTCGCCTCCAAAACCTATAGTTTCACCATCTTCATCCCCGTATAAAACTATTGGATTAGAAGATCCAATATCTCCAGTATATTCTCCAAAAACACAATAAAGAGTATAGTCTCCCTTTGCCGTATATGCAGGCACATTAAATGCATCTGTATTCTGTATACGAACAGATTTGGTTCTAATTCCGCTAGTAGCTGGATCATCCTCACATGTTGGAGTTGTAGTACCTAATCTAGGCGTATTGTAAGTTGATCCAGAAGTTCCTGAATTTATCCAAGTGGTAATCGTTGCGCCGTCAGCGAAGTCAACTAAGCCTTGATGGTTTAAGTCAAAAGACGGAAGGTTTTCTTCTCGTCCAAAGTTAATTTCTCCAATGCTGTTTTGATATTTTTTTTCTTCTGAGCCCTGAGCTTTCTCTCCAGTCTCTACATTAATTGGGCTTTCTTTGATAGATATTGATACATCGTCTTTAGAATCAACAACAGCTCTTTGAAATGTAGATGTTCCTTGAACACTGTTAAAAACAATCTGTTTATTTTTTTGCTCAGACCCTATAAAATTAATTATATCTGATATCAAAGATATTTCGTCACCGCTTCTACATGATATGTCTACACTAGTTTTTTCAATAGCTGTGTTTTCAAACAACTGTATATCATCATAGATGCTGCTGTCTTTAAATACAATTTTTACTTTACCAGTAGAGGCACTAATTAGAGACACGTTTTGTGCTGGAATAGCAACTACGCTTATTCCAACTCCCGTATCAGAAGCGGTTACGCTGCCTGGTGTTACGTTTTCTCTAATAAACTTGAAAAATTTCATTCTACTAAATTACACACAAATATACGACAAAAGAAAAAGGCCCCAGAAGGGCCTTTCTCATTAAGTTTCAGCTTAATTAATCGCCAAGTACCATGTACTCAACAGCAAAGTAAACTTCACCCGCAGTGAAAGCTCCAGTAGAAGCTTTTACCTCACCGTAGATTGCTCTTTGATCAGCTGAGTAAGCAGCGTCAGCAACAACAACTACAGCAGCAGCGCCACCTAAAGAAGTGTTTCTTTCTGCATCAGTACAGTTACCCTTACCAGCAGCTAATGATGTAGTCGAACCAGCAAGTCCGTCAGCATCAAGAGCAACGATTTGAGCACCACTAGCAGCAGTTCCAAAACGAGTTCCAAGAGTAGCGGTAGCATAAGCAAGGGCAGTTTTTACAACAGCGTAGCAATCCAAGATAACAGCGTTAGCTGGGATTAACATAGGCCCTGAAGTAATTGCATCAGAAGATGCTACAAAAGATGCGCTTGTTTCAGCAACAGACACAACTCCTTTGTTTGCTCTCACCTCATTTGCGTCAAGCTTTGAGAGAATTAATTCATTCATTATTTCTAAAAATTATTTTCGTTATTAAAAAGTTAAATGCAAAAGGGCCGAAGCCCTTTCGCGTATTAGTTATTAGGCGATTGACGCATCAACAGTATTCATACTTCTTACGTATGCGTGCCATTTTTCAGCATCACCACCAGCGCAATTTATTAGCTCAATTCTAGATCCAGCTAAAGCATTAGTAAACGTCAAAACATCGTGAGATGTATCACCAACGTCAGCCGCAACAGCATCAGAAGCATTACAAAATAGAGTAATGTTGTCGTTGCCATCTTGACCGTTTGTTTCAATAGTAAATGCTTTGTTAACATTTTCTGCAATGATGAAATCACAAAACCAACCTACCGAAGTTCCCACTGCTGGCAACTTGATATTTAAAGCATTCGTTGGAGTAACGTAAATAACGGCTCCACTATCTCCAAGACTAAGCGTCAGCTCATTATTATCATTACCAGAACCAATCTCAAGCACCTGTTTTCTGTAACCAAAACCTTCATTTCTAGTTGAAGAAGGTGAAGTTCCTGTAACCTGAACAGTTATACCATCGGTATTTACTGAAGCTACAGCGACACCATCGAAGTCTTTAATGGTACCTACTCCCGTTTCACTAGCAATTGTAAGGTGTCCATCAGTAAGCTGAACTGACCCAAAGTACGCAGTATTGTTGCCGCCTTCAGCAGTTAATACTGGTGCTGTGCTAAGGTCGATATGCGGGCTACACTTCTCATCGTTACTTTTATCAGCAACAACAATAATGCTTTGCTTGCTGAAGTTGATGTCTTCAACAATAGTCTGCATAACCTCTTTACCTTTACCTGAAGCAACAGTAATATCAGCTACGCTAATATCACCGCTTCCAGCGTCTTTGTAAGCTATCTCTAAACTTGTAGCGTCACCCATACCCATCATTTCTATACTAGAAACAGGGATAAGTCTTGAACCATCTACCTCACCAGCCGTATCGTCTGGATTTATATATAAGAATTTTTTACTTGTATCCATATTTTCTAATTATTAACTGATTGTGTCAAGAGTAGACGTTGCAAGAGCAGTGATATTAACGTGAGCATATGTGCCTACGTTATCATCAGCAACTACAATGAAAGGTTCCTTACCTTTTCTGATTTCATTAGCTAGAGATTTAATAACCTCTTTACCTTTGTTGTCAGTAATCACTAAGTCTGCTTCTACTTCGTTACGTACATTAGCGAAAGGTGTTGACGTACTACCAATTCGCGCATCGAACCTAAGGTCAAGTGACTCGCCGTCACCGTCAATCTCCATTTCTACAAGCTTTCTTGCAGGAACACAGATTGCGTCACTCGTACTGTTCGCAAAAAACATAAATTTTTCCATAATATTATCTATTTTTTATAGGTGTATTACCTAGTTAATATTAACCTTTAATTACAACGTGTTGGTTAGCAGCACGCACACAAAGAGCGATTTCTGAACGGTAGTGGAATACTGCGTTGTCAGAACCTACATCACCATTGTTGTAGTGACCTAGGATACTTCCTGTTACCCAGTGCTCCATCTCACGGTTGTATCCGTTAGCCTCTTTGTAGTACATAGATAAAGCTGGCGCCTTCATTCCGCTACGAGCATCTGTTACTTGAGACAGAGGAACCATAGCTCCCTGAATAAAGTTAGATGTACCTAGAAGAGTTGGATCGTTAAGAAGCTTCCAATCGTGCTTATGGAAAGTGTATCCGCCACGAGTAAACGACTTAAATCCAAGCTTTACAGCCATGTCTGCGTCGTTGTTGAATGCTCCGAACTGTCCTGGAAGACCAGTAGTAACACCGCCAGAAAGACCCATAGCTAACATATCGTCAATTGCTAAGTCTTGCTTTCTATTTAAGTACATAGCGTACTCAGAAGGTGCACCTTGCTTATCTAACTCAAGGATGATATCATCAAACTCACCAAATGTGTCCATTGGTGAAGAAGCAGCGTTGCTTACTTGAATACCACGATCTTCGATAGCTGAGAAGTAACCCTCAGAACCAGCCAAATCGTTGTCTAAAGCAGTGCCAGCTGTTCCGCTGTGCTTCTCTCCAAATAGCATCATGAGCTCACGACGGTCCTCAAAACGAGCGCGAGCTTCCTGCTCACCCTTCATAAACCAACGGTACTCACCGCCTCCGATATTTACCCAACCAATGTTAGTTGCTTGTGATCCGTTTACCTCGTAACGATCTTTTACGATCATGAATGGGTTAGAACGACGGATTACACCTGGATCGTCAAATCCAACAGGCTGATTTGTTCCTTGAGCGTACATATTACCAAGCTTGATCCACTCTCCGCCTACAGCGTCGTAGTGAGTGCCTGAAGTAATTGCTGCGTTACCGTTCAAAAGAACCATTGTTACGTTTGATGCAACACCAGTTGAGAATCCACCAGCTTGAACAATGTAACGAGTTCCTGTTGAGCTATCCATAATAACATCGTTTACCTCTACGTTTGAAGTGAACGAGTCATCACCTGCTGCAACAACAATGTTAGTTGTGTTGTTTGTAATGTTACCAACAGCGTAAGTGTACGTCTTGTGACGACGACCCATCTCCCACCAGTCAATCTGGTCAGATGATCCACCGCTATTGATAGCGCCTGTTAATTTTAGGAAACCAGTGATACCTTGCTCACCGTAAGTTTCAACCAGGTCAGGCATAACCTGGTCTTTTGTAGTTTTAATAAGAGTGTCTACTGTTGTGTACGTCTCTGGAGAAATTCTAAATGCTCTATTCGACGTAGCATCAATATTTGGTAGATCTGTACCTCTTGTACTTCCAATATTAGCCATTTTTTCTTAGTTTTTAAATATTAAATGTCACCTTATCTCTAGTGCCTCTCATTATTTGTTTTACCTGATCAGCTAGAGGAGATGTTTGATTTTGATCTCCCATCTGTGGTGACTTGTTTGAAATATTAGCAGCTTTATCAACAATACCTCTCTGCCCATCGCTGAGCCCTTGAGTGTAAGCTGAAGAGACTATTTTATCAATATTGTCTCTTACAGCCATAGTTGATGAAAGCGCATCAAAATCCCAGCTTCCGTCTTCATTGACAAATTCATCAAAAAAGGTTTCTATGCTGGCGTTGCTCTGCTTTAACTGATTCTTGTATGCTTCATCAAAACCGAATGTAAATTTTTTATCTCCAGAAAGATCAAACTCTAGACCTTCGAGATTATCTACTTCGTTAGACATATCAGCAATCCAATCATTGTTAACAAAAGAGCTAGATTCAGCCGCTTGAGGTTGTGGAGCTAAATACTTAGAGCGTAAACCCTCAATATTCTTTCTAGCTTTATTAGCCTCCATTTTAAGCTGAAGTTTAGCAACATTAATTTCATCTTCTGACGCTAAGTCATCGTTGATATTATACTTGCTGTTAAGAAGCAGTTCCACTTCTTGAGCTGTGAGTTCTGGATTTTCTGTTGCTATTTGCACCTTAACTGCTGTTACGTCGTCCATCTCAGACGGATTTAACTGCTGGTAAGCAAACCAATCACTAGGATTTCTGCCAGTCTCATTAACAAACCTGGCAATAGCCTCAACTCTTTCGTCAATCTGTGTTGTGCTTTCACCCCCTGAAAAACCATCAAAAGACGTAATTTCTCTTCCAAGCTTCTCGCTTAGAAACTCTAAAACTGCACCTTCGACTTGTTCATCGGAGTAATTATCATCAGGCATAGCAGACTCCTGCTGTTGACCTGACTGTTGTGATTCTACTTGAGGAGCTACCTCAGGAGTAGAAGTTTCTTGAATAGGTTGAGACTCCTGTTGTGGAGCCTCCTGTATTGTTTCGTTTTGTGGTTCTGACTGCATAGACGCAGACAGTTGTTCTGGTGTGTCGAATACTTCGAAGCCACCAACTGATTCTCTATTTTCTTCCATTATATTTAATTGTTAATTTCTATTATAGTGCAGTGCTGCCTTCTTTAGCTGGACCAAAGTAACATACAACTCCGTCAGTTGTTTGGTCTCCTGAAAGGCTTACACAAGTCCATCTACCGTAAATTGTCACACCCTTTGGGAATACATTACTTGTATCCAGAATGAGACCGCCTCCACCTTTAGTATTGCTTGCGAAAGAATGAGCAGCGGTAGTTACTGTAGCTGGTCTATCAAGCTCTATTGCTGAAGCATCAGCAGCACCCGATGAGTCAAATCCTACTCTTTTTACTTTTGCTATAAAAGCGCCCGTTGATGACAAATACATAGAGTCACCTACCTCAGCTGTAGCGTCCCCATCCATATCTATAAACGTCCCTGCAGTAACCCCTGTAGCAACAGTATCTGCTGCAGTTGCATGCGAAGCTGATATTGTATTTATAAACCTATTTGGATCTTCAGCAGTAAGAATATCAAACTCAGTATCACCTAAACACTGAATAGCCACTACAACCATTCCATTAGGCGGAACTAAAACTCCCGCGTCTGTATCTAAAAATGCACTTCCTAATTGACCAAATGCCATTTGATTTGACATTCCTGTATTTGATAATGTTGCCATATTTTTTTTATTATGATAATGTTACTGCTGAGCTATCCAATCCAAACACACCGTACTCAACCATAGTGTCAATGCGTGTTGCATAAACTTTTATTGTTTTGTCTATTGCAACTGGTATAAAGGCAAACTCACCACCTCCGATCTTAGCAAAAACATCATCGTTATCAGTATCTTGATATAAATAAATGTATTTAGTTTTTTCTTCGTCTAAGTTTTTAACGTATAGATAAGCAGCTTCTAATTTATCGTTTGATTTGTAAATGACTAATGCATCGTTATGAACAGCAGTTTTTAATACTTTAGCTCTACTAAGATTTCCAGAATCTGCATCTATGGATGAACTCACAGTAAGATTTAAGCTAGACGACAGAACGTCTGTGCTGGATAAAGATAATGTTGATCTTACTTTTGCCATTATTCGTGTATTAATATATATTCAACAGTTAAAGATGTACTAACGCTTGGCGTGTACTTAAAGTCGTTTGTATCCGCATCAGCACCGTAAGGCAAAAAAGCAAAGTCGCCTGCATAAAGCCTACCAATGGCTTCAGAGTTCATTATAATTGTTATGTATTCTGAAGCAATTGTAGATAAGTTTTTTATATATATCTTACCAGCCATGTTGTCGGTATAGTCTGCACCATCAAACAAAGTTACTGATCCTGTAGACGTTGTAGTTTTTCTTGCTAAACCAGTTGCGTCTGTCATACCAACAACAGTTCCAGCTTTAGTAAGTATAGTTGAAGTCCTAAGAGTTAAAGGATCGCTCGTTAAATCTGCGCTGTCTAAACTAAATGTTGCTGTTATTGTTGCCATCTTATATTAACCTTCGTGGAAAAATCCAAATTCATAACTCATTCCTGCCGCAGAGGTAGAAGCCTTAATGTCCTCTGTTCCATCTACAGGTATTAACATCCAATCTCCTGGATATAATCTACCAATAATTACATTGCTGCCGACCTCCATTAAAATGTATGTGCTAGCAGCTGTCGTTGATGTATTTTTAAAATACAATTTTCCAGCCTGATTATCAGCATACTCTGATGCAGCTACAATAGATATGTCGTTTGTTGCGGCTGAAACCTCTCTTCGAGAAAGGCCAGTAAATTGAGTAATATCATCGCTAGTCCCAGCCTTAAGAAAAGTTGTTTCCACTGAGAAACCAGCTCCCCCTGTGAACTCCGATGCATCTAATGTTAATGTTGCTGATGTTGCCATGTTTTAAATTATTATGATGATACTGCAGCTTGAGATAAAACAGCTACTTCTACAGTCATACCAGCAGCGCTAGTATCAATGTCGACATCTAATGTTCCGTCATATGGAAAGAAAGTCCAATCTCCTGGATATAATCTACCAAGCGGTTCATTTGCGCTAGAGTCTATATCAACTGTTACAAAGCCGCTAGAGCTTGCATTTCTAATATAAACTTTATGTGCAACTGTTGTGTCTACGTAATCTGCAGCAGCTACTACATTTGTATCACTCTGCGTAGACTCAAAATAAAGAGTGTTAACTCCAGTGAATTGATCTAATCCATCGTCTGCTGAGTTAGCCTTTGTTAATGTAGCTGTTTCGTTTACAGAAAGAGCGTCGCCTGTTATATCGCTAGTTAATCGTATTGTTGCTGTAGCCATTTTAATAGTTATTTATGCAAATATACTTATTTATCTGATTTCTTTTTTTTCACCTTATATTTAGAAACTCTACCTTTAGTGAGTTTTTCTTTAGAGGCCCTTCTTTTTTCTGCAGGGCTTAATTCAGACCATGTAGGAGGCGTATCTTTTGACACACGAACTGTAGGTCTAAATGTTTGGTCTTTACCGCTATATTCTGTTTTACCTTTTGGGGTTTTCCACTTCTCTTTAAACCATCGTTTAAGCGCTAAACCTTTTTTAGTTTTGCGAACCTTAGGCATTATTTTTTACTCTTATTACCCCAATTAGCAGCACCAACTTTACGACACTTAGCTAAAGCGCCTGAAGCATAAGCAGAAGGCCAGACTTTATATCTAGCTTTCACTTTGTGATAGCAAGCATCCTTAGTTGTACCGCCTTTCTTATATTCTTTTTTCTTTTTAAGATTTGGCATGGTTGACGAGTTTAAATTCAGCTCTAGCTACAGAGCCTGGATGCGGTTTATAATCACCTTTCATAAGGTAGTACCTACC
>CESX01030604.1_pt1 | contig 12034 bp, 18 predicted proteins | sample 326941 | NCBI WGS metagenome assembly CESX01 (sample SAMEA2622357, study PRJEB7988) | marine metagenome | isolation source: saline water (ENVO:00002010), including
GGAGGAAGTTCGACAAATTCTTGAACCAACCGAAGACACTGAGACTTTGCAAGGCACTTCACCGATTCTTTTAATAGAACCTACTGAATAAGAGTGAGGAAAAACACAAGAACATATTGCCAAATAGACGGCTCTTTGGAGCCGTTTTACTTTGCGTCTTTAAATTTTCCCCTCTGACTTGAGCCATGCGAGGTTTTCCGCATGCTCCTGCGCTATTTCCTCTTTATTCTCGCCGTCGTACCGCACGGCCAGCCTTTCATCGAGCAGGATGTCATTAACGACATCGCCGTTTTCAAGAATTATTACCGCAAGGGATCGGCCAAACTTGTCCAGTTCAAGGGATCGCAGGAATACCTTTGTACCTACAGGTACTAATTCGTTGACACGTGACGTTGCAAGTCGTGCTGCCGCCTTTGTCTCTTCCGTGCCACCCCGCATTTCTGGTGCGTCTACACCAAAGAGCCTCACATCAACTTTTTTTTGGACAGCGAAACCCAAGTCCACCGTCATTTTAATTGAATCTGCGTCAACAACTCTGTCGCAGTAGGCTTCATAGTTCCAAGGTGTCATCGGCAATAATATCTGCGATTTCTCTGGCTCGGTCAGGTACTTGGGTAGCGTACAAAGAGCCTGGGTATATTTCCTCCGCAGCGCGGACGAAGTCACCCTCTGCCATCGCCTGATGGTGATTAATGAACTTTGCGTGGCGTGTTTGGCCCAGGTTATAAGCCAAAGAGAGCACCGCGATTTGGCGGTTTTCAGACAGGCCCTCAAAGTATGGGTAACTGCTGCGCACTTCGCCCTCAACTCTTGTGACATCATTACGCAGCAAAGCCTCGCACTCCTGCTCGGTCAGACCGACAGAGGTTAAGTTGCGGCCATAGCCAATTGATTGATCGCCATTGTCTTCGTAGGGATGCAAGCGCAAACCTTCCTGGCGTTTTAGGAGTTCGATAAGTTTTGACATAATTAGGGAGTGGACATGCAGAGGGATTCCCGTTCTCTGGTCCGGGCGGCAGAGGTCCACAATAGCAAAATGCTAAGTCACTTCACTGCATATATGTAGTGTATTTTTCTCTTTTTTCTAGGAGGCCAAGTGTCTTTTCAAGCTGTCTATAGGCGGCTGCGCAATTGTTTTCAAACTGCTTTAGCTTCTGACCGACCTCGTATGCGCGATCTCGATTCGTGTAAGTTTTACCTTGCTCGTTTAATCCTTGAAAGTACCGCTTACCCACTATCGATAAAGCCTTGTCTTCATCAAGTTCACTGAGCGCCACATCAATATCAGCAAACTTACGATGCTGCGTTTGTTGTCGTTCTACGTAAATCTCTAGCCCAGCGGGTTTAAAGGTATCTTGAAAGCTGCCACGGTATTCGATGAACTTACTCAGCATCGATGCCGCTGGCCACCCAACCTCAACCTGGCGTGCCGTATCAATCCAGATATCAATGAGGTCATCGATTTTTTCTTTAGTATTCTTGTTCATTGGTAGGCCGTAGCTGGCTGACTCTCTGCTCCGCTTCCTTCACCCGTGCTTTTAAATCAACGTGGATTTCTAGTGCTTCTGCCCTGGTGTATTTCTTAACCTGCCTACTGATCTCTAACATCTCCTCAACAAAATCTTCGCCGTACATGTCCACCATATACTGGCGGTATTTCAACACAGTCGTAGCACGTTGCATCCCGTATTGATTCTCATATGGAGTTTGTGGATGGATGTTTTCTTCCATCAGCTTTGTGCCAAGTTTCCCGCGCTCAATAAAGTGACCGCCCTGCATCTCCTTCCAGTGTTTTCTCACGCCCGAAGTTACGCAAGTGCAAAAACCATTGCTGTCTGCGGCCTTTAACCTGACTAGCTTCTGCATGAGTACAGCGCAATCATCAATGATCTTCGCTGTCGTCTTCTGTTTCTTTTTTTTCGAGGGCATCTTCCAAACGCTCCAACTGTGAAGACACTTTCCGTAGTGTCCTTTCAATTTTGTCCATACGCTTCATGTGCGTTTCGTACAAATCTAATACTTCGTAAAACTCAGAGTCCGTTACTTGAATTGTTAATGTGGGCATCAGCGCGTGAGTTCCTTTGTTGTACGGGAGATAAAATCAGACCAGCTAAACTTCTCAGCGTATGTGCTATATATGGTTTCAATGTATTCGTTCGCACCCGCCACGCTCAAAGCGCTACTCACGTCCAGCACGTCCATAAAGTCCAGTTTGGTTTCGTGATCAATAGTTGCTCTTTTGCCAGTTCCGATAACTTTGTCGTAGAGAGTTTTAAAGCGCTCAGACTCCCGGCGCAGGATTGGCACACCGATGGTTAGCTTGCATTCGCGTTTTGCCAACTTCCAATCGTTGCCGTAAAGCTGCTTGCCGATCTCACGATACATCGCATGTTGCAATCGGTTTTGCCCATCACTCCGCTTTCTTCCGTCCCAAATCTGAACAACAACGGAACCCTTTTCATTCAGCGCTTTCTCAATCGCTTGATTGAGCGAAGGCAGTTGCCGAGAGGTTGAAATTGACCAGTGCTCCCCTTGCATCAGATGCTCATCGTGTCTCTGCCGGGCGTAGCCGTGAACTGGCGGCTTGGGTGCTGCCACAAGGCTATCGTTCCCTCAAAGGGAATGTGCCGGTTCTTGGCAACGACAATGCGTGTGTCAGGACGATTGAGGTATTGTTCATCCTCCTGCGACAATTCGACGCCTAGAGCCTGTTGGTCGATCAGGCGCTGTTTTTTCTTATCAGACCAGACGATGGCCAGGATGCTGGACAGTTGTGAGATTGACGTTGAGCCAAGCGCGTCGAACCGCGTGGGCATGTACTCGTCACCGCCCTTGTCGGGCTTCCTGGCGTGATGTACGAGGGCAATGTGGATGTTAAACCCTTTGGCCAACTGTACGAGCATCGACATCAGAGCACGTTCCTGCTCGTTGTCACCGCATACTCCCGAGATCATCTGGAGGCAGTCGATTACAACAAACTTCGCGCCGTAGTCCCTCGCCATCTTGACGACCAAGGCGTAGACCTCGATGACCTTCACCGTGCCGACATGGTCGTAACACAGTATTCGGTCACGGCTCCAATCTAAAAATCGTTGCACGAGGTCGCGAGTCGGGCTTTGCGCTCCGTAGGCCTGTTGCACCATCAGTTGGCCCAGAGCACGAACGTCCATTTCAAAACTGGCGATCCCTACAACTTGCTTTCGCGCAGCGAAAACAGCGATCTGATTAAGTACGCTGGACTTTTTGTGTCCGTCAATGCCGATCCAGGTGCTGACCGCACCTTCCTGCAAACAGACCTTCCCATGAGTCTTGCCCCAGGGCAGATCAGTACCGATAAGCGAGGTGTCAGTTTCGTTCTCGGTGAGAATCTTTTCTGAATGTTTATCAAGCCACTGGACCCGATGTTGCGTTTTTTCTCCAAGGACTCCCTGCAACGTTTTCTCGTTGAAGTCACTGACAGAAATGCGATCTATCGGTATCACAAGAACACCTCCTGATTCGCAGTTGAGGAAGGTGATGATTCTGCCCAAGACTCCCACTCCCGGCGCTTAAGCACACGGCAAACATGCGGAAAGTTAGCGACCCACTCACCAACTTCTCGATTAGTTCGCTTGCGAGAAACTTCGGACAGAATCATCGCTTTCAAAGTGTTTACGTCGGCGTCGCTCAGTTTGAGTTTCTTAAATTCTTTGAACGCTTCGGACTTACTGCCCTTGCGTCCAAGCGAGTCATCAAACGAGTTCCAAATCACTTGGAAGCCGTGTGGGTATTTTTGAACAAGCGGTGAGGTGTTTTTATTATTAATATTTATATGATCATGTATTACATGTCCATGTATTTCATGTTCAGTATTATTATAATTATTATATAATTGCATAGAACGTGCCAAGTCTACCGCGTTACTGTTTTCATCATCGTGGTTTCCCGTTTCATGTGGAACGCTGTAGCGAACTCCAGCATGTTTACCAGCGCTGTCATGCAGCTTTTCCTCTGCTATCAATTCATGTGCCAACAGCAACTTTCTAGCACGATAAAATCGATTGCGTCCTATGCTGAATTTGCTCATTACTTCTTTCGCATTCACTGCTTGACCGTCAGGAAGCAAACTGAGGAAAGAATAAAAAGCCACGGCTATGGGATCGCCTAATTCAACAACTTTTTGCAAACTCAACTGCCCTTCTCCATTGATTATTTTTTTTGAGTCGGGCTTTTGCCTTTTTTACAAACCGAATGTCTGATTCACTCAACGTTTTGCCTTTATGCAGATCCACCGCAGCAAGCGTAACTACTGCAATGTCATCATTCGGGCTGTAAGGAGGCGGCGTATAATCGCCAGGGGCGCAATCGGTCTGCTTGATGCCTAGCGCGTCGCATATTTCCTTGAACGAAGCGCCAGCGTGGCAGTACATGATTGTGCTACGATCACCATCAGAAACGTAGAAATGGTTTTTTCCGCACACAGGACAGAGTCCTCTGTACTTCCCTTCACCGATTCTGCGCCCACCAATCATTTGCGCGATTTGCGCAGCGTCAATCACGCGCCATCTTCCCGCGTGGGTGAACCTCTTTGATGGTGATGATTTTCACAGGGTTTGGAAAGTTCACCATACGCCCGTTGACGTGCAAGCCCAGAACCTCTTCCTCTTTCGACTCACAAACAACGTCGCCAAATACACCGATGTCTCTGGTGGGGTGAGAGGCGTACTTTTGCATGGTGATTTTTTGAAAACCGAAGGTTTCAGCAGCCTCATCGTGGGTTCGATTGTTGGCTTTCATCCAACTCTTGAGAGTTTCAGGTCGGACAAAACTGTCGGGATAAGATGTCATTGTGCAGTTCCTTTGCGATATTCGAGACACGAAAAAGATACACAACATACACGCGCACTTCAAATTTTTTTTACAAATCGAGCGGTTTCATCAGCGCACACATTCGGTCAAGGTAATCGATATATTCTTTTTGCTCAGACTTGAGACGAGCAAGGTTGTCATCATAATAATCCAAGTGCTGCGCACGCTCCCTCAAATGCTTGCCGATGCGGCTGGTAAAATCAAAGTACATCGAGAGTTGATGATCATCCAGCAAATAGTCGAGAGACACTAAACTTCTCGTTTTTTGCCGTAGGTATTTTATTACTACAGTTGCGTGATCAAGAGTCACCGTCGTTGATGAAGCAGGGTTATACATTTCATATACAACACTGTCAGAAAGGCTTGTCCCTGCGACGATATCTGCTGCTCTGATGTCAAACTTTTGGCAGAACTTGCGCAGATTCGTCTTGAAAATCTTGTCAGTCATGGCGCGACAATACAGGACGTATGTTTTTGCGTCAACTTAAATAAACAAAGCGGAGGTAACAATGTAAGCCGTTTCACCGGGGCGCGTTTTCGGCTTTTCCTTGCCAAGCATCATCTTTATCTTTTTCTCGCTTCGGACAATCCAGTATTTAGGGTCCATTGATGGCCACCGTTCGTCAAAATCTGGGCGCGATTCCTCCTTTACAAGTAGCGTGCATCCCGCAGGAATGGCGAGCGTCGCACCCTCAATTAGCAAGGGAACGTCGCAATATATTGCAGTCCTATTACTTTCCCAAGCCACGCGCTTTGTAGTCTGCGGGGCAGGATTGCCAGAGGTTGTTGCTAAGATTTTAATGTCTCGAACGTGGGCTATCGTCATATCCGCGATTCTTGACGGATCGACTCTTAAATAGTTCGACAGTTCCGCGGCGTGTTTGTCTGTCATGACACGCCTGGCATTGAGGTAGAGTCCAAGTGTTGCAGATGCCCAACCAAGATTGATCGACGCTTGGACCTGTGTTTCGCCGCTCCTGTTCTTGTGCTCAATCCAAGCACGTTTTAAATTTTCAAGTTTATTATCATTCATACGCCGTGTATTATTTTCCGCTCTCGTCGCAATACTGTATCGAAATAGTTATGTTTATTTTTTTAACTCCGATGAGATCGCAAGACAAAATGCAACTCTCATATTAAGATTTCCTCGTATGTACCGATTGTATATTTCTGAGTATATTGTTTATACTCTGAATATCTTACACGCATGCACTAATATGACGCAATCGGAACATAAGACGCTCAAGCGTTGGATAAAGCACCAGCCGCTCACCTACACGCAACTGGCTGAGATAATGGAGACTGACAGATCCCAGATATCTCACATGGTGAACGGCAGGAATCCAATCAGCTTGAAGCGAGGACTTCAATTCTCCAAGCTGATGGGAGTGCAGCTTGCGGATTGGTCACCACGTCTCGCAGCAGAGGCTGACTCGTTACTTGATGATGCCACTGCTGAAGTAAACGGAACGGCTGGTGATGTTTTTTATTGTGTGGGTGTGGATGTGGAAGAGGCAATAAAGACAGACGGCAAGAATCTTAGGAAGATTTTTTGGCCAGGAGAGCACAGCAACAACACTTGGGCCTACAGCGTTTCCTCAGAGGCAAACGCACCCAGCCTAATTGGAGGCTCAACAGCAGTGGTTGACCGTGATCTCGATGCAAGCACGGGCAAGATGGTTTGTTTCAAGCAAGATGGACAGGTCGGCTATGCCAAATATCTTGGCGATGGGGTTTATGAAAATCAGAATCCTGATTGGCCTGTACGCTTCGTCAAGGTGAAGAAAAATATGACAGTGCTCGGCGTGGTCATTGGATCAATGAAAGACATTTAAAAAAATTTGCGCGATACATATACAATATGTATACACAAGTTATAAACAAGACATATAAATTGATACTTTTTATACTCCTGTTCTACATGTGGGCAGGAGCGGAGTGGATAGCCACGGAACCGCAACTGGACAGATTCGCGGACTCGTTGCTGCGCGAGGGCCAAACGCAGATATTCAAGGAGGAATGATGGCAGAAAAAAATTTACAGGAAATTCTGAAGACGATGGCCAAGGACGAAATCGAACCCAAAGCAAAGGGACAGCACAATGACTATGTGTCGTTGGAGCAACTGCAAAAGCACATAAAAACTAAGTACAAGGAAGTAAATGTCCAACATATGCAGCAGACTGTCGATGTGTTTAACGAACAGACCGGCGAGTATCTGCATACTAATTATGAGATTACGACTCAGTTTATCGTTGGCGAAGAAGATATTTCGACATCAATGTCAGTGCAGCTGCGCGATCCTAGCAACCCACAGACACACGGCACGGCGCAGACATACCTGCGCAGATACAACATCCTCATACTGTCGAACATGATAATTACAGGCGATCCTGACGACACCGACGGCGCAGTTGAGCGGTATGAAGAGCCGGTAAACCCAGATAACGAAATCATCTTGGCTGAACTAATAAGCGAACTAAACAGCACTAAAACATACAAAGACCTTCAGGCGTCGTGGTCAAAAAAAACTCGCCTGAAACGGGTGAAGGAGTTGCCGAAGGCGTATAAGGACCGCGCGAACGCCGTGAAGCACAAAATGGTGGAAGGTTTCAATGCAGCAGCGTAGCGCCGAGTGGTTTGCTCACCGTCGCGGCAAGGTAACTGCATCCGAGATTAGCAAGATCATGCCAGGTCGTGCTGGAAAATATCTAAAAACCCGTGAGGAATATCTGGTCACGAAGATCAACGAGACTTTGGGCATCGAAGAACAGAAAACATTCCCTGCCTCAGTGCGGGAAGCGATGGCCCACGGCACAAGATATGAGCCTGTCGCGCGCGATGCTTACGAATGGATGACAGGTGAGTTGGTGATGGAGCCTACGGGCGACAATGCGATCACCGATCATCCTGAAGTTAAGGGATTGTGCGCCTCGCCAGATGGCATCTGGGCCAGTGACAAAAAGCGACTTATTGAAATTAAATGCCCGTACTCCACCAGTTCGCAACCGCAGTTGATCGCGTTGCAGTTGGACGAGATTCCTGACACCGACCCAAAGTGGGTCGCACGCATCAGGGACGAGTATCAGTGGCAGATGCATTGCCAGATGGCATGCACCGGGGCGACGCATGTGGATTTTGTGCAGTACGACCCCCGCGTTGAGGAAGGCTTTCAGACTTTCATCATCCCCTTCCCCCGCAACGAAGAAAAGATTGAGGCTTTACTGGCAGAGACAGTGAAGTTTTTGGAAGAGGTCCACGAGCACGTAGAGAAAAGGAGGAAGCATGGACAAGGAGTATGACGACAGCGAGAAGTTTACTGTCTGGAAGAATCAGGAAAAGACCGAAGATTGGCACGACGACTTCAAAGGCCACGGTAAGTTCGACGGGTATTACTACTTTGTTGGATTGAAGATAAGAGAAGACCGTAATGGAAAAAAGTACATCACGGGTAACCGTGGTCCGATAATGAACAAGCCTCCGAAGGGAAAGCAGCACGACAAGCCGCTGCCAGGCGAAGCGCCACACCAAGCAGCTGCACCTGCGAAAGAATTTAGCGTGGACGATCTGCTGTCGGATGAATTTTAGTGGAAAAGTTAATTACCGTTGAAGAGGCTTCAAAGTTTTTGGGAATCCACCCGAAAACATTACGAAGGAACTACATAAACAAGGGTTTGATACCAGTGGTTACTTTGGGTTCTGGACCAAAGGGTGACCGTATTAGACCCTCCGATGTCGAAAATCTGATTAGGGACAGATTATGTTACATAAACGAGGAAACGTCTGGTTTGTCAAATTCATGCTCAATGGCAAACTTATCCGCAGATCCACTGGGTCAACCAACAAGAAGGAAGCAGAAAAGCGCGAACGCGAAATTAGGGCAGAAGCTGCATCTAAATTAAAACGCAAAGCGGTAAAGCATCTTTCTGGCATCACATATAGCGAAGCTATTATAAAGTGGAAAAATACATCCATGCCCAAGAGCATGGAGAGTCACGCACGTAACACACGACCTTATCTTGATCACGTACAACTGGAAAACGTGCCTTCTGCGACATACGACATGATTGCAGACATGCAGCAGCGAGGGTTAAGCAATCAAACTATTAATCGTCGCCTGTCTGTGGTCATAAGAATACTGAACTTGGCGTACAAGAAGTGGGATTGGCTCGATAAAGAATTAGCATCAAAGATCGAGAAGCTACCGGAAAAGGGATTAGCACGGGAAATTTATCTTTCTCGTGATGAGTTCGTTGAACTGATCGACGCCGTTGATAGAAAAGAAGCACGCGATGTTCTGTGCCTGGCCGTTTATACAGGTATGAGGATGGGTGAAATCTATGCGCTTACACCAAGCAACTGGAAGAAACCATATCTTGTGTTGCACGCAGGAATGACCAAAAGCGGGAAGGCACGCTCTGTGCCTTTGGTTGAAGAACTACAATACCTTATGGACAACCTGCCCATGAAAATTCATCGAGAATCTGTTCGATGGTATTTTGAGAAGGCTCGGAAAAAGATTGGGCGTGAGGAAATCAGGATGCATGATTTGCGGCACACGTTTGCGAGTTGGATTGCATCGGACCCAAACATCGCGCCAGCAATGCTTAGAGATCTTTTAGGACACAGCAGTTTACTAGTCACAGACAAGTACACACATTTACAAGGGAATACATTCGAGGCGGTAAGTAGGACGCTAACTGGTCACAATACTGGTCACACCACCCCTACAGCCCACTAAATACGCGGATTTACTACGGATTTTAAGTCCCTTGTGTCTACCAATTTCACCACCTGGGCTCAGTGTTTATGCGGTCTCTAGAGGATTAAGTGGAACCATAAGGCACTGTAAAGGACTCAAACTGGTCACATAACTGGTCACATCAAACTTATGTGCCAGACGCATAAATGCAGGGTGCAGAGGATACAGTATTAGCGGCCAAAAAGCCCCTGCCCGGTTGCTACACCAGTTGCGCCAGTTAGCACGGGATTAAGTTGAAAGCCTTGCATAGCTTCTGGACGACGATTGAGCAAAGTATTCATTACTCTTGTGCCAGTTGGGGTGTATGCCGCTCTTGTTAAACCAAGCCCTACTGCTGCTGGTAAAATAGCTGATGAATTGAACAACGCGCCACCCGCCAGCAAAGAGGGTAGAGTCTGGCCAATTTGTCGCAACGCTGTTCCGCTGTTATTCAACCTATTACCTAACACCTCAACACCCGCTTGGGAAAAATTCTGCATCGGTGCGTTACCTCGTGCGAAAGCATTCCGAGCATTGTTTTTTATTGCTGTGTTTAAAACGTTTGGCGTAAAAACTCCTGCTCTCGCGGCAGAGCCAGCAGTCAAAGAGGCGTTTTTGATAGGAATAAACATTCTGTATGCTCGATTAGCAGCGCTTACTTGCTCTGCAACTTTTGGTTTTTGACGCGCAACCATGTTACCCATTTCTAATGATAATCGAGAATAAGCATCAGCAAGAACTTCCGCGCTGGCCTGTTGACTCTCGCTTCGGGGTGTATCACTTCTCAGCAAGTTTCGCCCTTTGTCTCGGAACTCTTTTTGTGTTTCAGTCCACGCTTTGCCTGGGAACGTTCTGCGCGAATCTTTTAGGTTATCGGTTATTTTACTACCTGCCTCGCGCCTAAATTTCCTCCTTGCATCTTTAAAGCCTGAATCCGTCACGTCAGCGAGAATAGCTTGATAAGCGTCGCTCCATTGCTGGTCTACCCGCAAATCCCCAATATTTTCGTAAGCATCCTCGTAAACCTTGCCTATTTTGGTTGCAGCATCATCTATTGCACTGTATCCAGCCGCGACACCCTCACTCAGCGTTTCGTTTATGGGCTGTAGCGCTCTATTGATAGAAGCGGTATTGAATTGTTCAACGGCCCTGTTTCTTGCCTTCTCAATTCCCGCAAATGGAACATTGATTGACTCCTCAATCATACTCGCTGATGGGCCACTTGCTTGGCCTGGCGTTAGATTTATACCTTCATCCATCAGCATCTGCGCCCTTGGACTACGCCCTCCTCTGGCCAGGTAGCCAAGTAGACCGCCAAGCGCTAGTCCTGTACCCCCAGCAGCCGTGCTGATCGTCGCATTTAAAAGTGGGCTTTCTCCCTCTGTCGTTGGCTGTATGCCACCAAAAAGGCCACTGCCCACCAAGACGTTAGGGCTTCTTGTTGCAGCCAAAAGCGGCGCAGAAGAAACCATGCTACCAGCAAAGCGCCCTGTAGCAGCGCCTGGCATCTTACTGAGTCCGCTATTTTCATAACGCTCTCTACGTGCTGTCACCTGTTCCTGGGTAGGTAGGAAGTTAGGTGATGGTATAGGAGTCCTGTCTAGGACTTCCCTAATACGTTGCCCTGCGCCTACAACGGGATTCATCACTGTGTAATTAAAGCCCTCTTCAAAGGCCGTTGCGTCGCGAGTATCGGCTGGGTTTATGGTTACATTCCCTCGCGATCCGGTCATTGTCTGACCCAACTGTGGCTGATCGGAGGTTATCATAGGCGCACTGCCAGACGCATATTGCGCCCTCTGCGCCCTAGCCGCCAAAACAAACTCACGTTGTCGCACTGGATCACCAACGACATCATCAGGCAATATGACCTCAAACTCGTCAATAGTTGATTGAAATAACTTGGGCATCAGTAGGCCCCCTGCACTACGTCGAGGGAAGAAGCAGGATTGCCAGCAGGACCAAAGGTCGCATTCGGGTTTCTTGCTACAACTTCCCTTTGTTTATCGAGCAAAAATGATTCTAACTCTTGTGGACTGGCCTCAAAATAATCCACACCATAAACTTCTCTAAATTCCTCGGTAACTCTCTTCCAAGAATTCTCAATCTGTTCTTGCACCTTGTTAAGATTTTCCAAAAACTGCTCCTGGCTCTGGGCTGTATCTAAACTACCAAGACTTTCCTGCAATGCCTCCAATTCTTGAATTGCCACTTGACCCAAAGCGCCCCCTGTTGGCGATAAGTCACGCATGTTTTGCAACTTATTGAAGCCAATATTTGCCACAAGAGTATTGACTGTCTTTTTAAGATCGTAGGCTGGCGTTCCTATAAAATTACGAAGCCTTCCCCCAATAATTCCAGTTGTGAATACTGACGCCAAAGCCCTAGCTTGATCGAAATATGTTCCCAGTAAAGCATTTTGCTCCTCTGCGGTTCTGGCACGGGC
>CESX01117729.1_pt1 | contig 11928 bp, 2 predicted proteins | sample 326941 | NCBI WGS metagenome assembly CESX01 (sample SAMEA2622357, study PRJEB7988) | marine metagenome | isolation source: saline water (ENVO:00002010), including
CTTCTTGATGGCGTCGGACCAAGGGTTGGTCCCGCCCTCCATGAAGACACCGTTGGGCCCATCGAAGTAGAAGCCGCATTGTGAGGCTGTCGTCTCAGCGTTGCCTTGCGTAAAGAACATCACCTTGACCCCCTCTCCAGAGTACAAAGGAATCTGAATCTCTTTTTCGAACTCATCTGCAGGATACATCGTAAACGGTCCCCAGATCTCATCGCCCTGCTGTACTCCAATCCAGCTGCCGAACCAACCGTCACCCGCTCCATCGGTAAGTGTCAGAGTAAAGTCACAGTTGTCTTCTGTTTCCAGCGTGTTGGCATCCTCGTTGAAGTTAATTGACTGAGGATCAGTGCAACCCAAGACTACTTCTGTCTGGCAGCTACCGTCGTCGATCACGGCGCTGGGGTCATACTCTGTAAACCATGAGTCTGTGCACCCCTGAGGTATGGGCGGGAAACACGGGTCAATCACGATAGTATCGCTTGATACTAATTCATACTGCGTGGTGTCACCAACGTAGTACAGTATTTCTCCACATAGATTGGAAACAAGCAAGTTGCCATCAATACCTCCGTAGCAGCTGCCACACATACCGTCACCAAAGGCGTCGTATACGTCCACCCTGAACTCTGAACCAACAGGCAGACACACAGCCTCCACAATAGGAGCCCCTACAATAGAATAGCCTGACCCCTCTGCGACCACTTCGCCATCTGGGATTGTGATTAGATCCCAGCTGATCTCAGTTGCATAAGTGTCAGGCGTAACTGTGACAAGGATATTGTTGTATCCTTCTTCGCATTGCACTGGTGGAAAATCGCAAGGTGCAGGAGCGTTGGCCCATGGATGGTAATTGGTTGCACCCATCTGCATGCAACCAAAGATTGGAGGCGGGCAAGCAAGCACTTCGAAAGGAATGGTTTGCTCTGACGTGCTGAAGTCGTACACCGTGGTGTCTAGCTCACAGGTGTTGATTGAGAACCAGCCTTCCCCAAAGCCACAACAGATGCCATCACCAAATGAATCATAGATCGTAAAGGTGTACTCGCCTAACGGCAGAGGAAGAAACGCCTCAATGTAAGGGTACTCCCCTTGTAGTGGTGCTGACCCCGCTACGATTGCGTTACTTGAATCACGAACAAGCCATGTGGTCTCTTCCCCGTAAGCGTCGCCCTGAATAGCAATCGAAACCCACCCCTGCTGCGCTGTCGCAAACAGAGGCACAAACATCAGAATTAGGCCTCTCATTTTTTTGCTTTCTCGATGGTTCTTCCTGCGAAATATGCACCGAACGCAGTCAACATCAAAACCTGTAGCAAATCTACATAAGAATCCTTTACGTTAAATGGCCAGTTGTCCATGCTGTCAGCTACCATAGTTACCATAAACATGGTCATCAGAGCGATAAGGGTGACAGGCCTGATCATCTTCGCAAGCTTCACGTCGCTACCCATATCAGCCTTCCATCTCTCAGTCACGTTGTTCTGAAACTGAATCTCAGCATCGACTGCAGCCACGCCCTCGTCCGTGTTTACTTCGGGGTCTTTGTCGATAAGATTCTTTACAATCCCAAGTCCACCACTATCAGGCAACAAGTCCCCAACAACATCAAGCACATTAGGTGCCTTTGATTTTAGCCACTTGCCGAGGCCCGTATCTTTAATCTTCTGATCTTTCATTTTCGTATTGTTCTTGCATGATTTGGAAAAGCATCAAAGTGTGGTTGCGGAATCTGTTTCCTTCGTATTCGATGGCTCCGTTGTAATTGTCGTTGATCTTATTCATGGCTCTGACGCGCTCTTCGTCGTTCATCTTCGCGTACTCCTCGGTGCTGATCAAAGCTTCGAGATCTTGGTACCGCTCTTTGCCTGAAGCCTCCATTAGCTTGTTGAGTTGTGTTGTGTTCAGGTAGAATGCTTGATCCTGGAACTCTTCGTCCTGCATCCACGGGTAGTTGATACCCGCTTGCTGCAGTTTTCTCTTGTATCTAGATGTGATGTTTGGCACGTTGATCTTGCGCTTGGATGCGTACCCTGGGGTTCCGCAAGCTTTAGTCAAGTCCTCAGTCTGCTCGTACAACCTGTAGATTTCATTAGACACAGCATCAGCTTCACCCTGTCTAGACTTTGTGATATCGAAGATCTGATATGCAATACCTGTAGTACCGCGTGGGTTCTGCTTGATAGGGTTGCCTTTCCAATCCACACGAACTGGCAGATCTGACAAACCGAATGTTCTGTCCTTAATGGTGTACGCCATCTGCGTCAGGATACGCTCACCTCTACTCATGTCTTTAGTCACACGAGTGTCTGGCAAATACTCTCTGTTACCTCTGTACAGAGCGGAAAGTGTATTTGGAAGCACCGTGGCAGAGATCGCCTGGAATGTAGTTTTGGTCCACTTCTCAAAGCCCGCACCCAAGTCCTCTGCGTCAGAGGCGCTGATCACATCGATCAATGTAGACATACCCTGCATAAAGCTTTGGTCCATCATGTAAGTGATGCCAGAGAACGCACCCAGGCCGAACACGTCCTGGAGGGCGTGCATGGCAAACTCTTCGTCATCCCTCTGTCTCAGCTCCTCTCTGTTTACAGACTTAGCTGTTGCACCGATCACAGCCCCCAAGATTCCGAGCTTGTTGTATCCCACAAACACATCGTCAGGCTGGTGAGATGGGTCTTCGCCTCTCACCCAGCGCTGAACACCTGTCACGTTAATGCTGCTTGGTGGGAACTGGTCATAAGAGATGTTTCTCTTCTCGTCATCGCTCCAGTCAAGAGCCTCTGAGATGAGACCCTCCCTGATCAGCGTAACTGCAGTCTGAGAAACCATAGTTCCGACAACGATCTTTCCGAAGTCTTGTGATGCTCCGCGAGAGTCTCCCTCTGCCAGCTTCTTGACGATTGACGGTCCAGCGATGTATGGGGACACGTAGGTCAATGTCTCGATGAGCATGTTCGCTGGAGTCCTGACGTAAGGCATGTTAGACCTAATCAAGAATTTAGCAAACGCATTTGAATCAAGACCTGGAACCCAAGACATACCTTTTGAGATGACTCTTTCAAAGAACTTCACTGAGTCTTCCGCCACATCTGACATGGCTGTTCTCTCTTGGAACGTCAGCTTTCTTCCCTCCCTCTCCGCTGCTTCTTTTGCTTTCTTTGTTGGGTGCTTAATGAAGTTGGTCAAAGCGTCGCCCTCAAGACCCATGGCTTTACCAGCCTGATAAAGCTCGATGCCCTCCACGTACCTTCTGAATGGTGTATCACCCAGGGTCAAGAATCGGAACATGGTTTCTGCTGGAATACCGAAAGTGCCCTGAACGGCAAGCTTAACTCTTTGGCTATTTGAAACCGCCCCGTCTGGTCCGAGTGGCAGCTCTCCCTTACCCATGGCTGACATCAGTGATCGGAAAGGAGCAAAGCCTCTATGCACTCTCCACTCCGTCACGTCAGCCTCTTGACCTGTGGCGATGGTGTCCAGTGCTTCGACAAAGCCTTGACCGAACTTACGCAATCCGTACATGTATGCGTTGATTGCATAACTCCTCTTCATCGGGGACTCAATCCCAAATGCGTTGATCAGTCTCTCCACTGGCAAAGCAATCGCATCCACAGCCACCTTTCCGAGAGCGTTTACCATGTTAGCGCCCACGTTTGTGATCTGAGACATAGGGGTAAGCAAGTTACCCTGGATAAGCATGGTTCCAATCTCACCCCAACCCCTTTCGATCACACCGTTAGAGAATGTATCAAGCTCTCTTTCAGCCATCTTCACCCTTCTAGTGGCTGCTTCCAGCTCAATCTCCACATCCTGACCAGCGATAGCTTGCTTCATGAGCTCTTCATGCTCAGCTTGACTTTGGAATAGGTCAGCTGCAATTCTCTCGAGTCTTTGCTTCTGTGAAGGGGAGAGGCTGTTACCTCGTTTTTGTACTGCACTCTCAATGACGCCGACAATGCCAGCTGGTGTGCCAGACTTCAGTTCTCTAAGGTGCCTCAAGAGGCGACCAGCTGTAGTTCCCATAGCGGCAGCTTGCTCAACCAAAAAAGGAACAGCATCCATATCTCCTCTACCCACGGCTCTATTGATGAGCTCGGATGTAGCAAGAACTCCGAGGTCATCATTCCTGCTCTGCAAATTTCCTAGACCCTGTCCACTCATCATTGCAACGAGGTCAGCGTCGCTCTTATCTTTAAGCTCGCCCTTGAGCTCCTTCAGGCTCTGTGGTGTGAAGTAGTTCTTAGGGTTGCTAAGAATCTCGCCTCGCACTCCTGGATACTTCCTGGCCATGCGGCCTGCAGTCTTGCGAGTCTTCAGAAGGCTAGACGCTCTGGTCTGCGCCTCCTCCATGTTGGCCGCAACCTCGCTTTCGTTAAGTGCGACCTTGGATTCGATCGGCATATTGTCGTAAGCCAACTCAACATCTAGAGCGTCCGCAAACTGAACACCGTTTCTCTCAGCCATAGCTTGGAATCTCTTGACTGCTTTGGTGTACTTGGGTCCGCGCTTAACTCTCTTTGCTCTTTCGGATGCAGTCTCAGATCTACCTTGCTTCAGGATAGGATCGTTAAAACCGTAGTATTCAATGTCACCTCTCAGGTAAACTGTGTTTCCTACGATGGTCGCTTCTTCGGCAGACTTGATGGGTCTGCCTGCAGCGTCCACAAACACGTTGTGCTTAAATGGATTGAAGAATGCCTTCACCCCGTCGAAGTTCATGAGATCGATGTTGTCAGTCATGAACTCACCGTCAACGCTGGCCATAGGGAACTTGTTCTCTTGGAACGTAACGATCTTCTTGCGTGCGTTCTGATTGACGTTCAGGTTTGGATTCTTGACCATGACGGCACCAGCGTACTTCAACGCTTCACCTGTAGCAGTCTTGTCGTGCATAGTCTGAACTGGGACGCCTGTGTTCTTCATGACGTTGAGGTTGAGTCTAACACCAACCTTTCTTCCAGACTCGACCTGAACGCCCTTTGCAATAATCTTTCTTGAGGTAGCATCTGTGCTCAAGGCGTCTTGCACAACCCTGTTGCTGATCGACCCCCCATCTCTCAATACGGCGAGAGCCTCCTTTGGACCTCTCGTTCTGTACAGATTAGATTGCGTAGCGTCTTTCTTGCCTGCCTCTGTAGGAAACAGCAACAGCTGAGACGCTCTTGCATCAGACTTGCTCTTCATCGGAGGCAAGTTCCTGAGAGCTCCAGCGTATGTCTTGTAGTCAAGAGATTCTTTAAGATTTCCATCTGCATCGAATATGGCGTTGTCTTTGTGACCGACGAAGATTTGTCTGTCAGCAAAAACCAACTGTCCAACTGTTGATGGAGTAACTCTTTGATCTGGGAATGTGTCAGCCAAAACACTGGCCATTTGAGCAATAAACTCTGCAGATTTTCTCTTCTTAGAGTTGCTCTCTGGCAAGCTTGGGTTTTCGATTTGCTCCAAGATGCGCTCAAGAGCGGCAATATCTGACTCTGACTTTCCCTCTACCTCCAAGAACTCAATGTGTTGTTTAGCAGATCTGTAGATGTCGGCCATTATGCCCATCGCTCTACTTACATCAGCTCTATTTTTAGCATCTCTAGCTTGACTACCGCCGAACAGAGAAGAGTATTGGAGGTCGTAAGAGCTGTTGTCTACATCCTTACCCAACTGCTCCAAGTCAACACCGCTCATGTCTACCCCCATAGACTCAAGCTTTCTGGTGAGCCTTAGCCAGTTCCTGAGAACAAGTCCTTCGGCTCCTTCGTACATGCCAAGCACAAGCTGTGTTGTGTTGTACACGTGGGTGTCTACGGTGACGATATCTGAGAGCTTGCCTGACTTTTTGTTTGATAGGTTTGGCATAAGCTCTTGGTTCATATTGAGCAACCAAGCACCCACCTTGTTGCCAAACAAAGCTTGAGACATAGTTCTTTCAATCACATTGGCCCCCGAGTATGGCGACAACAAAAATCCTGTAAGTCTTTTCCAGTCAACCTCTCCGTCAGGTCTCACAAAGGGACCGTTCTCAGAAATCTCTTTTGCGTAGATCTTCTTGAATGTCGGGCTAATACCCTTGAGGTCAAGATCTCCGTTGATGATTGAGTTGAGTTTTCTGATAGCCTTGGCATACGATCTGACACCAACCCCAGACGCTCCCTTGATCTTCTTGGCGCCGACCTTCTTAGCTAGGTTTTCTGTAATGCCACTAGCTCCGTCAAACTTGAGCGCCTCTGACTCGACCATGAGTTGCAGAACAGCCTCCATATTTGGCTTAGACTGGTTCTTTGCTGACACGAGGGCCGCAAAGAAGTTCATCTTGGCCAAGTTGTTGAACCTGCTGCCAGTAAGCACGCCGTCATTAAGAGCTTGATCCACCTTGGCTTCAGCCTCGGTCTGATAGTTCACAAAGTATTCTAGCGGATTTTCATCGCCAAACTTTGCGGCTCTAAGTTCTGGACTAGCCATATACTGACCCATAAGTCCTTGGAACACCTCTTGCATTGCTGCTGGGTTGTCTTCAAACTTTACCATGAGGAACTGCCTCATAGCATCGTAAGTAGCCGCTCTGCCCCCAGGTGTTTCAAGACCCATGTTGCGCAGAGCCTTCTCAAGCATCTTTACGTGCTGAGGGCTAAAGGCGTCCCTTTCAAGATTGATCATGAACTCAAACAGAGAATCAGAAGCCCTAGCCTCTGAGTCACCCTTGAAGTTGAACTCCTTGCCCTTAGCCTTGGCCTCTCTTTCAATGATACCCTCTACGTGAGTGTATAGAGCGTCAAGTCGTTCTTGGAACTGCGGTGCTTTGCCAAACGCTTGTGGGTTTGTCTCGCCCCTGCTTTCGGCCTGATTGATCATTCTCAAGATCGGAGACGTCTTTCTTCTCACAGCAGCGGCCACGGGCTTGGAAATAAGCCCTTGCGCCTCTGCTGAAGACACCATTCTGTTGAGGTCTTTGCCTTTCTGCTTGATGGGGTTTGATTCGAGTCTGTTGCTTTTTCTAGCGCCATACCCCTTGATGCGGTCCACATCAACGATCTTTCCCTCGGAGTCAGTGAAGCCAGTGAGCTCTTGCTTCTTGCCCATGTCGGTGGTCTTTTTCCACCAGTTAATGAAGTGCCACTGATCTCTAAAAGACTTGGTTTCCTTGGTAGATCCAATGTCCTTTCTCTCCCCAAATCCGAAGTACTTGTAGATAGGCTTGTTGTAGGTGACTGTTACCGTTCCGTCTTCATTCTTAGCAAGTCTTGCGGGTGACACTCTCTCAGAAGCTCTTGTCTCACCTGAAAAAGCCTGAGAGTCAACGGTCAAGTCTGATCCAAACACGATGCCCTTCTCTTGAGCCATTGCAAACTTGGCAATGATAGCTCTCATAGAATCCGAGTTGGTGATGGCCAGATCCTTTCCTGTTGCTCCGTGGATTGCAATCATCATCTTATTGATGGCAATTCTCACTCTCTCAATAAGGCCAAGATCTACATCGCCAGAAGCGAAAGCTGACAAAAGCTCAATAGCCCCCTCTTCAAATACTTCTGCTTCTGGCTTGCTCTCAGATCTGTACTGAGCCTCTTTGAGTCGTACTCTTTCGAGCAATTCTTTGTTGCGACCCGCAATGCTCTCAAGATTTGCTTTGAATCGCTTAGCAGCATCAGGATTCTTGCTGTACATAGAGTGCAGCGTCTTGCCAATTACAGCGTGCATGACCTCCTCTTGCACTGTCTCTGAAAAACTCTTGGTCTTTTTTAGGCCACCCTCACCTCGATCAAACTCAAGTCTTTGATTTTCTCTAATTTGAGACGGGTTGATGTGGATTGCTCCTCCAGAGTACAGCCCACCCCATGTAGTTCCGTGTTCACCTCCATCCAGATTCCCAGCCGTTTCGGCGTCTGGATACACCACAAGATCCAGACCCAAGAAATCAGCAAGGGCTTGAAATCTGTTGAGGATCTTAGCTTCTTTTGCTGTGAGACCACCCATGCCTTCAAGCCAAGTCCCCTTCCCGTTCTTTCTATTTGCCTGAACGGACCTATCTGGGTACTTCGACTTAGGCGCAGCCTCTGATTCTTTTGACTCAGATCTAGTCTCTTCTACCAGTCGATCAATCTCACTGAGGTCGTCAGTAGCTGAAGTTTCTTTCTCTTCAGCCTTAGACTCTGTTAGCGCTCTAATATCTGCCACCCTGTCGATCTCTGGCTTCAGACCCTCTACAACCTTGCCGTCTCCACCAGTGGCGATCTCCTCCATCGTGTCAAGAGCAAATACAGAAATCTGATTGTATTGCTCGCCAAGAGCGACTGCTGCCTTCTTGTCAACCACAGCTGCCACGTCAATGAATGTCTGATCTGACTGGGCATCGTAGTACGTTCCGATTGAAAGCACGTCTTCGTTGCCTTCAAAAATATCTTTGTTGGCTTCTTTGAACTCATTAAGAATCTGAACCATCTCTTGCTGGCTCATCTTACCCTTCACGATCTTGCTTCTCTCGTTGAAGATGCTCACCGAAGCCTTTGGTTGACCCACTTGGTTTTGACCATCAAGCGTGTATGTGCTACCTAGTACACCTCCAGTAGCTTCATCTGCAAAGTGATTCTCCGCCTGAGATTCAGCACTCCAAGATGTGGCTGGCTCTTCGAGAACGGCAGCTTCTGTCTCGATTCCGAGCACAGAGGACAAGCCGTTTGCGGCCTCCAACACACCCGCTTCTGACTGGTCTGATGGTGTTGAATCATACTCAGATCTAGCATCGTTGTAGTTGGAAAGCGCCTCTACAAGAGACTGACTCTCCTGCTCAACAGCCTGGATCTCTGATTCAATGTCGGCTACGTCGCTTTCACTTCTAGTGCCTTCAGCAACCTCCTGCACAGCGGTCTGAAGTCTCTCATTTAGAGACAATCTTTCCTGCTCAAGAGAGAGGATTTGATCTTGAACCTGCTCTTTGACGTCAATGGTGGCCTCCACATTGTTCAGAGATACCTCGTTAGGGTTGAAGCTGTCCTCTAGGGTCTTTCTCTGGGTGGCTTTTCTTTCTAGCTCTGCCTCAAGCTCTGCCCTTGACTCTGCTGTCAGGTTTTTACTCTTGAGTTCAAGCTGAATGTTGTGAATGTCTGTGTCGATTGACTGCAAAGCACGGGCCTTTCTGGGCTCAGCTTGCGCCATCTTCTTGTATCTGCCCAATAGGCTGCTTCTTCTAGACTTAGCCTCTTTCTCTTGGCTTTCTGCAAGAGATGCGAGTCTAGATCTCTCTGCTCTGCCGACAGTGCTCTTTGCTTTCTTTCTATTTGACGCAGCCTTTGACTCCAGGTCTGACGCAACCTTGCCTTCAGCGGAGTTGTTTGACTTGGCCAAAACCTTTGCGGCAGAAGAAGTGCTTTGTGCATCAAGGTCAATCTGAGAAACTCCCTTTGGCTGCATCTTTCTGGCGTGAGCAATACCCTTTCTAGCGATTTCAGCAGCAAGCTCGGTGTCGCCGTTCGCCAGAGCTCTCTGTGCATTTGCAAGAGAGTAGTCTGTTGCTGAGCTTAGAGCTGCCTCATCGAGCTCTACGCCAGCCTTCTGAGCTGCCTCCTTGATTACTTCTCTTGTCTCGTTGATGGTTCTTTTCTGACCCTTTCTAATGCCAGAAACTCTAGAACTCATCTCGCCGTCGTTCTTAATATCTAGTCTAGATACATCATTGCCCCCCTCAATAAACTGTTGAGCCTCGATAGCAGTAACTGACTGACCATCGATTTTGTAAGTAGGCGTAAATATCAAGTTGCCTCCGACCGTCAGTCCAGACATTGGTATCTCAGCAATCCCCTCAAGGACAGCCTCAAAAGCATCAATCTCTCCAGTAGAGGCTAATTGAGCAGCAGCTTCACCCACCATAGCCATAGGTGTTTCTACAGCCATACCAACAACGCTCTTGCCTGCTGTCGATGTTAGAGCTTTACTTGTGCTTTTAGCGGCAATACCCATGGCCTTACCCGAGCCAACCGCTGCAATAGAATCAAAAACAGCGATAGTTACGCCCCTGGCGATGGCCTGAGACCTCATGTGACTTACAATCTTTTCGTCATTGAAGATCTTCTCCAAGTTTTCACCTGTTGTCTTCATTCCTTTCATCTGGAGCTCCTCTTTGAGAATCTCCATGATTGTGGCGTGGGCATCAACCATGCCTGAAACGCCACCCATAAATCCTTTCACAAAGCCACCTGCGCCTCCAACAAGACCACCAGCCGCAGTTCCAGCTCCAGGAACAACACTTCCCGCACCAGCACCAACAGCAGCGTATGCACCAGCAGTGACACCTCCCATTCCCACACCCCCAGCAATTCCGCTAAGCTCAGTTCCAGAACCAAGCATACGGCCAAATGAGTTGGCTAACACCTCGGAACCTCCCGAGATGTTGTCTGCAAACACTCCAACCTTATCCCAAAAGCCCCCTCCTGCTTTCGCAACCTCTTGCATTTCCTTGTTAAACTTTTCCGCAGCTTCTGACTGACCAACGCTATCAATGTTTCTCATGGCCTGGGCAAGCGCCTCAAAGTCAGCGTCGCCATCCATGGCTCCGATAAGCTCGTCACCCAAACCCCCCTCAAGTCTACCTTGCTTGAACACTCTGGCTTGATTGACAAACCAGTCTGTTGTACTCTCAGCCCAAGTGTCGTCTGTAGCGTTATCTAACCAATCCCAAGTCTGAGCCAAAGCTGACTCTAGGATGTTGTCGTCATCAGCCTCCAAAACTGGCGCTTCATCAGCATCTGCAGACTGTGTATCTGCGGGATTTGTGAGCATATTCAAAGACTGAGACACGTCAGTCTCATTCCTCTTCAGTGTTTTAGCAACAAGGCTTACTGCTTCGTCCTTCTTGAGACGAATGTTAGGGGTGTAGATGAGTTGTCTAAGGATAAAGTCATCTGTTTTCCCCTCTTCAGAAAGGGCAAGAATTAGTTCTACGGCCTTATCGTTCATATCTGCAGCTGTTTACTGCAAATATACTCATTATGGGGCTACGCCCTCATAGATGTCGTCGAACGCCCCCTGTCCAAGCTGTGCATCCATCTGCTCTTCAAAGGCATCGAGGTCTTCAATAGGCACTGTTCCATTCTCTGTGATCAGCTGCGGGCCGACTGCAGGAATCCAAACGATACCCGTTGGGGCGAAGACGCCGTCTCCGAAGTCAAAGCTCAATGCGGATGGGAATAGGTACTGCTTACCGTCTGATCCTGTAGGCTGTACGTCGTCAATGTTGAAGACAAAGTCTTGCGGCTCTTGCTCTTCGTCATCACTTGACTTTTCTTGCCACTTCTTTGCTGCTTCCTCTGCGTATTTACGTACAGCGATACGACGCTCTTCTTCGTCCATCTGGTCTACAGTCGTCTCAAGCCCCTGGCTCTCGATCCACCAGCGCTGAGCGTTTGCAGCTTCTGTTGGATCTTTAATGATACGACCCTCAATGTTATCTGCAACCTGCTCTTCATTATCCATGCCAGCCACAGAGTGTCCGCCCCACCAAGAATCAGGATTGCGTACATCAACATTCTGGAAATCAGGCATGAAGTTATGCTCATCAAAAACCTTAAAAGCGTCCCCGCCGTCGATGATATACATCCCATTCTCATCTGTAGAAACTTGAAAGAGGTCTCTCCCGTTCATCCGAGCAAACTCATACTGGTAGTCGTCTACAGTCTTGCCGTCTTTTACGCCTCTAGACTCATACTCTTGAGGGTTAGATCCAGCAGCAACCTTTGAGTTTTGCTGGAACTGCGAGTACTCTGAAGTGAAATACCCTTTCGACTTCTCTGCAAATTCGTTGGCCTGCTTGAGCTTTGTTTCCCATCTGGCAATTTGTGCATCGCTTGACAAGGCGTTAGGCAGAGAGTCTCTAAGGTCTTGCGCCATGGTCTGATACGCAGCGTAGTGAGAGTCAAACATCTCATCTACGTCAGGCTCTGCAAGTGT
>CESX01029020.1_pt1 | contig 11856 bp, 21 predicted proteins | sample 326941 | NCBI WGS metagenome assembly CESX01 (sample SAMEA2622357, study PRJEB7988) | marine metagenome | isolation source: saline water (ENVO:00002010), including
CCACGCCGGCGGGGTAAAACTCACCCCCGCCGGGCTTTCGTTGCCCAACATGTCGACCCAGTTGGTCGACAAAACAGTCGTGCCGGAAGCGCTCGTCGACAAGTCTTGCTTGTCGGAGAACGAACCAGCGGCGTCTAGGATAGTCATAAGGTGACCTCCTAGAAGCCGTCCGGCGCGATGAACGCGGTCGGGTAGTTGACCTGCGGCCCGGTTTGGTCACCGTGGACGATGTGCACCTTTAGCGACAAACCCCCCATCGTGCTTCCCGAGTTGTTTCGGACCGACAAGCCGATGTAACGCTTGAGCGCAACCTTCAGCGGGTTGTCGAGGCGGATAGCAATTTGCTGCCCAGCCGCGATGCCCGTTGCCGGTTGGAACGAAGGCGTTTGGCAAATCGTCGTGGGCGAAGACCCGTCGGCGTTGTCCGACGTGATTACGTTAATGGCCGCGCTAGTGCTGCCCGAAGCTACCGCGTTGACGGTAACCACGACAAACACCGGCTCGCCAACACCGACGTCGCGCCGCAGGGCGGAGCCCGCCGCGATGGTCGCGTCGCCGTTGGCCGGGTCGGTCATCACCGAGAGAGCGGTTTGCGCCGCGTCCCACGTGGTCGACAGGATGGCGCTAGCCCCCACCGCCGGCGTCGGCTGGAAAGCCGACGCCAATTCAAGATTCTTGTCTGCGATCATGGAAGTTGCCTCCTATTAGGTGAGCCGGGTCTCGTTGTTTTGAAGCGTGTCGCACAGGCGAACCGGAACGCCGTTGAACGACAGGTAGCGGCGCACGTTGCCGAACTGGTTTACGCCCTCTTGGAACGCGAGCGTGGCCGAGAACTTCTCCATCGCCATGCGCGACAGAGCGCTGTGGACGAGGCGGTTCACGTAGAACGCCGGGCGAACCATGTTGATGTTGGGCAGCTTGTAAAGTGCCATCGACATAGTGTGCAGCAAGTTGGTGAAGGTGGCTGGAGACTGCGCGTTGTCCAGATCCTCCAGTTCCGTCTTCTTCAGGTTGCAGATGCGGACCGCGTAGCGCCAGTCCTGCACGACGAGGCCGTGGTGCCACGTGAACAGGTCAGCAAAGGCTTGCATCCGGTTGGCGCTGACGCCTCCCTGGCCGTAGACGGTTTGCTCGCCGAGGTCTTGGTGAACGAGGCCGGCTTGCGAACCTTCCGGGAAGGTGCAGTAAACCGTCTCGTCGCCCCAGCCCACGAGGTAGACCGACGTTTGGTCCGAGCCGACCGCGCCGCCGCCGTTGATCACGTTCTGCGAGTTGGCCGCGCCGGACAGGACGCTGTAGCGGCCTTGCAGACCGAGGTAGCTAGCCGGCTCCGTGGCGGGGTCGCCGCGGAACATGGTCGCCGCTTGGGTCTGGCCCATCGACTCGATGTGCATGCGCGACTGGCTGAAGCGGAACTTGTTGACGTCGCCGCTGAGCTTGGCAAGGACCACGTCGGTCTCGCTACGCGCTTCGAGCATGCCGATGCCTTCGTCGACCTGAGCAGTGGTCGCCTTGGTCGGCGGGATGCCCTGGTTGATTTGACGCCAGTAGACGCCGGGGAGGCCGGTCGCGATGGTGACGCGGTGGTGAGTCTTGCCGTTCGCTTCCTTAAAAACGCAGTCTTCGAGGACTTCGTTCGTTTGCGACAGGACGTTGGTGACGACGGCAAGCTTGCCGTCCGGGTCAAACATCTTCGCCCAATCGGCGAGAGTAAGGTTGCTGGTGCTGAGAGCAGCCATGATTCAGATTTGGTTACTTGGTTGGATACATGATGGAAGAAGCCCGTGTCGCATCGGCGAACACGTCTCCTTGAACAGGCTGGCGACCGTCCCCGGTGATGCCACCGTTTACGGACTTAGCCTCTGAGACCGCACGACCGACACGCACCAACATGCGAAAAAGCCTCGGCTCTTTCCCAAGCGGTAAGTCCCCATCGTTTAGCAACTCCTTGAGCCCTTCGTCTCCGAAGGTTTCGACGGCCTTGTCCGCGATCGCCATGTTCTCGTCGAGCTTGTCGCCCCCGAGTTCGGCGTCGTTCGCGACAGCCTGCGCCCACTCGTTCTTGGTCTCCTCAATCATCGACGCGTTGGCGTCGGTGAGTGTGGGTGCAAGAGCGTCGAGCAAAGCTTGCGCTTGCTCGCCGGTAACGCCTTGGCTTTGCGCGGTCTCAGTCAGCGCTGCGATCGCGGAGTCGGGTAAGTTCATCGTCTCGGGGACGTCAAACTTAATCGGCTCCTGCGTGGCTGAGTCCGTGGACTGGTCAGCACCACCGTCTTGCGGTGCGGGTTCCGTGGTCGACTCGGTCGACTGCTCCGGTTGCGCTTCCGCGGTCTGCGTGGGTTGCTCGTTTTGCGGTTGTTCCGTCGCCGTCGTGGCTTCGGCCTCCCCGCCCTCTTTCGTGACTTCGTTGGTCGTGTCGGTCACAGAATATCTCCGATGAACTTAGCAAACTGGACCGGGTCGGCTTCGCGCAGACGCGGGACCAGTTCAACGAAGACCGCACGCTTGCCGGCAGCAAACGCCATCTCCGACGTCTGCTTGTTAAACACCTCCGAGGTGAAGCCAGTCGCGCCCGCTAAGTAACGGAGAAACGCACGCCCCTGCGGCTGCATTATTAGCCACCGGGTGGTTTCTTCGATTGACGGGTCGTCGGCGCGGTCCATTGTCGCGCCACGGTAGACCTCTTTGCGTGGGTTATGTGCCCCCGGTTAGCCGACGCGTCGGGGCGGCGGGACTTCTAAGGGGCGCAAACCTCGGGCGCTGTTCATACTTACCAGCGAGAAAAACCCGGCGCGTCGGAGTTCCGCGATTTGTGTTCCGTTCTCTCGCGGGGCTCCGCGGGCTACTAGCAACAGCCGCAACTTGTCAATTTCCTCCGCAGACACAGGGGCCAGCGCGTCGTTTAGCGCGATGACTGTAGCCCGGTGCGTATCGTAGAACTCTTCGCCGTCTAAGTATTTATCTGCGGCAATAGCCGCGTCAGAGCGGTCGAGCACGATTTGCCACAAGTCGTTTATTGTCATCACGCGCCTACAATCGCGGCGCGGATTAGCTGGCTCAACCAGTCCACGATAGCTGATTGCACTCGGGTCGCTTCAGCCGCGGCAAGGTTAGCTGTAGCAGCCTTGACGAATTGAAGTTCGCGCTCGGCGCCGTTGGGGTCTGTTAGTGCCATCGTCGCGATGCGCGTTACGTGCGCAGCAAGGTCTGCAACGATGAGCTTATTCTGCGGGTCTTCAACCGAAGCTTTCAGTTGATCAACTAGTTCGGCCGTGTTCGGGATAGCTGGCATTCTTAAGTTCCTCGATCTGAGCTTTTATTTCGGGCCGCATCCATGTGCGGGTTTCGCGCTCTAGTTGCTCTTGTAGCGCAGTAAGACGGTTTACCCGTATGCATTCTTGAGAAGCGTCTCGGGGTGACGGGGGCAGAGCAACCTTAAACACTTTGCGAATCCTCCCCAGGTTGGCGCGGTTGTCGCCTAACCTGCGGAGGGTGCACGCCCGGCACTTGCGGCGCGTCTTACCTTTACCGTCTAGGTATAGGTAAGTGTTTGCGTCAGTCCACTCGTGCCCGTGCTTGCAATGCGTTTCGGTCCACTTCACCGGGTCTGCGCCTTTTCAGCAGCTTCCAGGCGCATGCGCCACGTCTCCACGGTGAGCAGTTTAAGCTCGCGTTGCTGTTGACCAAGTGCCGCGTCCTTGCGCACGTAGCCCGTGTAGTCGGGGGCGATCGCGTCGAACGTCTGTCGGTCGGCCAGCGTGTAGGGGTGAGAGGGTGCGCAGGAGACAGCAAGTGACGCGCTCACCAGCAAAATCCACTTGGAGCGGTTAGCCCAATAAGCCGCGGACATCTTGCCCTTGGCGATGTTCTTGGCGTGCCGGTCCTTGAACGCCTTGTTGCGCTTGGTGCCGTCCGGCGACCCCTTAACGCCCTGCTGTCCAAATCGAATAACTTTCACTTGGTCGCCCTCCTTGGCTACCACAACGTGGCTCTTAGTTTTGTGGCCCGGCGTGCGCTTTGGTTTGTTTACCGCGCTCACACCGGCCCGTTTTTTAGCGGCCTCAACTTTAGAGCTAACCGCGCCCTTTTTCTTGGCTGGCATGATTACTTGCCGACCTTCTTCTGCGCGGCTTTGTGGGCCGCGCTAAACGTGCTGCCGGATTTCATCATGCGACGCATCATCGACATATGCTTCGCGGAGTGATGCTCTGCGTGACGCTTTAGAGTCTCCGTCTGACGTTTGGTCAACGTAGCCTTGCTGCTTTTCTTTTTAGCTGCCATGGCTACTTCTTCTTGGCCGTCTTCTTCGACTGCCTGAATGCCTTAGCGGTTGGCGCACCCTTGGTGCCCGGCTTACGCATCTTCTCGCCGCTGCCGGCTGCGATGCGTTTTCGCTTTGCATTAATGTTGGAATAGAGACCGCGCTTGGCTGCCATCAGTAACTCCTCTTGCCAGCCTTCTTCTTGGGCATCATCTTCTTGCCGGTCTTCTTTGCCGCCTTCTTGGCCGCCTTCTTTCCAGCGTCGGTGTAAGGGAACTTCTTCTTGCCTACTTTGGGCATGCTACTTCTCCTTTTTGGTTTCCGCTTCCAAGCGGTAGGTTGAGGCGGACAACGCGGTAACGCCGGCGCCGATGAGGATGAGAGGGATGTGCGTGTCGTCGAGCAGCGTCGCCAACAGAGTGCCGGCTACGATGCAAACGATCGACAGTGTGAGGGTTGCGTGAGTCATAAGTTCGCGGGCGGTTGGTATGGGGCTGTCTCGGTGATTTGACGTATCGACACAATACAGCCTTTCGGAATGGTCGTCACGCTACCCGCGTCTGACTGATCGCGGAACAAAGACGACACTATGATAAGAAACTCTTCGTCGTTGGTGATAACCCACCCCATCGTGTCGACAACGGCAACCCTAACAGCCCGCGCTTCGTCCAGGTCGACCCACGTTTCTTCGACGCCGACGATGTCTTTCCACGTAACCAAGACACGCGGAAAAGAGGTCACCGGTCGCTCTCCAGTTCCTTCATAAGTTGCGAAATGCGGTAGTGCACGATCGCCGACCAGCCCCCTATGTCCTCCAACTCTTGGCGCAGTTCATCGAGCACCTCAAGTAGGGGTCGTTCGCGAAGTGACTTGTTGCCGTATTCGCGCTCGCCGGCCGAAAGACGGTCGCGAACTTTGCTGAAGTATTCGGAATAGAAAGGTCGTCGCTCTGTCACGTGCGCCTCTTGGCCGCCGGGCCGGCTAGGTTGAACTGTTGGTTGTGGTAAGCGCGATCGAAGTAAGTGCGAACCCGCGGAACGATCTCGCGCACGGCACCTTGTTCGTCTTGCCAAATGTCCATCATCCAACCGCCGATTACATATTCGAGCCCTTTCTTGCGGCCAAAGGTGTCAAGATCTTTGCCACACGGGACGTTGAACCAGTGCACGCCGCGAGTAAATCCGTAGCCGCATTTGTGCCAGTGCCCGAAAAACCAGATTGCCGGCTTCTCGCCAGACTGCGCGGCTTCAATCCGTTTTTGAGGCGCGTAGCTGTGGGCATAGCTTGATCCGCCGCCGGGGTGGTCGACCAGCATCCGACACTTGCCGCCATGTTGGTTGGTCAACGTGATGAACGCTTCTTTGTAACCTAGATAAACGAGATCGGTGCGCCCGAAAGCGCGGGCTCGGTCTTGCAACAACCGCCCAATGTCGACGCCCGTGTCTTGGCTATACCAGCCTTCGTGGTCGTCGCCGGCGACGTAGTAAGTTGTGATCCCATCACGCTGCGGGTAGCACTCCAAGAACAGTTGAATCTGCGCTTCCATGCCGTGCGCTCGATCATCTAATTCGTGCTTGTTGAACCGCCGTTCGCCGTCGATCCAGTTACCGCAATGGTAGACCCGGTCAATACCCTCGTCTGCGAACCAATCGTAGAGGTCGTCGATGACATCCTGGCGAAAGTGTTTGCTGCCGATGTGCGTGTCAGCGACCACCCCGCAGCGATACGGCTTGCGCGTGCTACCTTTCCATTTCCACTGGTCTTCGCTAGGCGGCGCAAGGTGCCGATCAATGCGGAGGTGGCCGTCGCGGTCGACGATGTTCGCGCCGCTATCGCGAAGCTCCTTAAGGATTTTGCGAACGCTCGTCAAACTGAGACGAAAGCGATCCGCTAGTTCTCGTTCGGTCGCTTCTCCGCGTAACAGGTCTCGGCGGATCAAGTGTTTGGTGTCGGCGCGGCGCTGTTCGACCTTCTCTTTGGCGTGGTTCTCGACCGCCTTTTTTATGTCGCGCTTTTTGGAAGCCATTACCTTGTCCTGTAGCGGCAACAATTCCGAACGTGGTTCATCCAAGTGTCATAGCGTGGCTTGTAGCCAAGAAGGTCAACGAGCACTTCGTCGTAGAACTGATGCATCGTGACCTCGGGCACCGGGTTCTCTAGGTATAACGCAGTGGCTTCGACTACGTCGGGCCACTGCGTGCACGTCACGCACCGTCTCGTTTGCCGGGGTGACGCCCCCTTGCGCCACTGGCCTACGATGTCCGAGACGTCTTTGCGCTTCGCCACGTTACGCTTTAGTCATTAACAACGCGGCCAAGGCGGGGATTAACCCGCCCATAACTCCCCACATACCGCACCGAACTTTCAGCATGGCGATCTCTTTGTCGACTTCGGTTAGCCGGTTAAGCATGTGCGCCTGAACTCGTTCAGCGTTGCTACGTTCGTGGCGAATCTCGTCGGCTAAGCGTTGGATTTCCGTCAACACTAGCTTGCGGTATTCATCCCACCCGTTCCCGTCTGCCACAACATTTACCCCCTATACCTCGTATCCCATAAACTGCTGCGACAACTGCGGCGAATCCGCGTTGGCTGCGGCCAAATCGCGGGCCGTCTTTGCCTCGACGGCTTGCGCTTCAGCCTGTTGCATGGCCGCGTTGGCTTGGTTCCGGGCCTCGCGCAACTCCGCGACCTCGTTGGGGTCGCGCAAGTTGTCGGGCTCGATCGCCAACATCTCGGCGTAATCGCGTGCGATGGTGTCGGGGTCGACGACGTCGAGCATGTCGGGGAACATCTGCGCCCCGGTCCCGATCATAGTCAAGAATCGCTCCATTGTGACGACCCCGCTCGCTTGCTGAAGTTGCTGGAGCATGGAAACAAACTCAACCTGAAGCGGGACGGTTTGAAGCTCGCTCGGCACCGGGGGGAGCAGTTTGGCCTCGTCCATGAAGTTAAACAGACGCTCGATAAACGGGCGGAGCAGTTCGTTGTGCAAACGCTCAAGCGCGGGGCCGAGCATTAGCATTTTCTCTTCGTGCATCTCGTCGACCTCAGTCGCGGTCTTGGCACGGCGCGAGTTCATAATGAGCAGGAACAGGTCGTTGTAGAGCGCTCGCTGAACTTGTTCTTGCGTGTCTTGCGCAAGACCGGCTAACGCGCTGACGTCCGTTCGAACATCAAACAGCGTCTCGATCTTTTGGTTGCCTGCGCCGGGAACCGGTGTGTAAGCACCCGGTCGCAGCTTGACCTCTTTACCGCTCAACGACGCCGGCCCTTGCATCGGCGGTTCGGCCATGAACGCCACACTACGCGAAAGCGACAGTTGCATGTTTTGCAGCCGCTTGGCGTGCGGTAGTGCTTCGTGACACGGGCCAAACCCCCACGCGTTGCGGTCGGCTACCGACCAGCGCGGGACGAAATAGGGAAACGTCTTGTAACCGCCTTCACGCAAAACGCCGCGTGTGCGCACGTCTCGTCGCTCGCCGCGGAAGAAGTAAACCGACCGCCACGGCATGTTGAGTTGGTCAAGCTTGTCGAGTTGTCGGTCGCTGCGCGGTTCAACAGCATGCACCACCGTGAAGTGCCTTTCGAACTGCCCGTTCTCGGCAAGCGTTTTGACCTCGGGCGTCATTCGGTCAATGCCGAACTCTTCGATCAACTGCGCGACGCTCATTTCGAACTCGCGATAGACCGTGTTCACGTCGCCGTTCGGGTCGGTCGCCAAGTAATACTGGCCGGCCGTCAACACGTGCATGCGCACCACGTCATCAAAGTCGCGTTCGATCAACGCGCACGCCGTGCCGAACGCGCTAATCTCTTCGTAGATATTGTGCAGTGCTTGGTAGGCGTTGCTGCGCGACAGGATGAAGCGCATACGCCGCGCACTCTCCGAGTAGAACTCGCGCACCGAATGCAACTCGGAGAGGTTCGGGTCGGGGCACGTCAGCCGGAACCACTTCCGCGCCGGGCTGCTGCCGCCACCCATAAGGAACGCACCCATGCCCCGCAGCGCCCGGAAACCCGTCGAATCGTAAATGTCGTTCTCGTCGGTGACCGGTTTGTTAACCCGCGACTTGCGGAAGAACCGACCCCGCCACGGGCAGAACTGTTTTACGATCTCTTGGTGCGCTTGCCGGTGATCGGTGTAAGCCGCCTTCAAGCGTTCGTGCCGCGCATGTAAGCGCTGAAGCATCCGCTCGTTGGTTTGGGTGACGTCGTCACCGGGCGGACGCTTCTTGGATTGCGTAGCCATTAGCCAAACGTCCGACTACCGACTGCGGCCACGTCCGACGGAGCTTGAGGACTTGGTTTGCTCATGCCGCCTGCGGCCGGATTGCCGATGCGAGTCTGTTGCACCATGGCCATTTGTTTGCCGAGTCGCGCTTGCCGTTCACGTCCACGGGCACGAGCAGCGCCCGCAGTCTTTTGGGTCATTGCTTGCTTCTGCGCTTGCGCTTGACGACGTCGACCTTTGCGGGCGATCTTCGCGCCGCGCTCGCCGGCATAGACTCCGTAGCTTGCGCCGACTACCGCGGCGACTGCTCCTGTGACTGCCATTAAACTTTCTCCGAGTAGATAAGATCCCGCAACGTGTAGCGCCCGTTCGGGCGGTCGAGTTGGCGGTGCAACTCGGTGTCTTCCTTGGCGTGCCAGAAGATCTGCGCCGCGCCCATCTCCTTAGCCCAATCGCGCACCGAGCGCATGAGCCGGCCGCCAACACTCGACGACCTGTGTGACTTGGCCACAAACAGCACGTCGTTCTGCACGTAGCCAAACGGATAATGCAGATGCCGGCGCACCAACAGGCTACCGACGTAACCGACCATCTTGTCGTCGACAAAAGCGCCAGCTACGTGCACGAGCCCGCCGGCAGCTAATGCTTCCAGGTTCGTCCAGTCCGGCGACAAAGGCCACGCGTCGGTGTCAACCGACAGTTCCTCGTAATGCTGCTGGAGCAGGTCACCGGCTTGCACCTGCAACTGCTCCAGCGTGATGTCGCGTATCGTGATGGTGTTCGTCGACACAGCCGCGAATCTTCGCGCAATCGACGGAGGTTATGTGCCCCCTACCAAGGATGCCACCTTTGTGTCTCGCTGTCGTCCTGTCGAGGCACGTGCGGGTAGCGCTTCTGCAACTCGGTTAAGTGCGTCGGGGCCGCCACCGGGGCTGCAAACGTCAGCGCGAGCGCGTCCGCCTTGTCCGGGCTCATCTCCGGCAACCGCTTACGGATGTCGTCCTTTGACTCCAGCTTGATGCGGCCTTTCGTGTCGAATGAGTAAGTCGGGGCGCATAGCTCCTGCTTTAACCCAAGATCATCCGGAATCGCGCCGCCCGAGCGCAGCCAGTCGCGCATCAGCGTCCACATTTCAGCGCGTCGGTTGAGATAGAGCGTCGGGTCGTTGGCGTTGCCGCCGAACGGCACCTCCATGACCGTGTGCCGCAGTTGCCGCAAGCGGTCGACCACGCCAGCGCCTTGCCCGATGTCGACGAAGATCGCGTCGACCCGGTGTAGCTCCTTCTGCTGCGCCACCACGTCCGCGACCCGCATGTTGTCCGCGTCACGAAGCACGATCGGCGGAAACGCTACCGGTCCTTGCCTGCGCATGATGACCGTGCGGTCGTCGCCGAACCGAGCCGGGTCCACGCCGAGGATCACCGGGGCGCCGGCTGCCTCGCGGGCTGTGGCCGGCCGCGCCGCGGCGTCCTGCGCATCGGTCTGCGTGATCAGTTGATCCTCGGCGCCTGCGTCGAAGTCGCAAAGGAACTCGCGGGCAAATGCCTTCGCGCTCATTGAAGCGCGGATCTCCTCAACGTGATCCGGCTCGAACACGCCCGTGTCGTGCACCGTCCACTTGCGTGCCGACCACTTGCCCGTCGTGTCGTTGAGCCCTGCGTAAAACAGTTCGCTGAACGCGTCGACGCCCTTCGGCGTGCCGATGAACAGCGCCGGCGCGTTGCGGTCCTGGCACGCCGGCATGATGACCTCGGGCCACACGTCCGGCTTCATCTGCGCGACCTCGTCGAGCACCACGCGGTCCCAACGGTAGCCGCGCAAGCTATCCGGGTCGTCCGCGCCGAACAGCCGGATCGTTGCGTCGTTCCAAAGCTTCACCGACAACTCGCTCTCTTGCACCACGGCCTTGCCGGCGATGATCAAGTCGGAGCACGTGGCCTTGAGTTCCGACCACGCGATCGCCTTGGCCTGCGTGCGCAGCGGCGCGACGTAGCCGAACATGCCGCGGTCGCTGTTGAATCGAACCGCAGCGTCGAGCAAGTCGCACACAGCGGCCTTCGTTTTGCCGGCGCGTCGATGCACCGCGAGCACGGTGTTGTGCGTGCGCTCTGTGTGGAAATCGCGCTGCCAATTGCGCGGCGTGTAGCGGAAGTCGATTTGCATTAGGTGAGGAGCAGCGTAGCCACGCAGAGCGCAACTAACCCGACGCAAATCAACGCGCACACGAGCACGCAAAACGTAACGAACCTATGCTGCTCAGGGTCAATCGGCATAACCATGGTCACTCGAACTCGGAGATATCTACGTCGGCGTGCGGCCGCGGCTGCGGCACGCCGGTGATGATCGTAATTGGCTGATCCTTGTCGTTCGCGTGCGTCACGTGCTGCTTGTCGCCGTAACGCACCGGTGACCACTTGGCGAGCAGTTGCGTGCGCGTCCATATGCGCATTTTTGCAAGCTGCACGTCCTCGCTGATCGCCGGCGTCGTGTCCGCGATGTCGAGGCACTCTTCGGCGATGACTTCATACCCCGCCTCGCGTGCGTGCGCGATGCGTGCACTTACATCCTTGTCTGCGTTGATCCAGTTGTAGATTGCCCCGTAGCTCACGCCGCGGTCACGGGCAAACGCACGCAGCGTGCGGCCCTCGCTAATCCAATCAACCAACTCCGCGAGCATTGCCCGCTTCTCCTCGTCAGAATACCTCACTCATACCTCTGTTGCACGTTTCGCCGAGTGTAACGCAAAATTGCCCGCACCGTGTAGAACGAGAGGGGGCGGCCGAGCACAACGCTAAACTCCACGCGGACGCGCTCCATCGTCCACTGGTCCAACTCATACCGGTCTCGCATCTCACACACCGTTCGGTCTGAGATCTTCGTGCGATGGTGGTCGTCGCCAATTGGTCGACCGCTGTCACGGCTGCGCTTCAACAAGCGCTAAGTCTACGCCGGCAGCTTCCGCCCACGCAAGCAACCTCAAAAGCACCTTCAAGTCCAGAGTAGCCAGCCAGGGCTCCTGAGACCGCCTGTGAGCGACGATCGGCACTTCCCCCGGTCTAGCATCCCGGCGAGCCTGTTCGACCGCCTTAGCCAACAGCAGGCGCTCTACGCGCTTCACTTCCCAATGCACGCCAGCCGGACCGCCCACAACGTCCGCTTGTTCGCACCCAGAACGCTGTTGACCCCGCATCGCACCGGTCCAACCTTCCTCGCGCAGCACCGATGCCAACTCGCGTTCGCCGCGTGCTCCCTTCTGCCTGCTATTCACCATTCTCAACTCCGTTCGTAGTGTTCGTAGCAATACCACTACGAACTAACTGCCAGCCCTCGAAAGTGCCCGCCCCGGCCCCCCTATGGGGGGCCG
>CESX01025822.1_pt1 | contig 11851 bp, 11 predicted proteins | sample 326941 | NCBI WGS metagenome assembly CESX01 (sample SAMEA2622357, study PRJEB7988) | marine metagenome | isolation source: saline water (ENVO:00002010), including
TCTTCGTCTCCTCGTCCTAGTAAACCTAATGTTCCAAAAGGTTTTCTAATATCAGTAGCTTTTCTAAAAGGATCTAATTCAGGATTAGTTGTCTGTGAAGCTATTGTTCCAGCAAGAGCTAATGGTCCTGATACTCCTTTTAAGAATGGTCCTGCTCCTCGTAAAAGATTAGCAATACCTTTTGAACCTTGTCTTCCTAAACCTTTTATTCTATCTAGCCTACTCTGCGGACCAGGGTTAATTGTTCTTGGACCTTCACCCTTAATTATTTCTAACGCTGTTCCTGAAATTTTTTTACCTCTAGGAATCACTCTTGTTCGTTCACCACTGACAGGTATATTAGGTCTTCCACCATTAGCTAAGTAAGCAATACCTCCACCGTTACGATAACCAGATACTTTTTTTTGAAACATAGGTCGATTTAAAGGATCATTATACACTGCCACCTCCAAATGGATTGTAACCAGCTACACCCATAGCAGCTGTAGTTGAACTACTAGTACCAATTGGGAAAGGTGTTGGCACGCCGTATCCAGAGCTAGGTATTAAACCTCCAAGTTCTGCTACAAATCCTAAATCTTGGAAAGGTCTAGATTCTTCTGCGTAAATATTTTCTTGAGCTGTGTCTAAAGCTAACTGATTGTAATCCCTTAAACTTTGACCGTACCCTAATGCAGTGCCTATATCTGATTGATACATATCTTGACCAGTTGTTCCAAGAGTTGCTACATTACTTCCAACGTTACCTAATTGATTGCCTAAATTTCCATAAGTTGTTCCTAAATTAGCAATACCTGTTCCTAATGTAGCAAAACTTTTGCCAGCGTCTGATAATCTTTGATTTCTGTTTTGAAACTCAGAAGCGTATAACTGACCTAATCCTTCTGTTAAGGCTCTACTAGTATCTCTCTGAATGTTAGATCTTTCTAAACCAAATCTAGAACCGCCTAAAGCACCTTTCGCTGCGGCTTCTCTTTCTAAATTAACTAGCTGCTGTGCTTCTCTTTCTTGTAAACGATCAGTTAAAGTATCAGCAACCTGTTCAATAAATGGATTAACTCCAGTTGTTTGATCAATTAAATCTTGTCCATAACGAGTACCTAATATTCCTTCTTGTATGTAAGGAAGTGCTGCTCTTGTTAAAGCAGCCTGTTCACCATATAAATTTCTAGCGTCTTGTAAGAAAGGTTGAAATTGACCAACTCCTTGTGCTGCGCCTAAATAAGCTGCTTGTTCTAAACCAGTAAGAGGTGCAATATTTCGCATATATGCATCTCTACTAAACGCTCCTTCTCCGGGAGCGTATCCTTCTGAATAAATAGGATTTCCTTGAGCATCTACTCCGGTTTGAACTTGACCTGTTGTTAAAGCAATAGCATTTGCAATTATACTATCGTATAAAGCTTTTTTAGCTGGATCTAATCTGTTTTCAACAGCACTTATTGAACTATAAGCTTGTTCTGCCATTATGCTCTTCCTTTATTTTCTAAATTATTCATAAGATCATACATTCTTTTTGTACCTTTTTCTCTTGAACCGTTGCCCATATTTCTTACAGCTTCTGCTGTCATTACAAATTCACCATCAGATAACATGGCAGGAATATCATCAGATGTTCCTGTTCCCGGACCACTGATAGGCCCATCTCTATTAACAAAACCACCAGCATTTAACATAGCGATACCACCTTGATTATACTGTCTAGCAGCAATGTCTCTAGAAAATTTTCTATTTAAACCTGGTAAATTAAATTGTTTAGAAAAACCTTTTACTTGCCTATCATACTCCTCATTAGCTAAATCTTGAGCTTCTCTTCGTGTTCTAAATGAGTCTGGATATAAATATTTTAATAATGCTTCATTTAATTTTACATCTAAAAAATTACCAGATGTTTGATCAATTAAGCCTCTGGTTCCTATTCCAAAATTAGCTGGGTTAGAGCTACCTTCTCTTAATGTTCTTAAATAACCTTTATCTAAATCTAACATTTCTTGAGCGCCAGTGTTATAATCTCTAATATAACCCGTAATTGTTCCTTGTGCATTTTGCACTGGTTTATCTACATAGCTATAATCACCTTGATTAAATACCCCTGATCTTGGAGGGTTACTACCTTCAAAAGTAGGTCCGCCAAATAAATCTAAAAAACCTCCAGTAGGTGTAGGATTAATCATTTCACCTTCTGTAAAAGCTGCAGTTTGTAATCCGTCTTGTAAACTGCCAATACCTTGATTAGAAACATTCATTGTATATCCACCAGTCGAAGGATTATACGTAGGCCCACCTTGAAATTGTTTTCTTGGTACTGTTTGTACTTGTGATCGTCTTGTTTTTGCTCTTCTATTTTGTTCTCTTGGACCACCACTTAAACTGGTTAATAAACCACCTATACCAGCATTACGAAGATAGTCTCCTTTATTACCACCAGAAAGCGCTGTGTAAAGAGCAGTTTGAGCAATATTTCTAGGATTTATAATATTTTTGCCTATAGTAAGCAGATCTTTTCCTGTGTTTGCTATTCCTTCTCTAATGAAATCATAAAAAGCCATATTGTCCTCAAGTTATCTGCAATAATGATACAATAACATCTAGAGCTGTTCCTGTACCAGCATTAATTATTAATTTATCACCTGCTTCCAGGTTAATAACCTCTCCGTTTTGAAGAACTCCTTCTTGCGTTGTTGCAGCAACTGAACTCGTATCCCATATACCTGTTATGTTTGTGGAACTGTCAAAAACACTTACAGTAGAATTAACAGCACCGCCAGTGGTATTATATATATTTACTACTTTAATGATAGCTTGTCCACCAATTGGGCAAACATAAATATCATTATTACCAGAGCTTAAACCATTTTTAACAACGTTTAAATAAGCACTTGCCATTAATTAATAAACCAAGAAAAACTTTCAGATGATTCTCTTGCCTCTGTAGGTGTTTGTATACTATTAAAAATTCTTTGAATATCACCAACTAATCTACGAAAATAAGACTGTTCGTATGCATCTCCTGGTAATGATAAGGTTGTTTTAGTAAGAACTTGTTCAGGTACTTGTGTCATCTTCTGCCGTCCGCTCTCATATCTAAACGTATTCCACCAAGTCTCCACTGCTGTCCTAGTGTATTTGTTTCAAACTTAAATATAGCCTGTCTACTCCTTATGCGAGAATATAGTTCTTGACTTCCGGTATCTCCAGAATTAGATGCATTTGTTTGAAAAGTAAATGTTTGATCTGTTGTTGGTTGATTTAAACTTGAGCCAAAATCTCTAACTTTTATTGTTAAGTCTAAGGATTGAGTGGTGTTTGTGCCATAGAAAAATACATCAGGTAAAATACGTCTTATAAACATCATTTGATTACCAGCGCCTATATCAACATCACTTGATTCTATAAAGGCTATCATAGGCGATCCATCATCATCGTCACCTGTTTCTTGATTGTATAAGTAGTTATTTGTACCAGCAGCAATTGGATTAGTCACTGATGTTCCTACGTCATCCCAAGCAGTTCTATCTAAAGTTCCTATAACCCAAGTGTTATCAACATAATTATAGGTAACATAACGATCTACTTCAGTAGAATTAGCGCTTGGATAATACCAAGAAACTTCATTAAAGTTTTCATTACGGCCAGCAAATATTTTGTATCGTTGTGATATGTTAATATCATCAAAAACATAACTTCTTACAGTACATGGAAGCGTACGAAGACTGCCGTCATACACATAAAAGTTTTCATTGTCAGCAAAGAAAATAACATTGTTAGCGTTGACAGCGGCATTAGGACTAATAATAGAGGTACCCTCAGCTATTAAACTAAAACTAAACACAAAGTTAGTACCAGTATAAGACATGGCATACAAAGAAGTATCGGTCCAAATAATAATTTCTTGTCTTGTTTTTATTGCTCCAATAATTTTACTTCCAGAAGATAATCTGTAATCTCCAGCAGAATTACCATTAAGCACCTCCCATGTAGATGGATCTTCTGTATCAGACCATCTAATCAACATAGGATCTTGTGTTGTTGAACCAAAAGGATTAGCCCCTAAACAAACAACATGTTTTCCTAATTCGCTTACAAGAACTTGTGTAACAATTGTTGGGGCCTGAGAATCAGCGCCTGGTATAGTAGACAAAGGTATTGCTCTTGATGTTACATTAGTTGATTTATCCCAGTAATAAACACCACCATCTTGCACGTTAAAAACTAAATCTTCACCAAAATTATCTTTACCCCATAAACGTAATTGTTGACCATCAGTTAATGATGTCGCTGCATTACCCCATCCAATAAAAGTATCAGATTGCTGTATAGTTGTTCCTGCGCTATGCGAAGTTGCTGTGGTACCAGACTGACCCCGTGTGCATCCTGTAAAGCTTGTAGATGTTTTTCCTGTATAAGTTACTAATTCTTCTCCAATAAGTATTGTTCCATTTGCTGTAAAACCAGTTGTAGATGATGCATTTATCGTAGATGCAGAGTTAGAAGTAGTTCCTGTAGAAACTGTTGTGGCAACACCTATTTGTGTTCCACCCCAAAAACCAGCTCCAAAACCTACACCAGCTGTATAATCTACTGATCCTGTATTAATTTGATATGTTGCTGTAACTGTTCCACCACCGGGTCCAGCGTTAGAGCTAGCTGCATTATCTACATTTATTGTATAGTTATCATTATCAATAACAGTTACAATTTGTTGTTCTTTGTTAAAATCAGCGGCAGCTATACCACCAACAGCACTTGATCCAGAAAAAGTAACAAAGTCATTAGCTTGAGCATTATGTCCCGTATCGGTAACATTTACTAAGGTTGATCCACTTGTTGTTGTAAAAGGATTGTTAATGTTCCCAGTTGATCGAATAGGTGTAATATCATTATAAGCTTCACCAACAGAAATATAAAATTTTAAATTAGTTCCAACACCAATAAACTGTGATCCGTCAATAGCGGCCCATTGATTTAAACTACGGCAAATACCTTGAAAGGTTGAGTTGCCTCTTTTTTCCCACCCACCTATTTTTTCTGGAAAACCATAACGAAATCTTACTTTATCTGAATCGTACCAACCACCTTTATTAGTATAACGTGTGCCGTCTTTCACAACACCTTGTTTAAACTGTATATTTTCTAACGCCATTAGTCACCTTATGATGGGAAAGATGCACCATAAACATCTACACGAGATCCTGATTTTAAAGTATTGCCACCTTGTTGTGTAAATATTAAACCAAAAACAGCAGTAGAGTTTGCAGATGCTTCTTTAAAATAACTCTGAGTTGTTTGATCTATATTGCCAGAAGCACCACCGTCTTTTGTAGAAGTTGCTTGAGCATTTCCATAATAATTTTGACCAGTGCTATATCCTGGCGCACGCACTAGATACACTGTACCTTCGACAACAACCTCTGTGCTTGTGCTTGGAGCGGGTGATGAAGCAATAATAGCATCAGCAACACCAGAAACTTTAACAGCTGTAGAACTAACAGTTCCAGCACTAGATACATCTTGAAAGATATAACTATTATTAAATATATTACTAGCAGAAACTCTCGTTCCTCCAGAATCTACTAAACCAACTCTAAAATCAGTAGCAATAGCAGTGTCATAAAGTAATCTAAATACAGCCCAATAAATATCATAACTTGTAGCACTAAAAACTGTCATAGAGTTTGCACCAGCGCTGGTAGCTGTTCCTACAGTAGACCATGCACCAATACTACCAATATCAACAAACTGCATATTACCAGAGCTATTCATTTGTAAAATTTGACTAGTTGATCCTGAGGTGCTTGGTAATTGATAACCGCCAGTGCCACCAATAGTTAAGTCATCCGTTATAGTTCTGCCAGAAACATGCAATGAAGATGAAGGATTTTGTTGACCTATACCTATACGATTATTTGTTTGATTTAAGACAAGAGTGTTTGTGTCAAAATTTAAACCATTAGGGGTAGTTATGGTGTTACTATTAATTGTTGTTACATCAGATGTATTATCACCAATTGTTGTATTTCCATTAAGAGTTGTTACTCCTGTAACTGTAAAATTACTTGCAGCATTTAAATCTTTGCTTACATTTACGGTGCCATTGCCATTAGGCTCGATAGCAATATTACCATTTGTATTAGTAGAACTAATTGTATTTCCTGTAATGCGTATATTACCCATATCAAAAGTATCTGCAAAATTAGAAGCTAAATTAACATTTGACCCTGTACTATAAACAATACCTGTTTTTCCATTAGGAATAGCTACAGCAGTTCCTGTAGGCCCAGTAATCTGTACGTTTATATTATGACCACCTGTTGTAGAATTTTTAACAATATATATTTTTTCTTGAGCAGGAATAAATATAGAAGCAGCAGAGCCTATTGACCCATTAAATTCTAAAACTGCATTTCTTGATTGATCTACTTGTCCGTTATTGGTTGAAAGAGTTGTATCTCCAGTAATTGTTATTGTTTCTACACCAGAAATTGCTTGTTCTAATAAAGTTCCTAAATTTCTATTAGTAGTTGAACCCCAAGTACCAGCTTGTTCTCCGGTTGCCATAAGCTCTAATCGTAAAGAATTTGAATATGTACTTGCCATTATGCTGCTATCTCCTTCCATCCAGGCGTTTGTGAATCATTTATAACGGCCCAAACATTAACAGCTGGGTTACTCGAAGAAATAAATCCTACAGCCGATACACCTGTTGGACTTACAAAGGCCGAGCCAGAAACTATTATTGTTGACGCATCTGCTAATTCAGCAAACGTATCTAAACCAGCATTTGTAACTTGAATAAATACTGATGATTGTATTATTACACCATTTAATTGAGTTCTTCCAATAATTTCAGCATTATATTGTTGATCAAGCTTAAAGCCCATTCCACTATGATTTTGACAATATACATACAGCTGTGGTGTATCATCTGCTAATGTTATCTCTACATAAGCACCAGGATTTCCCGGCACGCCGTTTTTAACAACTCCTGTTGTATATTCTGTACCTCCACCATGAGTACCATTTGGTGTTGTGGAAAATCTTAAAGGATGATTGCTATTGCTAGAGTCAGATTGATCAAATCTATATGTAAACGGTGGATGCAAACTTTCTGGAGTTCTTTGCATAAAGTTGTCAATATAGAATACATTACCGCTACCGTTATTAGCTACTGTTACATTGTATTCTTCGCTTTGTCTTGGTGTTACTACAACATTACCAGCAATAACTGTTTCTTGGCCTAAACTAGCTGATAAAGCGGCTGGTGACGTAGCATTTATAAGAACAGGTAAATTAGCTTCAACATTACCAAGTTCTGCTGTCATTAAAAGGTTTGTGTTGTTTACATTAACAAACATTCCTGTAAAGACAGTAATGTTTCCAAGAGAAGATTGTAGGGCATTTAAAGGTGTAATAGTTGCAGTGGTACCTTCAAATACAAGAGGAGTTCCTAATGATGTTTGTAAATTAAATCCTGTAACATCAAACACCATATCAAATGATGTTGTTTCATTTCCTAGTGTAAGTGTGCCAACAACTCCAGTCGCATCAACGGTGACACTAACAGGTCCAGATCCTGAAGATGAAAAAGTGTCTTGTGCGTATGCGCTAAAACCAAACATTTTTTTATATTATCCTATTCTTTAAGAAAATACGAGTATTTGATTTTACTCCTCTTCTTCTTCTGGTTTGTATTCTGGTTCCGGTGGTTCTGGAAAATATTCATCTAAAGATAAATCAGGATCCCAAATTGAATTTTTTTTATTTTTAGGAGTGACTCCATCTGCTTTCATTAAACTTTTTGACATTTCTTTTAATTTTTTTCTGTAAGCAGTAAATTCAGCAAGAGATTTATCTGTTAAATTACTGTCTAACAACTGAGTCCAATCAGTTGCAGGTAATATGCTGTCAGCAACATTTTGTATATCTCTTGCCCTTATAATAAAAAAATTTTCTACAAAATCATCGTACATTTTTTGACGTTCAGCTAATTGTTCGTCTGTTTCTTCTCGAGTTTCATGTTTTCCCGTTTCATGGTTTAAGCTTATAGTTCCAGATCTTTCTAATTTCATTTTTTTTGGAATTGCCATTTTGCCTCCTACTCAGCTACCACAGGTGTCGGTTTAATAACTGCATAACACTGAACATTAAAATAAGCAAACCTATTGCCTTCGTTTACATTATCTTGACCAAAACTAATTCCTCCTGGCTCATTACTTGAACCAGGATAACCATAAGCATCAAAATTACTGGTGCTGGTGGTAGAGCTTGATCGTGTTCTCCATTGCCACGCTCCTCTAACAGGAGCATAAGAACTACTATCGTCATTAGGCATGTAGCTTTGAACTCCTGAGGTACAATAACCAGCATTTCTTGCAACTTTTTGAATTAGTTTAAACTGTGAAATACTTGCTGGACCTGTACTTGCTTGATATCCAATTTCTTTTTGAGGATAATTTCGGGCAAAACCTCCACTGTTATTTTGACCACCAGATCCATTAGCATTGTTATATCCTGAAGGCCCATAAACATAAGCTCGAATCTGACTACTTGGATCAGCATTTCCATTATTTCCAAAAAGATTTTCTGCATCTCTGGTTAAATCACCATATCTAAGACTAGCCTGTCCATCTCCCATGTTGATAAAAGAACCTTCATAAATATAATATCTTACATTGCCGGGAAAAAGATAATTTGTTTGAACAGATGCTGGAGCATTAAAATAACCTACATTTATTCCATAATATGTTTTCCATACAGTTTGATTAGGTTGTGTAAATTGAGTGGTAAGTCCATCTTTGCCAAAGCTTTGACTGTCTACTAAAACCATTCCAACTTTTCCATCATCTTCAGCAGCAAAAAAATTAACAGTTGCTGTATCAGCAGCAAAAGAAAGATTTCCTGAAGAATCTAATTGAGCATTTAAAGTAGAAGAAGGTCTTGTTTTAGGTAAAGACATATCGGCTGTACCAGCTAGTGTTCCTAATTTATTTGTTGCTAGTGTTGACATAATGTTATTCCTTTTATGTTGTTGCTTTTGGAATACCAAACAGCATAAAGTTACCTTGAAAACTTCTACTTGTACTGCTTGTTCCGATTAAAAAACCATCGGCTGCATTTTGCATATTTGAAGGATAAGATCCTTGTGAGGTAGTAGAAGCCGTAAAGTGTGTTTTATACTGATACATTCCATCATTTACGCTTGTATCTGAATATGGATTAAATCCATCTAAGTCAGGATTAAATCCTCTTCCACAAAAACCATTAAAATATCTAAAAGTTCCAAAAAAACCTGCCGCTTCTAGTCCTTCATTATTTGATCCATAATAAGGATCATCAGAAAAACTTTTACTATAAGAGCTATTCCAACCCGTACCTACTACCACTTGACTAAATTGCATTTCATATCCAATAGTATTACCACTTGCATCAAGTAGTTGACCACTGTTGCCATATTCTTGAGCGTTGCCTGTACCGTCAAACCAAGTGCTGGTCCTTGAATATTGCTCAGCTTTTCCAACATAATATTGACCCCCAGATTGTCCTAGAGCTATACCTGTATCTCCATTCATAGGACTTATATATACTGGCTGTGTTGATCCATTACCACCAGTATTCAACATTATAGCATCAAATATCACTTCAAAAGCATAAATATCGGTTGCTGTATAATCAGTTCCATCCATTTTAAGATGAACAAAATTTTGATCTTCATCAATCTCTTGATGATCTAACAAAACATAACCAGAGTTACCAGCATTAGTTAAATTACTTAATGAATTTGCTACATCAGGAGTGCTTAAAACTCCACTGGTGCTTACCTGTATATTTTTAGAAGAACTAGGAAGTGAAGTAGGTAATGTTAAAGGAGCTGAACCTGTTAATGCTTGTATTTTATCTGTTCTAACTGTCATTTTTATAAACCTCTATGTTTTTAAGCTGTTAAGAGTTGTTTCCGTCCAACACAAACCTTCGTTAAAAGAAGCGCTTCCATTGTAATCATATAATTTAATTTTTGCCATTGGAGCTTGAGATGTTCTAAGCCATAAACTTGCAGTATAAACAGAAACAAAAGAACCAGTGCTTGTGCTAGAAACAGAGCCTCTTCTATATCCCATTCTAGCTTCAATCATAATTCTGCCACCAGAAGTCATGCCTGATCCTGATGAGGCAAATGTTCCAAGATTAGAGCTTATTTGTGTTATTCTCATTTCTCCAGAAAATCTAGCCCTATCATTCCAGTCGGCAGGAGTAGTTTTTGTAAAAATTTCTCCAGTAGCTGAAGCTCCAGTAGGAGGATAACTGTCTTCCGTAAGTTTATGATATCCCCAAGAAGCATTACTTGTATTGCCTGTTTGAGTGCTAAGACCAGCACCTCTTGAATTAAGTCTCCATCTCATTTGACCAGAGTTACTGTTATCTATGAGATTATTATTACTTGAGTCTAATATTTGTATTGCAGGATAAAAAGTACCAGTTGCACAAACTCCTGAAACATTAAAATAAACAGTTTGAATTGTATCTAAATCTGTTACTCCTGAAGGAACACAGTCTAAAGTAAAGTTAGATAAAGTAGACGAAGCATTATTACATCTTACTTTATCAACAAAAACTCTTGATATTTTTCCTGTTGTAGTTTCAAGTCTATCAGATGAAAAACCTAAAGCACCATAACCTAATTGACCTCCAGAAGTAGATGTTAAGTTAGACGCTGATGAAGGCAATGTTGTAGGTAATGTAAACTCTTCTCCGCCAGGTGTACTTATTTTATTTGTTTTTATTAACGATGCCATAATATTACCTTTTTACCTTATATTTTATTGTATTGCAAATTATCATGCTACTGTTATTTCCGCAGCAGATTGTTTAAGTTGTGCAAAAACTTCTACTCTTCCACCAACCATTCCTGTTTTACCAGATCCAGTAAATTTACTATAATCATATGGAAGAAAATTTAATCTAAAGCCTTGAGCATGACCAGTAGTAGTAGCGTTTAAGGCATTACCACTTGCTCCAAATGTTCTTGTAAAACCAGTTACAGTGTATTGATCTTGAGTATAGGTAGATGCATAACCACTCCACCTTAAATTATAAGAGGTGTCTAAAGAATTTATAGTATTAAAAAGATTCATTTCACCACATACATCAGTTCTATGATGCGTTGAGTTAGCAGTTCCTGCGCTAAAAGGATTGTTATCTACAGTAGGTCCATGAGAAGTGCTTTGACCTAAAGAAGATAGTTGAGGTTGCCCTTGATAACCAAATATATTTAAACCATAAGTGTCACAATCATATGATCCTTGGTAAACAGATAAACTTGCACCCTTTGCGCTATTTCCAAGAGGCTGCCTTACATTCCAACTATCATTGTTACCGTTCCACCAACGAAATGATCCATTATATGTAGCAGAAGGACTGCTAAGTATAGGATTACCACCGGCCACCAATAAAGGTGCTACCCACCATGTCATTTGTGCTGAAGATGAATTTGCTTGGTTTGATTGACCAAAATTTAAAAAATAAAATTTAATTGTAAAGTTTTCTATTAAATCAGGTGTAGCTGCAATGCTAGTTGGAACCATACATTCTAATGACTGTATAGGTTCTGTTGGACTGTAAGAGTTATAATCAAAAGTTGCAATATGAACTTGAGTTGCTGGACTAGGAGTAGTTGCACCTGGTCCACCAGCTCCTTTAACTATAAGACCACCTTTACCATCTGTAACAATTTCTGTGTTAGCGGCTCCATCTGCTGGTGGTAATTTCCATGATGTTGGGCCACCTGTTGTTATACCTGCACCATTATTTACAAAAGTTGTTCCTACAGGAGAAACAGTAGCTTTTACGCCATTTG
>CESX01117725.1_pt1 | contig 11843 bp, 18 predicted proteins | sample 326941 | NCBI WGS metagenome assembly CESX01 (sample SAMEA2622357, study PRJEB7988) | marine metagenome | isolation source: saline water (ENVO:00002010), including
CCGATCTATTAGCCCCTTCGGGACTATTCTCAAGCATCATTTTGTAAATCTGCATCTCCTTTCTCATATGAGCAGACTTGTATTTGTTCCACTTACCTGTCTTCAACTCCATCAATATAGAGCCGCCTTCCCCGTCAGAGAATATCGTATCGATGTAACCCTTCATGTGAACTGGAACTGGCGTGTCGTTTATGATTACGTCAAAGGTAGCATGGACTTCCTGCTCATTGGCTATCGGTACCCAGTTTTCACCTCTAGTGACTAGGAATCTATCCCATTGCCATCTCAACCAAGTGTCTATCGAAGACTCTTCCTCGTTCTGATAAGGCTCAGGTGGCTTTGGAATCACACTCTTCATCACTTCATACGCTTGATTGTGTTTGTTCTCATCCACTAGGCTTTGTATCTCTCCTATGCTGTCAGGAACTGCTTTCCAGAAGTATTCCACTACATTGTGAATGTTGGTACCCTTCACCATGGCAGCGGTCTCTATCGACCTGTGACCCAGTACCTTCTCCAAGTAGTATTGGTAGGGACACCAAGCGAAGCCCATGATGCTAGACTTACTCATGCGGAGTTTCATGAACTCCCCATCTTCGTTCTTCATACCGGGTCTCCAGTTGTAGGCACTCAAGCGATAGGATTCTAGCATCTCTTCATTCTTGTAATCCGAATGGTCGGTGAAATACTTCTCGTTAGGATTGAATTTCATGAACTTCATTCTTCCTCACCACACGTACATACATCACCAAGCCACTCAGCATGTGATGGTATACTACTAGGTAGCACATCCATGCAGGTAGGACAGTCTTTCAATTCAAGCATCCACGCTGGCATATACTCTTCTGGATGCTGTGGATAATCTTGGTCTCTCATCATATCCACCCAAACAATTTTGCTAAAACTAAAGTCGATATCACCATGTTGATGGTGGTGGCGATAGTTCGATACAGCGCCAACTCACCAAAGTGTGCTTGACTCCATCTCTCGACATCGTCACTCATTCTTCCTCACCCATCCACTCCCACTCGCTACTCTCATAGCCATTCTTAGTCTTCCTAGTTGCATTGATTCTCCTAAGATTCTTCCAACCATTTAGAACCCCACCCAACGAAGCAGTGGTAACCTGTGTCGCTCTCTTTGAATTCAGGTGTTCGTATATCTGAGTGAACGAGAACTTCTTGGTCTCTCTCACGTACTTGTCTATCGCTTTCTTCAATCTGTATTTTCTCTGTGGCATTTCTCTCACCAGTACCTCTTAGGTGTTGCATCTCCACATGCTTCCCCTAGATTCCATCCCAAAGTATCGTACACTGATTGCAGTTTCGCTCTGATGAACTTCTCCACCATCAAGGAGTAATCCAGAGAGAACTCTGCAATCTCGTTCTCATCTTTGAATGAAACTATATTGGTAGTTGGCATACCGTGTGGTACACCATTCACGTACACCCATTGGGCTTTGTCGTTGACTCTGACTGGGTCGTCAGGGTTGATGTTGGCATTGTAATACAATGCTCCTTTGGCTGCGTTAGGTGGCACTCTGTCATAGGATGCTTTGCCTAGTCTCCCGTATGGTGCTATCTCCTGTGGAGTCATTTCACCCTTTCTCAATCGGATGGATATGGGACGCAGTGTGCTGTTGACATCGGCTTCCTCTGCTCCTTCACCTATCAGTCTGAACGCTAACTCCTGAATCTCCTTTGTCACAGGAGAAGCGTTAGCAGCCTTATGCTCGAAACCTGTCACCTTCAAGTCTCCCGCTTTGGACTCAGGCCAAGTGATGATGCCGAAGTTCCTGTTCTTAGCATCTATGCAAGTCCAGTAGTTGAAGTAAGCCTCAAACTCCACATTCATGTATGGTAGTTCCAACTCAGTCTTGATGGTATCATTGAGATGGTCCACCAAGTCATCTATCTTATCGAACTCTGCTTGAATGTAACACGAATCAGTATGACCTGCTAACACTGTGTGTCCTTGTCTCTCTGCTTCTGCCATCAGTAGGGAGATGGACTCCCTTCCAGTGGAAGTGATGGCTGCACCGACATCAGGGTCAGTCCACATACCACCTATGTTCTTCTGTGACACATAGCCATAGATTGCGTTAGTGCAAACCTTGATTGCTAATTGCATCATATCGAATTTGAATCTCTCGCTCTCATCGTCGGTCTCCTTCATCTTCTTCTTGTAGTCCGCTCTCAATGCGAGCATGTCCTCAATGATACGAGGGAGGACGCCTCGTTCGCTTTGGTCCCAGTACGAACCATCGCTGATTTGCCTGATGCCCTCCCCCGGCCCCTCTCTCTTCGTAGTGGGACATAGGTTCAAGCACAGGATGATGATTGGGTACAGAGACATGAAGTCAACTAGAGCGACGTTCTCATGTCTTCCGGGTAGCACTCTCAATACGTGAGCAGCAGTCAGTTCTGACCTCTTTGTGAAGAACTTACTAGGTGCCTTCAAGTCAGTGTAACGTGGAAACAGACCCCTCACGTAGTTGGTGACATTGAATACGCTTTGGAATCTAACACCACAATACTGTTGCATAGCGACGTGGAATGCAACTGCATTCAATTTCTCATCGCATTGCCTCAGTAGCGTAGTGTCTCTCAGACAGTAGTCGACAAACAAATCAAAGTGAGTGTACCACCATGTCTTGACATCTAGTTTGTTTCCTTCTTCATCCTCTGCTAACTTGCCACCTAGACCCAGTTCTGTAGCGACTGTGTCCAACGCACGTGAAGGCAATTGACCCCTACCGGACTTCACCCATAGTGACTCGAAACCACCACTGGAGCCCTGCACTGCACTATCGAAGCACAGTCTTCCCTTGATTGGCTGTTGAGTGTCACCATATCCATACTTGTTGTGTGGTCGTGTCACTATCCCGTATGGGCTCAATCTCTCAGGGCTCTCCAATCTTCGCATGAGATGGGGCAAGTCAGCCCACATCAGAGCGTGTGCCACCAGTATGTCAGGGTCACACTCTTCCAAGTGACATAGGAAAGCATTGTGCATATCGTGTTCGTTAGTGAACAGATACAGCATGTAACCTTCCTCTCTGTCTATCCAGTTGATTTCGTTTTCCTCTTGCTCCTGAGACCAAGCGAATACCACTGGGTGTTCTGCATGTGTGTCATCTATAGCCATCACAGTAGTCCAATCGTGGTCAACGTCCCACTCCAAATCAAAGTACCATACGCGAGGATGGAACTCAGGAATCTTCTCAGGGAACATCTCCAGTAGGACTTGGTCCTCATACCACTTGTCAGCCTCATACGTTCTTATCTCATCCTTGATGTCGTACAGGTCTTTTGGGTTGACCACTGTAAGTCGACATACGTCCAAACCATCAATCCCCTTCGCGGTCACAGTCGTATCGACTGCTGAACCGGGATATCTCGATAGCACCCTGTTCAGGCTTCGCTTCGGAGTGTTGATTGGAATCCAACAATGTGGCTTCACATAACCATCGTCTTGTTCATTGAACCTTGAGAGTTGTATGTTGCCATCGCTGTCTCTCGTTCTCAGAATCAAAGTGGGATACTCAGTGAGGTCACCATCTGGATGTATGTAATCGATTATCATGCTATCACTCTTGGTCTATCACTACTAGTATTTTGTTTGCCTGTTCTGCAACTAGAACGGTTCCGTTACCCATACTCACATAAGTTTCAACGTCTTTGTCTAGGAGGTTCAAACATGGTAGCAACCATGCGCCGAAACTGCTAGTCACAGTGCCATCTGAGCCTTCACCAAAAGATAACTCCGTGGAAACGAACATGGAAGTTGAGTTAGTCTTGAAAGCCTTCACCGCGAACTCCCCCTCCTGCTGATTCATCTTGACTTCAAAGTCAGAGTCCTTGGCTACTAGTTTTCCCAGAGAGGCTATGTCTAGAATGTCATTCATTCTTATCTCACCATCCTGCGTTAGCGCCACCCCACCGAAATAATAGCATTCTCTGGCGTATGGAGGGTTCTTCATCTCATTCACTAGATTCTGGAAAGTAGGCACTCTCTGTTGTGTGATTGAGTCAAAGCAGGGTATCGACATTTTCTTGCGACCACACTGTAACATCAATCGATTGCCTTGGCTGTGCCTGATGGTCACATCATCAGTCTTGCACTTCTTCAAGAAGGCGACTGCTTTCGGTATATCCGAGAACGTCAGCGAACCATCGCCTTGTATACCCGTTGGATAAACTTGACTACAGTTGTAATAATGAGTATTGAAAGCAATAGTGTATTCAATCGACGTGCTATCACCGTGTCGTCCATATCTAATCACCACATCAGGTAGTTCAATCAAAGGCGCAAGATGCTTCAACCACTCCTTCGCATTAAGAGTCACTTGAGGCATCTTCTTCCTCCAGTATAAGTCGCTCTAGATAGACGCATAGGTCCATCGCTTCCTCCTGTGCGTGTACGAGCCATTCCATACGAGTCAAGTCCTGACGTTCCATCGTAGTGCCGTACTTACGTTCACCAACTAGAGCCCTCTCCATAATCTTGCGAATAACCGAGTTCTCAATCTCACTCATGGTATCACAGCGTTCCGTCATTGAGTTCGGGTAGTCCGTACCAAATGGGCTCCTTACCCATCTCTGTGATGAGTATGGTTCTCTTCTGCCCTTGTAGCGAGGCATTGGTCTTGCTCTTCTCAAATGATGCGTAGTAAGTCGATTTGACCACGTTGCCATCCTCGTCCATAGTGTCCTCTCGCTCACATCTCAGTATCTGGAACAGGAAGTTGTTGGTCGCCTTCTCCCATGCTGGTCTCCACTGTGCGTTACTCTCATTCTTGTTGGTGTAGTTGGTTAGCGTTAAGTGAGTCTCAAGGAACACCTTGACTCCCCTTTTCACAAGACCTTGACACAGCGCTGTCATCTGCTGGAACCTGTTCTTCCTGATGGCCCAGTCCCACTGGTACTCGACTCTCTGTCCACTACCTGCACCACGATTGTCTGCGGCTTCGATACCGTCCTTCGCTAGTCCCAAGTCGTTTATCCTCATGTTGTTGATGCAAACGCTGTCCCACTGGTCTGTACCTGTAATCAGCACTCCCCAGATTGAGTCACACTTCTTCACTGCGAACTGTAGTATTCGCATGAAGCGACTGTGTGTATCTGCGTAGTTGTAGGCGGTCCTGTCACCAGTCATGTATACGTAGGGCTCCCATATCTTGATGCCGTTGTTGTCAGGATAGAATGCGCTCTTGTTGGCAGCACCACCACCATCCCAGTCTAGAACCCACAACTCCTTGTCGCCCTCGTAGGCATCATAAGCAGCAGTGACAAGACCAGTCTTAGTGGTGTTCTCATGCCCTGTGATTCCCATGAAGGTGTGTGTATTCAATTGAGCAGGGGGAGCATCCAGTTCAGCCTGTAGTGCTTTAAACACATCAGCCTGAGCGTGAGATGGTAGTTCCTCATCCTGCATGGCGGCTTGTGCCTCCTTGGTCTGTCCGAATCCTGCCATCAGTCCTCACTCTCTTCTCGTTCTTGCTGCTGTAGTCCTAACTCATTCACATCTCTCATGAATTTGTTCAGAGAGGCAGTGACCTCATTCACGAACCCCTCAAGGAGTCTGAGAGATACTAGACGGTTCTGCGCCACAGTCTGCACCTGTATCGCTTGCTGTAGTATGGTCTCCCTCTCTTCCTCAAGTTCAGTTATCCTTGCTTCCATTTCTTTCTTTGTCATATCTGTCATATCTTCACTTCCTCAGTTAAATTGCCCCATGTTTGTGTCTCCACCGTTCACCCTTGGCCTTGCTCTCCTTGAATCGGTGAACACTCCCATAGCGGTTAGTTTTGGAACCTGTACGTTGTCTCGCATCATCATACCAATGCGTCCGAAGACTAGCACTGTCGACCTCTCAGCGTAATCCCACTTGACTCCCTCAGTGTCTCTGAAAGAGAATGGGCTAGTCAGGTCATTGCAAGCGCTGCTGATGTTGCAAAGGACAGTGGATGCGTCTCCATTGCCATTAGTGCTGACCAACTCAGTCGATGTGAGAGAGAGCGAGTAGGACACACCACCCTCATCCCACTCGGTCTCTCTGCCTTCTGTGGACAGCCTGTTGACTATCCCTCTAGTAATTACCAATGGCCCCATCTTACCCTGCCCATCACTCGTGTTGAACGTGGTAAGACCTGCCTCGTATGCGTCCCTCAGTTCATGTAGGGGAACGAACATGTCAGTGAATGACTCCAATACCCAATACTTGAATGGGTGAAGAAGCGCACGTAGGTCTTCGCTGACCCAAGAGTCTGTGTAGTTAATCGTATCAACGAATCCCTCTCTAGTGTCGAGTATGTCCTTGTAGGCATCCGCTGAACCTTCCTTCGGTGGCCTGACCGTGATGATGCATGGCTCACCTATCTTGAGCGTACGATTGGCATCTGCTCCTTTCAAGTCGACTCTCCATAGTTGGATGTCGTTGTCGTTGACGACTGACTGCTGCTCGTTACCGAGGAAGTACGCATACCTCCCCATCACCTCATCAGGTTGTGGCTCACCACTGTAGTTCACGAAGCAGATTCGGTTGTTACCATCGATTGGAATGCCGAATGCAGGTTGTCCATCAACCAAAGTAGCATCGACAGTGGACTCCTTGGTGCGTAGCACCCATGCTCCATTCTCAAGGGAGTAGTGCCCACCTCTTCCCCCTGCGACGAACGCACCGGGGTCTTCCGAGAACTGTCTCTTCATCCAACCGACAAGACCTCTGTTCCTGTCTCCTGTCCTCGCGTGAACTCCGAGGAACTCACCGACGAAACTCTTGGTGTTAGCGCCGCCAGTGGCAGTGCCAGTTCTCAGGACAGTGCAGAACTGCTCTGCCCAGTCTTCCACAAGGTCATCGTCTTCCTCTTTCCAGTCGTCACACTCGTAGTGCTTCTTGATGTACGCGAAGAACGCCTCTTGCACTGCCTCAATGGACTCGCTAGTCCTCTCAGCGTGCTTGTTCAGCCTCTCCGTGACTCCATGTGGAAGCACTCTTTCGCTTTCTTCTTTCTTCATTTGCATAAACGGATTTACGTTTTCTTCATTCATTTTTTGTCACTTCCTTTCTTATTCGTGCAACCATGTAGTCACAGAAGGAATAGGCATTGCCGGGCCACTCATGGAAATTCGTCATTACGTCTCCATAGGCGACCATTGCGTCGAAGAATGAATCTCCAGTGTAGTCTTGTAGTCCATCGTATAGTGAGTGCATGGTACTTCTCAACGAAGTGCCATCGCGTAGTGACTGGTACAAATGGTGTTGCAGTTGTCTCCATTCACCTGTGAGTATCTTTTCCATATCTGCCCCATTGAGTTTGCTGATGCTCTCCAGATGTCTTAGCGCTGCCAATAATCCATCAGCCGAACCAAAACCTGCTTCAAGCGAGCCTAGTAGGTTCAAACATGCTCTCATGTCACCATCATGCAATTCCACCACTCTCTCTAGGTGAGGTGACCAGTTCTTCAAGCAAGGATGGTCAGTCTTCTTTAGAACGTCCCATAACCTTCCTGCGCCCACCTGTGATAGCACTCTTCGGAAGTTGTATATCTTACAACGTGATTGTATTGCAGAACGTATCTTGTTCTGCTCGTTGGCAGTTAGTATGACCATGCAGTTGCTCTTGTAGTCCTCTAGAAGTTGTCTCATAGCGTCTTGAGCGGCAGTGGTCAGACCGTCTGCCTCGTCTATGACTAGTATCTTCCTGTCATCCCCTATGGGTTTTGACTTCATAGCGGTCTTGAATGTGTCTCTCACGAAGTCTATTCCTCTGTCATCGCTACCATTCGTCTCATGGTAGTTCATGCTCTTCGTGCCTTCTGATAGCATCATTCTCGCTATCAGTCTAGCAGTGCTAGTCTTTCCCGTACCGGGCGGTCCTACGAATAACAGATGGCTATTGGGTAATTTTCCCGTGTGTTCCCAGAATCCCAAGTCGTACTCTATTCCGGGTTGCCCAACTAGGTCGGACGGTTGTCTCAGTTCTGTTGCTTCAATCCAATTCATTTCAATCACTTTTCCTTTGTTCTTTTATAACCATCACTCTTCACCAAGGCTCTTTTTCTCGTCATCATAGTAGTTTGCCCACTCTGCAAACGCATCCATGTCATCGGTCGGCATCGGGTTGTCAATCACCCACTCGACCATGTGCAATCCATTTGGGTCACCAAACGCTTGCCTAGTTTGGTATATCTTGTCGGCTGTGTTAATCATGGTGACTAACATGTTCAACTCAGTGATGCCATAATACGCGGGTTGCAATGGAATGCCGAACTGTCCGAGGAACTGCTCAACGCAATGGTACTGTATGCTGTTTGCACCATGCCCATCAACAAACAGGGTCTTCCATCCTGCCTTTATCTTCACTCTGAAACCAAGAGTGCTGTCCTTCCTTCTCTCAATCCAAGTCCTGAACTTCAAGTCGTTCAGCATTATGCCTTGTCCTATGTGTTCAGCGGCTCTATCGAATTCCATCACTCTTCCTCCATCCAAGCGAGCAGGTCTTCCTTCGGCGCTGCCATCATGTCGACCAATTGAATCACATCGCTGGCTCCAGCCTCATCATCGAAACCGAGGAAGACTGGTGATACTAGTTGGCCGCTCTTGAGATACGGTGATGAAATATTCACCACTATGCAAGTCTCTTCCGGTATAAACCAATTCCGAGACATGGAGTTCCAGTCTGCGCGTGAGTTCCAGTCTGGGCCGAGTACCATTCTTAACTTTGAGAACAACGCTGTCTTGTCTTCCAGTTGTGTGATTTCGACTAGACCCACGTGCATGTAGTCCATTCCATCACGGGCATCAACTATCAGACACAGTTTGTCATCCACTTGGTTGATGCTTTGAAGCCTCAAACGCATGGTCTGCTTGTCCTTGACAATCATGAATCCACTCTTCTCGTATGGGTCGTACTTCCCCAAGTGTGGTACGCGTACGTGGTTTTCCTCCATTATCGCAAGCACATTTTCCCACCGTGGTATTCGTCGCGGTTTCTGAACCTCAAACCACACTTTCATGTTGTCTGCATTCATCAGTCTCTCAAAGAGTCCCATCTCAGGAGCATGAGGCCACACTGCATCTAGAATCAACCAATTGTCTTTCGATATCGCTACCTCTAGCCATACCTTCCGTACGCGACCATCTAGCGTCACCTCTCTCTCCCTCCATTTGACCTCGCTATCACGTGGAACGTACTGCACCCAGCCGTCGTTGTACTGCTTTGGTAGCAATGCATCATCCGTACCCCATGAAAGGAATCTCTTTGGTTGCAACTGAATCTTGTCTAACTCCCACCAATTCATTTTCGTGTGTCTCAATAAATGTGTATCAAAGAAAATCTTCTCCATCACCTCTGCTGGCTCGTACATTGACATCACATCGCGTAGTTGACGTTCGTAGCCACGGGGCCAACTAGCCAATTCTTCGTTCAAATGCCGCATGAACTGCCATTCGGTGATGATTCTAGGTCTCCTGTCTAGGACTGAGTGCCAGAAGACCTTCGCTTCCATCATGCCCATTTGACTGGCAGTCTCAACGAAATCCAACCTACCATCTTCAACAATCTTGTGTCGTAGGTTGAAGGCTTCTTCAATCAGTAGCCTGTCCTCACCCTGACTCTCGGACGCGAGTGCTTCGATTAGTTCAGTCTCACTGTGATGCACCATGTCGCTTATGACATGCGGGTCGTGATTGAGTTCACTCGCCAACTTGTGAACCAACATGCTCATGCTGAGACTGTTCTCAGGAAACAGGAACCTGTGAGCCTTGAATGCCAAACGTGGACCTAACTTGCTCAGTTTCCCGTAGTTGTTAGAGAAAGCAATTGCCTCACATAGTTGTGAAAAGTGCTTCATAGAAGTCCCTCCATAGATGTGGTTTCGGTTGTGTGCCTTTGCCCAAGAAACGCTTAGTTGCTTCAATGACCTTCTGCTGACTGAGTTTGGAATCTCGATTTCCCATGATGTACAGACAATCAACCATCAGAGCATCATTGCTTCTCTGTGTCTGCCATTGAGAATGGTTAGACACCGTATCAAAGAGCCTTTTTGCCTCTCTCATGCTCTCTGCATTCATGTCCATCATTATTCCAAGTGTGTACATCTTGACTGCCCTAGAGTCGGGTTTGCCACCTTCATTCACCATGAGTTTGCACTCCCATTGATTCTTGAAGTGTCTGTGGAGCGTATGTGGTGACACCTAATATCTTGACATTCAACAGGCTATCGCCTGCTCTTCTAGTCGTCGTGTGTTCCAGTAAGTCACTGATGGCCTTGCTGACCGCAGGGCCGTAGTCCTCGACATTGTCGTCCCACTGCTCATCGTCTGCTAGGCTCCTAGCCACTTCTTCAATCGCATTCTGTACCATGACGCTATACTGCTCATCGGGTGCATCAGTGGGAACGAAGTTGCGTATGACCAATGACATCAGCCTACCGATTATCTTCTTGGTAGGTAGTTTCGATGGCACTGTCTGCACTACCGACTTGCACTTGCGATAGCCATGACCTAGTGTCTTACCACCTTCAACGTCACCTGTCATTATCAACAGTTCAGACCCGGTCTTCAAATCCTTTATCAGAATCTGCGGGTCACTGACGTAGTCATCATCGACATCGTGCGATGCGCGTTCTTTCTTCTCTATCAAAGCACCAATGGTCTTGAGCGTCTTGCCCACCCCATCGGTCCATTCTCTCTCATTTACTTCTTCTTTCATGTTCTTCCTCCATATGTTTTCCAATCTTTTAGGAATAGTTTCTTGCTTGCAATACCACGGTGTGGTGGTAATTTTGCTGGAACTGGAATCTTCAATCTCTTTCTCGCTTTCTTTATTTCAGGCATCAACAAGTTTCTCCTGTGCTGCTCCTTCCACATCACCGTGATGCAGTCTTCGCATAGTTTGCCGTCTTTCATATCAGCCTCAAGTTGAGCCTCCCCACATAGGGTCTCACCTTGTCCAGTGTATGAGAAGTGAATCATTCCTCATCATCTCCATACAACGCCCACTCAGTTCTGATACCCCATTTCTTCAAGTCCTCTTTTGTCCAAGGAGCCCTCATCCTCATCACGTCTCCAACTAGTTGTTCTATGCATCTAGGACAGACGGGTCCGTGAGATGTGCTTTGCAATGAGATTACTCCCTTGTGGTTGCTACCACCTTCTCTATGACAAACTACGCACTTCATTCGCCCTTCTCCATGTATGCTCTGTGTGTGGGCTTGAGTTTGTGCCTACGTCTCTCCATCATGTTGGAGATGTAGCCGTCAATCTTCTCCATCCCAGTCTTGAACCTCTTGCGAGTGACATCATCACCGACCATCTGTTGCTCAAGTTCAGTGAGGTCAATCCTCTTTCTTATCCAATTCAGTATCTCATATTCAGCATGTGTTACGCTAGTCGCTCTTTCTGTCATTCTTCTCCCTCTCTTCTTTTCCTTTCAGTATCGCTCTCTCCAAAGCGGGAACCAAAGCCTCTGCTTGTTCAAGCGTCAATCTGACTCCATGTCGTGTGTGTTGACTCTGTCCCTGTGGTCTTTGTGTGTTCATTATCCTCAAGTCAATCCACTGGACCCCGTAGTATTCAATCTGGCTAAGGACGACTTGCCCCTTTCCGTCTTTCCATCTCTTCTCAGGACTCCAATCCCTGTAGTATTCCGTCATTGGTAAACCTCCTTCGCTAAGTACATCCTGATGTTTGTTAAACCAGTGATGAAACTCGGTCCCACCTGCAAAGCAGGAACTGAATTTATTTGCAGATACTTCGCTCTCTCGTCCTCTATGTCTTTGTATTGCACTTTAGGGTAGTGTTCTCCCACGAACTCCCTCAAACTAGCGCAAGACGCG
>CESX01117726.1_pt1 | contig 11843 bp, 10 predicted proteins | sample 326941 | NCBI WGS metagenome assembly CESX01 (sample SAMEA2622357, study PRJEB7988) | marine metagenome | isolation source: saline water (ENVO:00002010), including
GAACGATGTGTGGCTGTGAGTAGCACCACAAAGCAGAGATGCAAGCGTCGTGCCAAGAGAGACGGCTATTGTGGGATACATCTGAAATCATCAAGGTAATTGGTGTCAATGATAGCAATACCAATTAACCATTGAACATATGACGGTATAACATGAGCGGACGCCGTATCAGGTCTAACTGTCCCTTCTGCCAGCATCCCGAAAGGGATCATCTGGAGAAGCAGATAAGGACTGGTATAGCGAAAAACGACATTATGGACAGGGATCAAGGATGGCCAAGCGGCACATCACACAGACATATGAGGCGTCATTCTGGAGAGTATAACGATGCCAGCAATGTCGATTGCCCTGTATGCACACATCCAGAGAGGGCAGAGATAGAGTCAGCCATATACGAGGAGAGAGCGACCATCGAGGAGTTCGCATATGAGTTGGATGTCGAACCGTCCATAATCAGGAATCATATACACAAGCACATTCAGCCTCTCATAAAGGCGGCAGCGGACATTGAGGTCCTCCCCACAGTCATCAAAACGACCCATGACTCTCTTCAAAAGATAGAGACGAATATGAACAGGTTGGACAATATATTCTCCATGCAGTTGGATAGACTGGAGGCGCAGTTCATAGACACGCCAGAGATAGTCACCCCCAAGGACATCGAACTCGCTGTTAAATTACACAGAGAGGTTAGAGAGACGTTATCAGAGTTAGCCAAGTGGATGGAGAAGTATGAGTCCATCGACAAGAGTTCATCCGTATCAGTCATCACTGTTATACAGGCTCATTTTGCAGAGAAATCACCAGAGGAATGGAGAATACTTAGAAAGGCCCTCGCAGAGGCAGGGGTGTTAGACGGATGACTAATCACCTATCAATTCACCAACTCATGTTGAAGGATGATGAGCGATACGCACCCATCCTGCATGAGAAGGAGATCATGACCTCCATGGATTTGTCTCTCTTCCTAGAGTCCCTTGATTTCGTCATAGAGGCATGGAGACAAAGTGTCGATGCGTTCAATCTCGACTTTGCAGATGATTATGCGGATGAGGCTATGATGGCAGTCATGCAATGCAAGATGGTGCTGTCCCTATCAGAAGTGGCGGGATACGAAGGCGAGGAGGGCGCTACATACATCGAGATACTAAAAACGCTCAAGAGTGTCAAAAATCCATTCAAGAAGATGGCCAACGCATATGGTAAGACACCCATGTTGTGCATATGGTATGACTCTCTTCCAGTTAAGTTGACTAAGGGATACTCCGAGATTCATCGACAATACATCAAGATCAAGGCGAACAGGGATATGTATGCCAAGCCGCATGACATGAATTACCACAGACAGGGGGAGATGTTCAAATGACCGAGGCAGGGAATAGGCTAGGGGATTGGAAAGGCCCCCGGACAGCCGAGTTCACAGGCGGATACAAGCCAAGGGAGATGAGCAACTACCCAGATCTCCAGACCAATCCCAATGATGACAACGATGGTCTGTCCCACCATGGCAGGACCACAAGGGAGGATCAAGACAGCAGGGACCAGTCTAACAAGGAAAAGAGGCGTGAGAAGGCCCTAAGGGAACTTATACCCGGTCTTAGGCACATCAACATAAGGACAGCGGTCCCGAATGACAACCTCGCCAACAATCCCATGCTTGAGCAGGAGAACAAGATGCTTGAGTCCGGCCTCGGAGTTGACATAGGCGCGAATGGCCTATCCATATCAGCAGGTAGAAACGTGGGATCCGTAAGGAGCGATACACCATTCATAACATATGGACACCCATCTCGCGGCATGATAAGAGCCAGCAACGAGTTTGTCACATCCGACTTGCTGAAGGCGAGAAGGAAATACAAGGGAAGGAAATATGAAGAAGACGAGGAGAGCGATGAAGATGAACGGAAATCCAAGGCAAAACGACGACGACAGAAGAAGAGAAGAGGAAGAAAGAAGGGCTTTGCGGCGAAGGGCGGCAGACAACCGAAATCAGCCACGAAGAGGAGGGCGTCGGCAGTCGCCCGTCAACTTGACCGCGCTTCACCACGACAATCATTCGCACCCAACATACGCTCCCTTCCCCTTAGGACAATAGGCAGCACGAACCCCGGAAAGATACCTCTGAGGATCAGGGATCCAGTCGCATATCAGAGGAAACTGGCCAACGAGAAGATGCGAAGGCTGCAAGGAGCCTTGCCAAGGGCCATCACCAGACACAGGTCATCTGCTGACACTGGTATCACCGAGAGCGGCACAAGGGGATTGACTATTGGAGACAGGCCATCGACTCAGAGGATGGGCACAAGTATGCCTACGCCGCCTCGCATGGGAACCAGCATGAGGGCTGGTGCTAGTCAGGATGCCTTGATGTCCATGCTGGCACAGGGGTCTGAATTCATGAAGTCAAGCGACTCCATATCCAAGAAGAAGGGTCTGACCCGACTGGAGTTGCTCTCCCTCAAGGCTAAGGTCGAGAGGATGCTCAAGAGGCTTGAGAAACTTACCAAGGCGACTCCTGAGTTGGATCACAATGCGAAGATAGGGAATCAAGCAAGCCCAGATAGGGCTTCTGCACCAACGGGTGGGACCAAAGTAAATGACGAAGAACAAGCCGCATTCCGGTTTGACGACACATCTCTTGCCCTCGGATCAGTTGGCAAGAGGTGAATTGACATGGTGATGTGGGAAGATCCTCTGGACAAGTTCCGCATATCCAAGTCATACGCAGTTGTCGATATAGACGAGTTCATCCAAGCCATGCGCGGGGCGGAGAACCTGTCTGAGTCAGGCATAGAGATGATGTTGCAGGATCTCCACCATGATGTGGCTCAAACAGGAAGATACTCTCCATATGAGGAAGAGGCAGTTCATTTTGCCATATTCTCTGGTGCAGTTGGGAGGGACGTAGCCGAGACTATCATGAGAGGCCCCGGATCTTTTGAGTATAACAGAGCCTTCAACAAAGCATTTGAGGCAGGATTCCCCCTTGTCAACAGGGCCGCAGAAGAACAGAATGCCATGAATAAAGGACAACATAAACCAGCGCCACTTCCATTCACGCCTGCTGGTCAGTTGAATCCTGCATACGCTGGAGATGTGAGGTCAACTGTTGCCAAACAAACAGGGGGAAGGAGACGCCGTAATAGAAGATCAACGGACTTCAATCCATTTGACAATAACAATCGTCTGGTCACTCACATTGTCAGTGCCAGACACGCTGATCCGTATAACCCAGAGAGCAGGGGCGCTCCCGTCGAGGGCTTTTCAAGGTGGTATGAGCCTGCTGCGAAGAAATTGGGATATCTATCTACTGACTACAACAGTAAAACGGGAAAGGCAGTGGACAGATTTGAATTTATAGTCCCTGCTCACTTCGTTCATAAAAACACAATCACGTTAAATGATAGAACACAAAGAAATCATATCATCAATAGAGCAAAGCAATTCATCGACCAAGGACTCAGTGATAATCAAGTCAGAGCGGCACTCCTCGATGATCCTATGGCATTTCGTCACACCTCGATCATACACCATAATCCAGACAGCATACATGATATGGTGAGAACCAAGGAACAGAGGATGACTGAGTTCCGAGATGGACTCATAGACGAGGAACTCGATCCAAGGTCGGCATCGACACCCGGAGATCCAGTGCCGCATGAGAGCATATTGCATCCAAATATGCAGGATATCAGCAGATACTCTAATGCCAATAGCGTTAGGATGGCAGTCACAACCAACTCAAAGAGGATGCTCAAGGACCTGATGGATCATCATGGAATGAGTGAGGACGATGCAAAGGAACTCATGAGCGCCGTCGCAATGGGCAGTGAAGGTGGCCTTGGAGACGGTAATGCGAGAAAGAGACTTCTCCGTGGGTTATACAGGCATCATACCAAAGACGGCAATATACCTGATTTCTATACAGGCCAGCCGATGACGTTCGGAGAGAAGCCGATATCAGGAACCCCAGAAGAGACTCAGCCGACTCCTGAAATGCCGCCTGCTGTCCCTTCTGGACCGAGGACGCCTCCCGCCGAACCTCCCCGTGGGATCAACCCGATGGAACCCAAACCACCCACAACTGGCGTTTCGCTTCCGCCACCGATAACAGGCCAACCCGGTATAACTGAAGGAAATCAAAATATACCATCGACGCCCAGACCTGACTTGTCGGGTATAACCCGCGAAGGTTTGGCGAGAGTTTTGGCAAGAGTAGCATCGACTCCAGAAGCCAGACAAATGAGGCAGGCTGCTTCAGATTTCGGATCAGGTGCAAGGACCTTCACAGAGGGTATCAGGGGCTTGGGCAGAACGATGCTTGGCAAGTCTGAGGTCGAGATGTATCTTGAGACGGTCCAATACGAACTTGCCAAGACCGTCATAGAGGATTACACGGACATCGGGAAGATGGACATAAGTGATCCTGTCCACATTGCATTGGTGGGTAGTCACATACAGAGATCGACAAGCGATGTCATATCGATATACCATACCAAGGGAGACTGGAGAAACATAGCCAAGTCATTCGGATTGGATCATGAGCAGGTGCAGATGGTGAAGGTGGCCTTCCATGAGTGAGATATACCTGACTCCATTCAGCCCATTCTTGGCATCGGCCTTGGTGAAGGCGCTCACAGAAGAACAGTATAGAGAGATCGATAGGGGCATGAAACCACCTATGACTCAACAAGAGGCAGTGGACTTCGCGGCACAGACGAGGGTCGTTCCCGGCCCTCAAGGTCCAGTCCCTACCAATATGTATGAGAGGATAGACGCCATGAATCCTCGGAGCAATATGCCAACCGGGCAGAGAGAGTTTGAACTTGGCAATAGAGTCAGGGGAAGCCTTAGCCCATCGAACAGATTGATACAGGAGAGGAACAGGTCCCCCATATCCAGCATATCGAGGGACGTTGGTTCAGCCGCAAGGAGAGGCATGGGTAGAGCAGCCTCGTCCTTGACTCCAATGGCAGACGCTGCCAGACAGAGATTCTCAGATGCAGGGCAATCCATGAGACAAGGGGCACAGGCCGCTGGTCAGGCCGTAAGCAGGGCTGGAGCAGCCATGGGAGCAACTGCATCGAACGTAGCATCACAGATACCCGGCATGGCAGATGCCGCTCGACAGAGATTCAACCAAACTGGTCAGGCCATCGGCCAAGGTGCAAGACAATTGAGTCAGACCATTGGCCAAGGTGCGAATCAGGCGAGGGATGCCATGAATCGAGGCGTTATGAATGTGGCATCCAAGATACCCGGAATGGCGAGGGCAGCAGGAAGGATGGTCGAAACAGCAGGAAAGAAAGTTGGTGAAGCCGCAGAGACGGCAAGAGAAAGAATGACATCTCCTGAGGCAAAGGAGTTCGCCGCCACGACCAGAGAGGGCGCTGGTGTAATGATGGGAGCAGCAGGTCGTGGTGCGATGGCAGCAGGCAGAACTGCTAGAAACGTGGCTGGAGCAGCCGCTGGCGCTGGTATGGAGTATGGCGCTAAAGGCACTAGGGCACTTGGCAGGGGTGCTATGAACGTCGCATCGAGGCTACCCGGAATGGCGGCAGCGGCAGGTCGATTCATGATGGGAACCAACAATCAAATGGCAAACCAACCACTAGCAAACCAGACATCTCAATCAAGAAGTGCGCCCTTTGGGAACAACAAGACCAGTGAGAGTGAAGGTGAAGAACAGCCACAACAGGCTGCTCCCTCAGGATACACTCCCAATCAAGGCATGTTGGACAACCTGTATCAGCAGAACCTAGATAGGGCCCAGACGAGAGGCGGTATAGGAACAGGAGTCATGTCCAACTTGCTGACTGGCGGACTCTCAGGTCTTGCCCGTGGCGCGTATAATATGAGACAGCGGAACTTAGCAAGACAGAATCTGCAAAACCTCAATCAGTATGGGGGAGCAGCCGTTCCGTTCTTGAGATCAGAGTATGAGACTATCAATGACAGATCCATCATCCGAAGCAGGATGACGACGGAGGCGATACGCAATGCCTACGTCTTCTGATGTGTTTGACCTAGCATGGTCTGTCGCCAAGTCTGATGAGGCTGACTTCGACATCGATGAATATTTTCTTCACAGAAAAGGGATATTAGACTTCATAGAGGATCGTGGAAGAGACATGAAGGAGCGATATCTACGGGAACTCGGAATACTGCCCTCTCTTGAACAACCCTTAACAGAGCAACCCGTCGTGGCAGTGCCAGATGTCCGAGGAGAAGCCGGAGGAGAAGGAGGAACTCAAACCCCCGTGGGTGGGCGTCAAGTGGACGAAGGTCCCAAAGATCCACGGCAAGAGCCTGAACCGAAAGTTAGAGAGGCAAAGGAAGAAACTACTGAAATTCAACCAGAGGATAAAGTGGAACCTGCCGCGCCGAAAGAAGAAGTAGGTATGCCGATTCCTCCTCCAGTGGAGAAGCCTCCCGTGATGGAAGATATCGTAGAGCCACCTAAGAAGACAAAGGACGTGGCATCAGAGCCTCCGCCGAAGAAGTCCAAGGCAAAAAGTGTGAAGAAGCCTGCTGCCAAGAAGGTAAAAAACACGGTGAGCAAAGTCCCTAAGTCCAAAACCAAGACCATGCCTGAGAAAGTGGCTACTCCTGCAAAGAAGAAAAGCGATTTCAAAATTCCGAGATTCATAAGCGAGGACACTGATAGAGACGTAGTAGAAAGAATAGCCAGTATGGCAGAGGATGGCAATGAAGAAGCATACAAAACCTTGTTGAACAGTTCTGGCGACCTAGAGGATAATTTTCCTGATATCCATGAGAGATATGAAGAAATCCGATCACAGATGCAGAAGTCCTTCATTCTCAAGGACCCATTTGCGAATCCATTTCACAACCCGAACTTCCTCGATACTATTGACATAAGGAGGGAGATGGCCCAGCCTATGTCCCCGATCATCAAGAGTCAGCCGACACAAGAGCAGGTCAAGCCGGATATCGGTTTCGATACTGTCGAAGGAGATGATCTATCTCTTCTCCCAGCCTCGATATTCATGGGTCAAGACAACTCAGTCGGCATGGATGACATGAGTTTGCTGCCGACGGGGTGGCGAAATGAGTGAGGCTGTCGCTGAACTTACGAGCAAAGTCGATTTCGACATGGGGAGGCGCGACTTCAAGTTCTTCTTTGAGGACATATGCGGATTCCAACTGGCGCACTTCCATGACGAGTGGTATGATACTGCCCAGAACAACAAGAAGATATGCGTCATAGCCAGTCGTGACCATGGCAAGTCCGTGTTCTTCAGGTGCTACCTACTATGGAGAATGGCATACAATCCCGGCACAGAGGTCCTCTTCTTCAGCCACAGTCAGCACCAGTCGATAGATCACATGGCCAAGATGGACGAACTCATCATGACGACTCCTGCATTAGCACATCTCAAACCCAAGAGGGGATGGGCAAAACAGTTGTTCAAGATGACAAACAAGTCATCCATACGAGCCATGTCCGTCGGCAAGGCTGTTCGTGGCGCTCACCCTGATATCGTTGTCCTTGATGACATACTGTCAAGCGAGGCTCAGACGCAGTTGAAGCACATATCCACATGGTTCTACACAGCCCTTCTCCCTGTTCTGCACCACACTGCCCAACTATGCATCGTGGGCACACCATTCTCATACACGGACCTGTATTCAGAATTGAAGAAGTTGGATGGGTATGCCGTCAAGGAGTATCCTGCCATCAACGAGGCGACAGGCGAGCCCCTGTGGCCTGAGCGATGGAATATCGATGCCCTCAACCAGAGGAGGAGCGAGATGACCTCGATAGCATTCACCCGTGAGTATCTATGCAAGCCTATCGCCAGTGAGGCGAGCCTGTTCCCAGAGGAGATGCTAGAAGGGGCGAAGGACGACTCCCTGTCCCTTTCATACTATCCTGAGCCAGATGGCGAATACAACTACTACATCGGATGGGATCCAGCCATCAGCGCCAATAGGAGTGCTGACTACACATGCATGATGGTCATCGCTATGGACGAGAACAGGAAGAAGCATGTGGTGCATGTCCATCATGAGAAGGGTATGGACTTCAACTCGCAGATAGACAAGATCATCGAACTGAATGCTAGGTTCAACCCTGTCATCATAGAACTTGAGACGAACAACTTCGCCATGGCATTCAACCAAGTCCTCAATGAAATAAGCGATCTCCCAATCAAGCCGTTCAACATGAACAGGATGAAGAAGGAAGCCTTGATCCACACGCTGCAACTTCACTTTGAGCAGCGGCATCTACTCATTCCATACAAGGACGAGGGATCGACAAAGAGACACATGAATACCCTCCTCAATGAATTGTCGATGTTCACCATGCTAGAGAACGGAAGGATGGAAAGCCTCGGCGGTCATGACGATATGGTCATGGCACTATCACTCGCCGTTCAGGCGACCAAGGAATACAGGGAAAACATAGTCATCCTCGATGGCAGTTTGTGGCAAAAAAGGCTGGGAATAGAAGATGCGTGACGTTGAGTATATACACCCGTTGACAGGAGTATCATCGTTGACAGACGCGCTCATCAAGATTGGAACCGACGCCGAGGATCAGGCATTAGCCGCAGAGAAGAAAGCGGCTGAGAAGAAACTTGAGGCCGTTGAAGACAAGAGGCGCAAGATGAAGGAAGAGGAGCAACAAGAAAATCCTGCTGGAAGGGATGATGCTGACATAATGGGTATGAACAACCCGATGTCAGATACACCAGAGCAACCCGGAACAGAACTGCCATCCGATCCAGTTCCCATAACAAGATCATGGTTCCTAGATAACTATGGGATGACGGGGAGAGAGGTTGCCGATCTATTGATCAAGGCGAACGACCTCCAGACCTTGGACTCCATTCAAGAACTTCTAAAGATGGAAAAGATGGCCATATTGGATCATTTCACTGGCGTATCGCCAAATCTAGTGGATGAACTTCCAATGACAGACTTGGACTATGATGCTCTCAACAAGCATACAGATAGGCTTGAGTTGCCATTTAGGAGATTCGTGAAGTCATGGGTATCATCTGATGATGAAGGTAAGAAGAATGCCGAGATGCTATGGAGATCAACCGTTGACAAGTCAGAGCGGCTTTCACAGCGAGAGCAGAACATTCTAACCAAGTGCAAGGATATACTCATCGAGAGGGGCGCACTAAATGCTCAGACCTTGAAGTCATATGGTGTGTCAGCCAGCGCAGCGGAGATATCATCATTGATCAAGTCACACGGTTTCCTATACGACATACTAGCAGTGGGACAATTTAGCAAATCTGTTGGTAGAGGGCTATTCTACGATGTCAAGAGATACAACATCATGCTCAAGGATGCAGATAGGTTCCTTGCAGGTCTTATCGAGACAGGGGGAGAGATTAAATTGGATTCTCGACTGAATCCCCGCATTGAAATGAAGTTCCATGCACCAAATGCGCCATGGTATGCAGATGCTCTCAAGTCCGAGTTGGGCGTCGAGAACGTATTCGCTGAAGGCGTTGGCATAGTAATAGAAGGTGAATTTGCAGTCAAGAAGGCGCTTGACCTATCTCTTCCATACATGAACAATCATAATGATGCCTCATTGCTATCCAAGGCTCTCGATGGCAATAGGGATGCCCTGATCGTGTTTGCCCATGAGCGTTCAAATGACCCAAAACACAAGGCAAGTCTGTTGAAGTCCAACGACATATCACATGAGCGTTATGCTGAGATGAAGGAGGAGGTGATGACCCTTGGCTGATGATAAGAGGATGAATAGGCTATTCGCCGCTGTCGGCATGGATATGGAGAGACATAGCACACCCTTGCCAGCAATGCCCCTCTTCACATCTGGGATACAGGAGCCACCTCTCCTACAAGGCATAACGATACCTGCCCTCTATGCTGCTGCATACGAGTGTATGGTATTGAGGTCCATCCTTCAGCACCTATCTGTCGAGACATTCAGGAAAGGATGGGACTGGAAGCCCAAGTTCGTCGTGAAGTGCAAGGAGTGTGGACAGAAGCACAACCAAGAGGTTGAGGTATGCACAGCATGTGGTGGCGAAACAAGGAAGGCGGACAAGGGACAGATAGAGTATGCCGAGACAGTCATCGGTGGATTCAACAGGATGACTCAATCATTCATCGATGTCCTCCGTGAGATCGAGATGGATCTCAACATAGTGGATGATGCATACATCATACTGACCAAGGAGTATTTCGTTGACCCCTCGACAAAGCAGCCCATGTTCTTTAGGATAAAGGAAGTATCAAGAGCAGACCCCATATTCATGAGGATACTTGCTGACAAGAGAGGAGTTAGAGGAGGATCTCAATACACAAGCCTCGTTGACAGGTCATTCAGAACATCTGACCCAGATGCCAAGTGTCCAAAGAGCGGGATGCCAGTAGTTCCCATTCATTACATGAACCTAGCAGGCGTCGGCAATGGCCAAGTATATACTGATGGAGAGGTCATACATCTATCCAAGTGGTCGCCATCCAAGTTGTATGGAAGGAGTCCAGTCGCAACCATGTGGAGACAGGTCAACACATTGATCGCCATGGACAACTATGTCTATACCGCATACCAGAAGAGGAGGATGCCTCGCGGTGTCATGGTCATCAAGTCATCCAACATGGAGACTGTCGAACGCACAGCGAGGAACATACAAGAACATCTTGAGAGGGATCCGAGTTATATCCCTACCATAGGTGTAGAGACAGAGACTGGTCGTGGTGGACTAGAGTATGTCAGAATGATGGACACGTTGGAGGAGTTGCAATACATACCCATCAAGGATGACATACGCCAGAGAATATCAGCGTTCTATGGCGTGTCAAACGTATTCATGAACGACGTGTCTGGTGGCGGACTCAGCAATGAGGGTATGCAGATAGTGGTCAGCAACAGATCTGTATCCTATTCTCAATCCATATACAACAGGCTACTATTCCCCAAACTATTGGAGGCCTTTGGCATCGATGAGTGGGACATATCATTGACGCCGCATGAAGAGGAGGATGAGATCATGCAGTTGAGAAGAGATGAGATGGCCATAAGGAACATGATGAGTATGAAGCAGGCTGGATACGAGGCACACTTGAGAGATGGCATCGATGAGAAGTATCTCGTCTTTGAGTATCGTGAGCCATCCCAAGAGGAGATAGCCGCTGCACAAGAGGCACAAGCAGCAGCCCAACAGGGAGGAGGTGGGGGCGAGCCCGTCCAGAAGTCTAACCTCAATGCCGCATTGGTCACTACCGCAAACAACGATCTCCCTCCAATCTCCCCATTGACGGGATCCCAGAGGAACAGTGGGGGCAAGATGCCCAAGAACACCAAGAGGAACGAGGGTGGACATGCCAAGAACTCGACTGAGCAGAAGGACGAGAGGACCCCTCAAGAGAAGATGGTCGATGCCAAGTTGAGAAGGGCAGGGGAAGTGGGCCAAAGAGGCTCACCAAAAAAGGAAGGCTGATTAAGGATAGTCCGACAAGAGAGTGATGAGCGACATGACTGAAGGTTTTGATATTCTAAGCAAAATGGACCCAATGGCTAGGAGGGCACTCGCTTCCATGGAAGCAATGACCAAGGCCATTGAACTGAACAACAGGGACGACATAGAGAAGCACCTATCGTCTGCTCGCAACGCCCTTGACATCTTGACAAGGGACCTCAATCTCCACGACTCGCTCGTAAAGAACCTCCCGCAGAGTGATTTTTCGCAGGTTGGAATCATAAGGAAGTTCGACAACTCCGAATCGAGCATGAATCAGGCTGATGGGGCAGTTGCTCTAGGCGTTGTGCGAGCGGGTCGATCAGATAGAATCTATCGCCCACACAATGTAGTCTGAGGGAT
>CESX01020849.1_pt1 | contig 11829 bp, 17 predicted proteins | sample 326941 | NCBI WGS metagenome assembly CESX01 (sample SAMEA2622357, study PRJEB7988) | marine metagenome | isolation source: saline water (ENVO:00002010), including
CAAAGCTGCTCGTAGAAGATGGAATTGTTAGATGGCGTTATCAACTTATGATGAATTAAAAGCTAGTGTTGCCGATTTTTTAAATCGCAGTGACTTAACCTCAGTTATACCTGATTTTATTAAGATGGCTGAAACTGACATGAACCGTAAGGTTAGGCATTGGCGCATGGAGAACAGGGCGTCAGCAACAATTAGTTCTCAATATAATGCTTTACCAACTGATTTTCTTGAGCCAATTAGGGCGCATATTGAGACAGGTGATTACAGGCCAATAGAACTTATTTCACAATTTGAGATGCAGCAAAGACGTAGAAACAACCTGGATGCATCTGGTAAACCTAGTTTTTATTCTATTACGCAAGGTGAGATGGAAATATACCCAACGCCAGATGGTAGTTATGGTATAGAGTTAAACTATTATGCAAAGATACCGTCTTTGAGCGCATCACAGACTACTAATGCTATTCTTACAAATTTTCCTGACGTTTATTTATATGGTTCCTTAATTCATGCGGCTCCTTATTTACAGGAAGACAATCGAACAACTACATGGGCTGCGTTGTATCAAGCTTCAATTGATGGTATAAATTCAGAAAGTAACCAAGCTAAGTTTGGTGGTACTGGTAGGCGCATGAGGGTGAGGGCGTACTAATGGCGACTATTGTAAAACGTGCAGTCAAGGGCGCTCCGCTTACACATGATGAAGTTGACGCTAATTTTGATAATTTAAACACAGAGCTTGCTACAAAGTTAACAAACTTAAACGCAGGCGGCACAGTAAGTGATGATAACATCATAAACTTTGGTAACGATACAGACTTACAAATTTATCACAACTCTACGGCAAGTGACGCTTACATTTTAAACAACACTGGCGAGTTATACATTCGTGGCGATAACATTACGCTAGGTTCTGTAGACCCAACTAGCCCAACATTTATTACAATGGATGAAGATGGAGCGGTTGAGTTATATTTTAACAATAGCAAGAAACTAGAGACAACGACAAACGGTGTAAATGTTAATGGCTCATTAACGGTAACTGGTGGATTTACGACAGCTAGTCTAACTGTTTCTGGTAATCTTAATGCTGACAGTTTTACTGCTACAAATGCGTTAACTTCTGGTTCAGTTATAACAGGAATAATTACGGCAAGTGGCGTTATTTCTTGTGCAGGGCTTACGTCAACTGGCGATGTGTCGGTAACTGGTAATGTTACTGCAAGCGGAGATATGTCGGTTAATAATGTTACAGCAGCGTCTGTAACTGCAACAACAGCTTTAAATGGCGGTGCTATATCAGGCACTAGCCTTAATATTACTGGTCTTAGCAGTTTAGGTAATGACTTAACTGTAACAGGTAATGTAGATGTTTCTGGCAATATTACTGGCACTTTTACAGGTGCGGTAAATGCTACGACAGTGACAACAACAGGCGATATTACGTCTGGAAGTAATGTTATTGCTATTGGGAGTGTAACTTCTGATAGCATAGCAGCAAATGGTTCCATCTCTGGTGGGGCTATAACGTCAACAGGTGCGATAACGTCAGGTGGCGGTATTAATTCTGTTGGTGATGTTACTGTAACTGGTGCGCTAAACGTGACAGATGCAGAACAAACTAGGTCAAACCTCGATGTCGATAGGGCAGGCGAGGCCTTGGCATTCAGTATAGCTCTTGGGTAGTTAGAAAAGGAGAAAATCATGGCTGACGCAGCAAAAGCTACAATGGAAGTAACAGTCCTTCCCGATGAGATTGCAAAAACATTCTCAGCGACAATGACTGTCACACCTGAAGATGTAAACGACAAGTGGTACTACAAGCTATCTTCAGTAAACAATACAAGCTCTGACCTAATGGCAGGGTCTTTTGTGGATTACACCGCAGTAGACAGTTCTACGGCTCCAACAGCAATTGACGCCGCAGATAAGGCAAAGTTTGTGTTTATTAAAAACGTAGACGGTAATAACGGCACAGTTTTTGTGACTTTTGACGGTACTGCGGCTACAGCAACAAATACATCGGCTGTAGCTATTGGCCCTAACGAAAGTCATTGTGGACGTTATCCAAATGCTACAGTAGCAGACATAAATGCGATTTCTTCAACTGGTACAGTAGAAGTTATCGTGTGTGCATTGCTCGACGACGTAGCTTAATAGTAGAGGTATAGCACATGGCTAATGTATTCAAAAACTACACAGCGTCTTCTGTAGGTATTACTGAGGAAACTGTGTACAATGTTCCATCGGCAACTACGTCAGTGGTCATTGGTTGTAACTTAGCCAATGTGCATACCGCTCAAGTAAAAGTATCGGTCAAGGCTGCAAACGTGTTTCTAGTAAAGGATGTCCCCTTACCTAGCGGTGCGGCCTTGTCTGTTTTAGATGGTAAGGTTATTCTTGAGCAAGGTCATGCGGTGACTGTTGAGAGTGACACAGATAAATCCGTTGACGTAATTTTGAGTGTTCTGGAGCAAACATGAGCAAACAGAATGAGCTAGTCAAACTTGCAAGAACTGGCGCATCAGGCGGCGGTGGTAAAAATGTCGTTATAAATGGCGCAATGCAAGTTTCGCAAAGAACAGCTTCTGTAACTAATGTTGGCAATCAATATGTTTTAGATAGGTTTTTTGTTTATAAGCAAAATACTTCTACTACGTTTAATTGTTCTCAAGCTTCTGTAACAGATTTGGCAGGATTTGCATCATCCCTAAAAATGGAATGTACAGGGGTAAACGTAACCAACGTAAATTATACTGTGACAGTTGGTAGTATATCGGACGGATATGGCGGTACGATAAATATTTTTAAATTAAACGGTGTTAATTATCCAAGTATTACACTAGCTAGAGGCGCAACGGTAGTTTTTGATGTAAGCGATTCAACAAATTCTGGTCATCCATTACGATTTAAAGATGCTTCTGGAAATACCTTCCCTGCAACTGTTAGTGGCACAGAGGGAACATCAGGGGCTACTGTAACGCTTAATGTTCCTACAACTGGCACAATGCCTGCTTCATATTATTGCACTGTTCACGGTGCAGGCATGGGAAATTCAATTACGGTATCAGCAAGTAACGCTCTTACTGCTAACGAAGAAGGTTATATTCAGCATAAAATAGAAGGTCTAAATTTAAATCGTTTTGGTAAAGGTTTACCTACGGCTTCAGGTTTTGCATTATCTTTTTATGTCAAAACAAATAAATTAGGATTTTATACTGTAAGATTACTTGACGTAGATAATACGAGGGCTGTTTCTGGTTCTTACACAGTAACAAACACAAATTGGAATAGATACACAATTAGTTTTCCTGCTGACACAACAGGTGCTTTTGACAATGATAACAATAGTTCTTTAGAAATATTTTTTAAATTGTTTGCAGGCTCAGACACAGATAACGGAACATTGCAAACCACATGGGGCGCTAGTGCAGATGCCAATTCTGCAACTGGACAAGTTAATTTAGCAGATAGTGCAAGTAATGTATGGGAAATCACTGGGATACAATTAGAAGTCGGTGACAGGGCTACGGACTTTGAGCATATGAGCTTTGGGAATGATTTGGCTAGATGCCAGAGGTATTATCACCAAGAAACTGTAAATTGGGCGTTAGGTGTTGAAGGAACTAGAAATACTAGACTTCCTTTCAATCATAAAGTTTCTATGAGAGCAACTCCTACTGCTGCGTTATCAGGTGGAACTATAAGTGGTTCTGGTGCTTTAATGGGAACTTCTAGTAATACAACGGAAACAACAAATTTCGAATTTTGGAGAGGCGCTAGTGGTGGATTAGTAAATGCCACCTTTATTGACTATTCACTCACTTTAAACTCGGAACTTTAACATGAATATTACTTCTGCAAAATATCAATTTAATCAGAACAGAACTGAAAATGATACATCTGTAATTATCGTTACTTCAGGTAGTAAAACTTTTTTTGTACCAAATGACGTAGATAATTTGGATTATCAAGCTGTCCTTGAATGGGTTGCAGACGGTAATACCATAGCGGAGGCTGACTAATGGCAGGCTATATAGGCGCAAACACTAGCTCAGTAACAAACAACCAAAATGCGGCTGAACGTAGAAAAAAGTTTACGTTTACAGCTAACACAACTGCGCTGACTGGGTTAAGTTTTCTTCCTAACAAAATACACATATTCCACAACGGAATTAGGTTGGTAAGGAATACTGACTATACCGAGGCCTCAGATGGACAGAGCGTAACCCTTACAAACGCTGCACAAGCAGGCGATGAAATAGTAGCAGTTACGTTTGACCAAAATCCTGCTACTGGCGGTGGAAGTAGTTACACTGACGCTGATGTTGACGCACACTTACTAACGGCAGGCGTTACACTCGATGCAACGAATGATAAGCTTAGTATTGGAACTGGAGCAACCTTAGATGTTAGTGCAGGAACATTAGTTACTCCTGCTGGTCATATTATTCAAACTGTAAAAAGTTCTATTTCAGATGTTTCTAATAGCACTACCACCACCACTCCAGCCGAAATAAACAGTGTTTATAGAGTTGCAATCACTCCAACTTCAACAAGCAGCACTATTCTTTGGATGATGAACGCTCACCTAAATGTGGGACCAGCTACATTTGGTTCGTTTGCGGTTTACCGAAGTATCAATGGGGGAGCATATACTTCTATAAATGTTGATAATGGTAGGGAGGCATTTCGTCAACGTGGCGCTGAAACTGATCAACGTCAAACCACTATAATGTATTATGACACACCCAGTACCACAAATGAAGTCATTTATACTCCTTATTGGTTTAGGCATAGCGGTGGAAGTACTTTTTATACTAACGACAATGGAATGGGTTCATTCTGTATGGCCTTTGAAATAGCAGGATAATATGGAGATAGTACAGTAATGGCAGGCTATATCGGAACAACAGGCGAAACGCCCAGAGCTACCCAGACGCGAGATGTATTTACTTGCACTGGCGGTGAGACTTCCTTCGCAACAGGGGGTTACAGCCCCAACTATGTTGACGTATTTTTAAATGGCATAAAAATGCAAGTGGGTGTGGACGTAGCTGCAACAAATGGTTCCGATGTGGTGTTTGCAACGGCTGTGGCGGCGGCTGATATTGTCGAGGTCATAGCATACCAAACTTTTCAAGTAGGCGGTTCTTCAGGCGCAGGATTTTATAAAGGTGAAAATGGAACAACTGGAACTAACGCAGGCGATATTTTTAGAGTAAACGAGCAAGAGTTAAACACGGACGTAACAATAGATGCTATAGAAAATGCTAGTGCGACAGGGCCATTGACTGTAGCTTCTGGTACAACCCTTACAATAAACGGAAACTTGGTGATTATATGAGTACGTTAATAGTAGAAAATCTAAAGGGTCCAACGACAGGCGCTAACGCTAATAAGATTATCGTACCGTCTGGGCAGACGCTCCAGGCGGCAGGACATGTTATTCAAGTAAAAGATGTTACAACAACTACAAAAACAAGAGTAGACACTGCTGCATGGCATGCAGCAGGAGGTCTTTCACTAAACATTACTCCAAAGTTTGCAACTTCAAAAATCTTAGTAAGCTACTTTTTGTCAGTCAGAACATACAGAAGTGGTAGTCATGATTCTCAATCAAGGTTTGGTATTTCTAGAGATGGTGGAACTACAATACTAATGCCAACTCAAACTAGATCATATGACTATGGTGGAAGTGGAATTATTGTCAATAATGGTCTTGCAAAATCATTTCTTGATTCACCTAACACAACTTCACAAATAACTTATCAAGTTTATCTTTATCACTATTTAGGTACAAACACCGAAATAAATACCTATGGTGGTAATACTCCACCAACGGATGAAAGTTCTATTGTACTTATGGAGATAGCTCAATGAGTATTCTAAAAGTAGACACAATCAACGAAAAAACTTCTGGCAATGGGGTGCAGATTGCTGGTCATGTTCTTCAAGTTCAGCAAGGCGTTATGACTTCGAGGGTGCAAGTTACAACAACATCTGAGTACACAATAGGCGATGGTTTTACCGTAAATATAACGCCATCATCAACTTCAAGTAAAATTTTAGTAATGCCCATGTTAACTTCTATAGTTAGAACTAATGCATTAATTAACCTATACATATACAGAGACAGTACAAAAGTAACTACACTAGGTTGGTATCACGGTAACACAAATTGGGGTTCTCTTTTAATGGGCGGTAATTTTTTGGATAGTCCAAGTACAACAAGTCAAATAACATATAGTTGTAGATATAAGGTTGCTAATGTTGGGGGTGGTGGAGGGCCTTGGTTAAATTATAACTCAACATCAATGGGCGGTACAAATGATGATGGTAGGTCAACAATTACAGCAATGGAGATAGGCCAATGACTTCTATCTTAAAAGTTGACCAAATACAGACTACCGCAGGAGATGCTCCTACTACGGCTAGTCTAGGCATAACAGGCGCAGGAACTGTGCTTCAAGAAATATGTGGTGTTTGTGATGGCAGAACTGTTTCAGGAATTACTTTTCCAAATGTTACACAAGAACAAAATGCAACTACCACTATGACAGACATGACTGGTTCTGAAATAGCTTATACTCCCCCTACAGGTACAACAACAGTTATTTACACTATTCAGTTTTGTTTTGGAACTACTGAAAACTCAGGTATTTCTCATTGGAAGTTTTTTATAGATGGTACTCATGTTTCTATATACGATAGAACAGAAGCCTTTGGTTATTCTACAACTGAGCATGGTGTAGGTGTAAGGGAGTTTTATTTTCCAATATTAATTGGTCAGGGAGATGATGTAGCTAATGCAAAAGTAAACACATGGACTTCTAATAAAACTATGAAACTACAGTATCAAGAATATGCTAATACTTATGAAAGCAGAATACACCATAGAAGATACATAAGTCAGGGTACAGGAGGAACAGGTGGCTCTGGCGGTGTTGGTGGAAATGCAATTCAAAGACCTATTTTAACAATAAAAGCTTTATCGTAGGAGAAGCAAATGACAGATATATCGACAGCACTAAGCGAACTAGGTATAACAGAATGGGTTCTTCGTGGCGAACCTACTTCTGAAGCAGAGTTTAACGAAATGTTTCGCAAGGTAACTGGCGCAGACGAAAACGGCTCTGCAATAGAAAGCTCCAATCCTGACGACTTTGGAACAACTTGGTCAGCAGTATCAGCTAAGAAAGACGAGCTTGTAGCGGCTGAACCAATGAGGCTTTTGCGTGAAGAACGAGACAGACGCTTGGCAGAAACAGATTGGTGGGCGTCTAGTGACCTTACCATGAGTTCTGAGCGTACAACCTACCGTCAGGCTCTTAGAGACATAACAAAAAGCGCAACTAGCTTAGACGATGTAACGTGGCCTACTAAACCATCTTGAGGTAACTAATGACTAAAGCCAGAGACATAGCAGACAACGCAGGCCAAGGCGGTAGCGGTGGCGGTAGTAATAAAAACCTCATTATTAATGGAGGATTTCAAATCTTCCAAAGAGCCACCGCAGCTACAACTGCTGTAAATGATACTTATCAAACGGCAGATAGGTGGAAAATATACGAAAGCACTGACGGTGCTTATACTACAGAACGCTCCACAGACACGCCAAGCGGAACTGGCTATTCTTTAAAAGCTATCGTCACTACGGCTGATACAAGCATTGCAGCGACACAGTATGCAAGCATCGATCATTATATTGAAGCTCAAAATCTTCAACAATTACAATATGGAACATCTTCTGCAAAAACTCTTACTCTTTCTTTTTTTGTTAAGTCTAACAAAACTGGAATATACACCATTGGTTTATACAAACCAGATACGACAGGTTATATGTTTACTAAAGAATACACGATTAATTCGGCTGATACTTGGGAGAAAAAAACAATAACCATAACTCCCACAGCAGGCAGCACTTCTTTTATAACCTCGTCTGGTGGAGTTATTGCAAATGACAACGGTATAGGTTTGGGTCTTAGTTTTAATCTTGTTTGGGGTTCTAATTTTAACGGCGGCACAAGCGATGCTTGGTCAGCGACAATAGCAAATTATTCAACTACTAATGCAGTTAACTGGATGGATACGGTGGGGAATACATTTCTTATTTCTGAAGTTCAGTTAGAAGTAGGCGATAAAGCTACTGACTTTGAGCATACGAGCTTTGGGGATGAGTTGGCTAGGTGTCAGAGGTATTTTACCAAATCTGGTTCTATTGGTACTGCTGAAGAATGGTATGCAGGCGTTGCTACTTACTCGGCATTTGGGCCAAGAAATGCTATAAATCTTAAATCAACTAATGACAGAGCTTGGGTAACTGAACAATTTCCTGTACATATGAGGGCTATTCCCACAGTAACATTTTATCCTGCTAGGGCTGCTATATCTCAGACAGCAGGAAGTATATCCCAATACAATGCAAATACTGCTGTTACAACATCAACTAAACCTTTAGCCTCAACACAAAACTTGTATGCCTATTTTTTAGGAACAAGCTCAGATAATTCTTCTGGCTACACCTACCAGTATTATGCAGAAGCGGAGCTTTAGTAAAATGAACATTTCATCAGCGAATTATTGTCAACATGAAGATGGTATAAATTCATATATTGAAGCGGTCATTGACGGTGTAACAATGAGCGTACCTTTAGACCCAGATAACCGCCATTACGCAGCTATTCTAGAATGGGCAAAAGAAGACGGCAACACCATAGCGGAGGCTGAATGAGTGTCTTTGACCCATATGTCGAGCGAGATAATAATGCTTCTGGGGCTAATATTGTATTTGCAGGCAAGCGTTATTGGTTAGTGGGATATTGTGAAGGTGACGGTATTTGGAGCGATGACGCACAAGATCAAGGCACATGGGCTAATGACAGTGCGGCAACAGGAATATGGGTGGATGACGCGACAGCTACAGGAACATGGACGGATGATTAGAAAAATGCTAAGTTGGCATAAAGAACGAGGATTATAAGATGGCAATCTCAGTTACCAAGCCTGTTGTGGGATCAAGTGAGAACACTTGGGGGACAACGCTCAATACGGCGTTAGATACAATAACGAACGCTGTAAACGGAACTAGCGGCACAATAGAGCCAGATTTAACGGCTGGCTCTTGGAAGATTGGCGGCGCTGCCGTTACATCAACTGCGGCTGAACTAAACATTATGGATGGCGTTACAGCCACAGCAACAGAAATAAACCTCTTAGCAGGAAAGACAACATTAGAAACATTTCCTGTTGGCGGTATAATTTTGTGGAGCGGTACAGTCGCAGCAATACCTACTGGGTGGGCTTTATGTGATGGCACAAATGGAACACCTAATTTAACAGGTAAGTTTGTTGTTCATGCAGACGCCGATAGTTCAGGAACTTATAATGTTGGCGACACTGGCGGTGCAGATAGCGTGACATTGACAACTAGCCAGATACCTTCTCACACCCACACTTACATTGATCAATACACTGCGGATCAACGAAGAAATCCAGGGGTGGATAGAGATTTTGATTTACAAACAACTTGGAACCCATACGCCACACAAACAAGAACTTCAAATGCTACAGGTGGTGGACAATCTCACGAAAACAGACCGCCATACTATGCTTTGGCTTACATTATGAAAACATAAAAATGGCTTTAGTACCTTTAGATATACCATCAGGATTTTACAGAATAGGTACGGACTATGAGCAATCTGGTAGGTGGCGCGAAGGAAGCTTAGTAAGATGGCTTGATGGTTCTCTTAGGCCGATTGGTGGTTGGCGTGATCGTAAGCAAGATTTTGCTTTGCAGCCAATAAGAGGTATGCACGCTTGGGAAGCTCTTAACCAAAGCACATGGTTAGCAGGCGGTTCACATAATTCATTAGTTGCAATGACAGGTGGTGGATTATGCTACGACATTACACCAGAAAATTTAGCAACTGGACGTATAGATGCGGCTGTAAGCGCAGGGTTTGGTAAAGGTTCATATGGTGTTGGGTTTTGGGGTACACCAAGACAGCAGCTATTAAATTCTATTCCTGAACCTGCTACGTTTTGGAGTTTAGATAACTTTGGTGAGTTACTTGTTGGTTGCCATTATGATGATGGTAGATTAATTGAGTGGGATTTAAATATTGTCACTGGCTCTGAGCTTATTACAAATAACAGTTTTAGTGCAGGCACAGATTGGACGCTAGGCACTGGTTGGGCTATAAACTCTGGTCAGGCAGAGTGGACAGGCACAACGGCTGCAAACTTAGAGCAAGCTATTACGGGTCTAACAAGTGGCAGCAAGTATCATTTTACTATATCTGTAAGTGACCCTGACACTGATGCAGATGAAACAACTATACCTTCACTAAAAGTTAAGATTATTGGCACTACAACGACTACTGTTTTGCTCGATAAAACTTTACCAATAGGTAATAGCTTTTTTAGATTTGACACAGACGATACTGGCGTCACAATACAAATTTATCCTGCTACTAATGCGGAGCAAAATGTTAATGTAACAGATACATCTCTAAAACTAGCAGCGATAGCTACACCAATAACAAATGCTCCATTATCTAATCTTGGGTTAGTTGTGACTGAAGAGCGTTTTATCTTCGCATTAGGTTCTGGTGGTAATAGCCGTAAAATATCTTGGTGCGATAGAGAAGATCGAAACCAATGGACGCCTGCGTCAACTAATGAGGCAGGAGATATAGAGTTGCAAACCGCAGGGCAGATTATGCAAGCGGTTAGAACTAGAGGCCAAACGCTTATTCTGACTGACGTAGACGCCCACACAGCGCGGTATCAAGGGCCACCCTACGTTTATGGCTTTGAGCGAGTAGGTACATCCTGCGGCACTGTAACAAGCCGTGGAGCGGTAGACACGGATCGAGGCGTTTTTTTTATTGGGCAAGAAAACTTCTTTTTGTTTAATGGTAACACAGTACAAACTATAAAATGCGATGTGCATGATTATATTTTTGGTGATATTAATACTTCTCAGCAAACTAAAATATGGGCGATGGGCATACCGCAATATGGCGAAGTGTGGTGGTTTTATCCATCGTCAAGTAGTGTAGAAATAGATCGTTACGTTGCGTATGATTATAACGAAAATCATTGGATGATTGGCGAGTTATCAAGAACGTCTGGCGTTGAGCGTGGCGTATTTAGATATCCTATGATGGCTGATTGGGATACAACACACGCTAATATGAAAGAGCATGAGGTTGGCTTTAACGTAGATAACGGTGCAATCTTTGCGGAAACAGGTCCAGTATCGGCTGGTACTGGTGAGAACATTATGTACGTTACGTCAGTCATACCCGATGAAGTCACGCAAGGCGACGTAAACATGACCTTCAAAACAAGGTATCATCCTAACGATATAGAAACATCACATGGCCCATTTACGCCTGCTAACCCTACAGACGCTAGGTTTAGTGGTAGACAGGTTCGCATGAGGGTACAGGGCGCAAGGCTTGCGGATTGGCGTGTAGGTATAATGAGGCTTGAAGCTACAATAGGGGGTACACGTTAATGCCTGCTCCTATTTTACCAGTTATAAGCCAAGACCTATCACAATGGGGTAGGCAGCTTACTAACTATTTGCAGCGTAATTTAGGTAAGCTGTACTTTAAATCATCAGATGATAACCCATCAGAAAATGGAGTTTTTTTATGGGATGAAGAAAGAAATTATCCTGTAGTATCAGCACAAAACGCATTCAAACAAGTAGCCATGAAACAAACCACTCCTAGCTCTAGTGTTGGCGCGGCAGGTGATGGGGCAGGAATGATAGCTTGGGATACTAATTATATTTATATTTGTACGGCTGCA
>CESX01027630.1_pt1 | contig 11797 bp, 5 predicted proteins | sample 326941 | NCBI WGS metagenome assembly CESX01 (sample SAMEA2622357, study PRJEB7988) | marine metagenome | isolation source: saline water (ENVO:00002010), including
CGTTGGGTACTCCCTCAACCACTTCTTCAGTAGTTTGGGATTCGATTTCGCCAGTTTTCGGTACTGGGCTTTGCTTCTTACTGGCATCTCTTTGTTTTTTAAGGTTATCTTTAGTCATTGAAATAGTCTCGGCATTGATTTCTAATGGAACAATACCGAAGAATTTATTAGACTCATTTTGATCTTTTATAAACTGTATAGCTTGTTCATCAGTAATCTCTTCCTCCTCTACTCTTGCTATGGTAGGATCAATATTTTCTGCACCCTCTATTATATCAGACAACAGTTTATCAACCTTACCAATTTCTTTATCTATTCTACCCCTTAACTCAGGAGCTGTTTGTTCTCTTTTTCTAACTAAGTCTTGTTTGTTTAGCAATAATCCTACAACCCTTTTTCTATCACCAACCTTTAAGTCTTTAGGCACTTTAGGAATTATACCTCTTATTTCGTTTAGTAAATCTATTTCTGCTTGACCTTGTGCTTTTGTTTTGTTACCACTATTAATTTGGTCTTTAATTTTTTGAATATTAAGTTTGAACAATGTAGCATCTTGACTGATAGCCTCGAATGTTTTAAACAATGGGTCAGACAATGCCTCATAATCTCTTCCCGCAAATGCAGTAGCAGTAGCTGGCATTGTTCCCATAACAAAACCACCAATCATTTCTTGAGCTCCCGCCCTAAGAACTTGTCGTAAACCATCGGCAAAAGATTCAGGGGTTTGGAACATATCTTTTTCCTTTATCTCGTTGTATATCATTTTACCAGCGATATCAACTATCTCTTGCGAAAGACCAGTTTCAAATTCAGCAGCTCCTGCAGCACCAACAACCAATGTGCCTTTTAAAAGCATATTGTCTACTTCATTCCTTACCACTTGTTGAAAGGTTAATCCTCTTGTTCTCGCGGCAGATTGAGGGCCATACTTTTGCAGACTTTTAAGAAGTATATTGTTTATCAAACCTTTTTGATTTGCTATATTTCGTAAACCAACTGCCTCTAAAGTACCCACTACAATTCCAATAGGAAGTGCCACTGCTCTTCTTTCGTTTTCACTAATCTCTGCAAAGTCAGGATCATTCTGCATTTCCTCTTTTAATGAATTTTCTACTTGTGCAAACATCTGTGCAGTCCTTTGAGCCCAACCAAATTTACCTGGTCCACCAAGCATTGCGGGTAAAGACTCACCTAATCCAAGCCAAGCACCACCCCAAAAGCCTTCTTTGGTTAAATCATAATATTCATTTGTTGTGTCTTCATCACCCAACACCAGATCTAATCCATTCCTGGTTAATTCTACCATTCCATCTTCATACAAATCACCCAGTTGTTGTTTCAAAGCTTCATCAGAATATCTTGCAGACCCTTGTGGTCTTTTATACTCTGCCTTCATACTTCCATCTTCTTGGCGTTTCATTTCCACATTATCATACTTTACCATTTTACGACCAATATCTTTTATGTAGTCATCTATTTCTTCTGCCATACCTGGGTCGATGCTTGATTTAGCATCCTCAAAGCTTTCGAATGGGGTAAATCGCCCATCTTTTTGTGCCTCTTTAATATCATCTAATGTGTATAATATTGTTCCATTGTCATCTTTTATTGCACCCCTTCTCATTGCTTCATCCCTAAAGAAATCTTGATACTCTCTTAGTCTCATTCCATATTGTGTAGTTCCTCCCGCTACTGCATCAAAAGGACTGTAATCTGAAATTAATATATCAGTCATTAAGTCAGTAACAAATGAGGTTTGCTTACCGATTCCTTTTAAAATTGATTTTTGTGTAACACCTAAAAAGTCTCCTTGTTGAGACTTCATGGACAAATAGTCTCCCGCAAGTCTATCAATTTGTTCCCCTCGATTAGATAGTTCTGCATCTTGTTGAATGATATATATCTTTTCATCCTTAACACGAGCCTCTAATTGATTTCTTTTAAGCCTCAAAGCAATACCTTCAGGTGAGTTTACCTCCTCAACTGATAAAGATTTTATGTACTCATTTAATTTATATAGCTCAACACTTGCTGTGGTGTAGTTTTTTATTCTACTATTCAGAGCCTCTGCCTCCATATCCAAAATCTTGATAGAGTTTTTTATCTGTTGTTCGTTTAAAAATTTTGTTCTTTTTATTGCAATTCTTTCTTCAATCTCATCAAGTTTTTTGTTTTCTTTTTTGTGAAGTGTCAGAAAATCTTTAAAGATTCGAGCAGTTGATTCTCGGTCAGTGTTTACACCAACCATAAGCTTTTCGCCATCTGCCGACTCTATCAGTACTGCATCTCTACCAGGGGCGGCTTCGCTAAATTTAAACCCATACTGCCCAAACTCATAGTTTAGTTTAGGAACTAAAAAAGATTCGTTGTAATCTAAATCTAATTGGTTTAATGCAAGATTGAAAGGGTCTGCATCATCTTGGATTTGTTGTTCTTGGAGCTCGGCATATTCCTCAAAAGTTTCAGGATCAACCTCAGTGCTTTCTATTTGAAAGCTTTCTTGTGTGTCTTCTATATCAGCAAAGTCTGACTGCTCTTCTTGAGGAGGTATAGATATAGATTCTTCTTCAGTCTCTTCTGAGTTTGTGTCTTGTTCGGTAGAATCCCCAGGTGGTTGTACTGGTTCTGTCTCTTGAATCTCTTCCGATAACCCAGCCTCCTCTATGTTTGTAGTAATAGAAGGTTCGAAAGAAATATCTTTTTTTTTTACCTTGTTTATAAAAAATTCAAGGCTAAGTTCTTTTTGAAAGTTTGGATCGGTTTCGGCAATCCATGTGTACATTCGTGTAGCATAGTCTTCATCTTGAAGTTTTTCCTCAAAATCCTCAACTGTTAAAGTTTCTCCGAATGCAGCATCAGTAGAAGAAATCCATCCATATAATCTGTTAATATAATCATTCATATCTTAACTTGTTGGTGCAGAATTTTTCTTTTTGTTTTTCTTATCATCATTTTTATCTTCATCATTTGGAAGATTTTTCCCTCCCTCGGTTTCATTATATGTTGAAATAATTTGTCTAATAAAACTATCATAAGCCCTCATAACACTGGCTGTATCGGTGGCTGGTTTGTCAAATTTAATCGTTTCTTTAAGTTCTTTACCAGTTATAGGGTCTTTTATATAAAAACGAAACTCGTTTGTTCCATCTGCATATACATCTGTACCATAAACACTTATACCACTTAAGGGTAGATTTACACCAGCCTCTTTCAATAAGCTTGTTATATCAGACCTAAAGGTGTTTTTAAAGTATTTTAGCATATCATCATAATCACCACTCTTAACTCCACCAGATGATCTATCTGCTCTTGATCTCCAATCGCTACTATATGAGTTAAAAGATTTCAAATCAGCACTTGGCACTTTTTTCTCTGCTAAAGGCTCATATGGAAGTTTAGTAAATCCTCTTTCACTTTCAACCTGTGTACCCCTAAAGTCAGTACCCTCTACATCATATGTGAATCCAGCTCGACCAGCTTGGTCTTCTAAAGCTGAGAAGGAAACAGAATCATAACCCTCTGGTCTAAAGAAAGCATCCATTTCTTGATATATCTGACTATCCGGCCTTGGTGTTTCTGGGTTATCATCTTTAAATAAACTTATTTTCTCTTCAGTAACACCACCATCTCCATCAACAAATTTTATAATAAGCTCTCTATCAGTTCTCTTGACATCACTAATTCTTTTGTCGCTTTTATTTTTTTCTAATTTTTGATTAGCTCTTCTTACTAAATCTTTTTGCGAAGCATTAAAGGTGTCTTGGTCACCAGTCAACATATTTTTGTAGTCATCGAAGAAACCAGCTACTGCCTTGTCTTGGTCTCCCAAGCCTTGAGCTCCAATATCTTTGTTTGGTGTAAATTTCACATTGTCAATTTCTTTCTTGGCTCCAAGCTGTAACTTTATCTGATCTTTAATATTGTCTCTAATTGCATTAGTAACAAATTCTTTATTTACATCATCATCACCAAAAGAATATGACATACCCTTAGGGTCGTTGGGATTTACCTTAATAAAATATTTTAAATCACAATAATCTACACCATCTCTTTTTCCACCACAGTTTTCTTTAAATTGCTCTTCACTTAAAGCAAGTGTAAAGTCACCCATTACCGCCGCAGTGTTGGCTATACCTTGGTCAGTTCCAGATGTCTTGGCATATATTGTGTCAACAAACTCATCAAACAAGCCAGCATCATCTGCAGCTGTGTATTGAGTTTCTGTCACTATATACATACCTGTTCTATCATCTACTGAAAAATAGTCTGGTGCGGATTTAACTACAGCACCTAATAAATCTTTTTCATTTTTTACTTGAAATTGGACATCATACCCCTTTCTATCATTAGTGTAGGAATATAAATTTCGTGCATTACTAATTGGAAGGTACTTATCTGCTTGTGTTTCAAAATCCGGTATAGTGCCATCATCATTTGGTTTGAAGAAATAAGTATTTTTTGTAACTGGGTCTACATATATTTGTTTGTCTTTAGCAAATCCAAATCCTAATGCAGACTCTTTAACAAGTAATTCATCTGGTGCAGCTATGACCTCACCAGTGGTTTCATCTAATGCGTTTCGTTTATCATACTCATCCTTATATGATCCGAAGTTTTTTGTAACAGTCCCCCACTCATTCATTTGTTGCTTTGCTCTTTCCATTTGTTGCTTAAACTCATTGACTGATAATTTACCTGCCTTAAGCAAGGATTGATCCATCATCAAACTTTTTTTAAGTTGAGCTGCTGCATCTAATACATGGTCACTATAAGTGCTATCAGAATTTAATTCGACCGTACCTATCTGATTATACAAATCATTGGCGCGATCATCTAAATCTTGTTTGATTTTATCTCTTCTATCTACCTCATCTGTAAGCAACTTGTTTGCTCGTTCAGAAATTTTTTGATAGTCAATGTAGTTGGCACCTTGCCTATCTACATATATTTGATATTGTTTAGGGTCTACTGTTTTAGCCATAATTTATTTTTAACCTTCAGCTGCACCAAAAGATGACATGCCTCCACCACCTAAGAATTGAAGTAGCGCTTCTTGTTGCGTCTTATCCAGATCTCCAAACTTCTCACCTTTAAACATAGGAGCCGCCATAGAAGCGAGACCCACTGCACCAGTGACCGCTTGGTTAATACCTGCGGTTTTTGCTTTAGCCGCTTCGATTTCTTTTTCTGCTCTAATCTTTTCTTGGTCTGCTGCTTGACCGACATCCATTGCAATCAGTTGTTGTTTAACATCTTCTTCTGCTTGAGCTTTTTCTTTATCTAAAGCCATTAAATCTTGTTGCATACCGATTCTTGTTTGTTCAGTAGCAGCTGTTCCTGCAGCAGCAACCTTTCCAATACCACCAGCTAAAGCTCTTGCATCACCTTCTTGTAGTGCCTCTATTTGTTGAGTTTGATTAGCTAAGTTTTGTCTGTATTGTTCATCAAAAGCATCTAACCTTATGTTTAATTTACTAAATGTATTTTGCTCTGCTCTTTGTCGAGCATCTCTCATAAGTTTTTCTGATTTCATCTGTGCATCTCGCATGGCGGAACGCGCCTTTTTTGCTTGACCGAAAGACATAAGACCCCCTCCAAGACTGGATGCTACCCCCGCGCCTGCTGCTATTGTAGTAAATGCTGCCATATTATAATTTTTTTATTAGTTCAATATTATATGTTCCTGCCTCAACATAACCATTTGCTTCGTAAGAAGCAACTAAAGTTTTGTGATTTGTAAGTGCATATAAAAATTTTTTATTAATCTCCACTGCTCTTTGTTCTAAAGATTTAAGTAACATATCTATTGCTATTAACCTATTTTCTTTATGCTTGTAATGAAAATTAGATATTATAAAATCTACCCATGCTACATCAGAGTTGGTATTATACAAAAAACCAGCAACAACTGGAGTTTCATCTACATATATCATATACCCACCTCTACCATTTTCAGGTAAAAAATTTTTTTGTGGTGGAGTCCATCTCCAATCTTTCCACCAATTACAGAGTATATCCTCATAATCAGTGTCTTTTAGTGGCAGTATATTAAATTTCATTTACCACAAAGATAAGAAAATCTATGGATAACTTTTCATCACATTAGAACCTACTGTAAATAGCTCTACTGGGGTGGTATCACTATTGCTTAAAGTGAACTCCATATAATATCCTCTTGCCCCATGTGATTCTGCTACTGCTTCTTTAACGTTAATCATGAATGCTCCAGTCGCTGGGAGAACTGCACCCGCAATAGTGGTATCTATTGTAATACTGAAGTCTGGCGCGGTGTTATCTATTGCTTCTACCCTTCCAGCTAACACTGGCACATCGCCTGGTGCTGGAGCTGCAGGATAAGCATATAAATTATCTCCTATACTAATAATACTGCCAGTTGGATTAGCAAAAGAAACAACTGTCAAAGCTGGTACAGTGTTGTCTACATTAGTATTATTACCTATACCATTTGTTGATCTTTCTAAAAAGTTTACTGTACCAGTATTAGTTCGTATAAAAGAATACCATTCACCTTCTTTTTGCTCAAAAAAGTTTGCAGCTATTGAAGCAGGACTACCATCTGTAAGGTCAGTTAATAAACTTGTCGCAGCCCATGCGGCATTGCTTTCGTATGTCAATGTTTTAAAAAGCTTTATATCTACAATAGGTCTTGGTGCTAAAACACTTGTGATTGTTGAAGGAGAAAACTGACCATAATAAGTATTTCTATCTGCACCAGTGTTATGTCTATATAAGTTACCATTTTTAAATGTGTAGAAATAACTATTCATTCCTATCATAAACTCAGGAATAAAAGAATAGAACGAAGGCCATCCTTCAGATTTGTCGCTATATGATAAAGTATATTCTGTTGGCATAATTTATATATTAAGGTGTTGGTGGATTACAGTTTGTGCTTTCAGTAACCTCCCCAACTGCATTATTAATTCTAATGAAGTAGTTTTCACCAAGTGAACTAAACAAGTAATAATAGCCAGCTCCTGGGTATGTATTATTTGTTGGATGAGTATACACTGTATCTCCGACTGCTGGGTAACCACTACCTGATCCATCATGATAATACTGAAGTACCGCTGGGGCTGGATTTGCATTACTTCCACATATTTGGTTTAGTGTCTGTGTTGCACTTGCTAAGAAACCAGTTCTACCTGCAGGGGCACTACAAGTTCCAGTTGACACTACAACTCCATTTCTTATACCCAAAACAACATTACCAGTAATATTCATATATTGAATAGTTGAAGTATCATTAATATAGGTAGAGCCATTAGCATCTGTAAATACAAAATTTCCTAATATAGGAACTGTATTAGTTTCTGGATTATTTATGCCAATTCCATTTCTTGCAAAATAATATGTTGTGGTTAAAGCACCACAAGTAGTAGGAGATGTACCACTAAGAGCAGAGCCACTAAAACTTGACAGTGGTGCAGGGCAATTCACTCTAATATTCCAAACAGTACCACTTGTACTGACAAAATCATTTCCAAACACTGTAACATTAAGGTTTGTTACTGTAGCATCAGTCTTAGGCACTACCATAGTAAATATAGCAGAACCTGGAGCATTGCTTGTTGTACCTACTTGTGTCGATGCAACTGAATAGTTTTGTGTGGTTCCAATATCAGTAAAGGAGCTCGAGGAACTATTATAAACAAGGTTAGGAATATTAGTTTGATTACCAGTGGGGTTTGTACTTCTTGAACCTACCCATGTTGGAAGACCAGTGGCTTGATTGTTTAAACCTGCGTAATCTACTATGGTGCCATCTTGCTCTTTTAATGTTCGTGTATTATGATTACTGATACAAGTTAATCTATTATATGTTTGAGAGCCCAAAGTAGCAATTTGACCATCAGGGTATGTAGTACCATAAGAACCATATATTAGTATTGCACCAACACCATCTCCTACATTAACATCTAATGATGCCACACCTGGGCCACTAAAGTTTGCACCAACCCCACTACCACAAGGAGATGCACAAGTTGTACAAGTTGTAGCATTAAGTAATACACCATTGAGTTGTTGTCTAACTAAAACTTCGTTTGAATAATACCCATCAGCAGCTAAAGTAGTTAAAGTTGGATTAGTGTAGATCGCGGTTGCAGTTGCAAAACTGGTGCCATCAAAGTAGAAAGTGTCTAATGTTCCTGCCATATTGCAAAGTTAACAATTATTAATATTAAGTACGAGCCCATTGCTTCCTATCTGCATTACCTTGTTGCCGCTATCAACAAATTTATAATATCCAGGAAGAGCATAACTTACTGTACCAGCTACTGAGTCAGCACAAGTAGATGCTGTATATACTATATCTCCTGCACTTGGTGCAGAACCAGTTCCATTATGATAATTAGTGTTATTGACTACTAATGCACAAGCTTCTGCTTGGGTGTTAGCCGAACTACTAATTCCAAAAGAAGTACAATTAAAAGTACAATCACAACAAGCATCATCTATAGTTGGGGCTTGACATAGTTGTTGAGCAGTGATAGTTCTTAGATCATATATTATATATAAGTATTGGTTATTAATAGGTAAAGATAGATTATTAACAGTAGCTTCGTTTAAACCAGGTGATGGACTACTTACATCGCTATTTGGTATAGTCGTAGCTAAACCTAATAAAGTATTTACATCAGAAGCTGTGTTTGCATATAGAGTATTAGATGAATGATATTTAAAATTATCTGAAGGAAATATAAAATCATATGTATCAAAATTTAATTTATTTAACCTTATAGTTAAATTGATACCATCGTAAGGAAATACTCCTTGAGACCTAACTCCAGTCTGTTGAAAATATTCACTAAACACAAGACTGTTTGAGCCCAACACCGCCAAATCACTATCAACTGGACTTACACTTGTAGAGTCTGCCCAACTATATTCAACATGTATTGAATCAGAACTATCGTTTGGTGAGTTTATTACAGCTTTTATAACTGTTATATTTACTTGAGGTATACACTCTGGTGTTAGGACAACTGAAGCAGTGCCAGTTGGTGTTATAGTTATTGTTGCAGTGCTTGGAGATGTTGCAGTTTTAGACCAAGTAAAACTACCACTACCAGTTACTGCACCAGAAGAAGTGCTAACTCCATTCCATAATACAACTATAGTTGCAGTGCCAGTTATATTGTATTGAACTGTTCCTGTACCTATCGTGCTTCCAAACTCATAAGTATAGGTTGATGCTTCTGTAATAGAAGTAAGATTAAGCTCTACACCACAATCTAATTGAGGAGGTGGTATAGGTATTTTTATGTTGTTTGTATTTAAAACATACTCATCCATGTATGGATCAAAGCCTCCAAGTTTTTGTGTATTTAACTGCTCTATGAACTGGTCTCTAAACCAAGACCTCATACCAGTATCAGAAATTACTTGCAAGTCTGCTCCAATTTGCCCACTTGCTCCTAATCTTAAAACAGCTAATCTTTTGGTGTCAGTAAAATACATATATTTACCCCACTGCACAAAGCTTTCAGGATTAAAACTATTTCCATATTCTTCTATTCGTGCTATTTGTAAACCTAAAACCTCAGGTGTAGAAACAACTGCTCCACCTCCAACTGCATCACTTAATAAATTTTTACCTCCTTGCACATAGCTAATTCTATCTTCTTGTAAACAAAGCACATCTGTTTCTCTTCCATGTAGTTTTGTTATTGGCCCAAAAGATGTCTCAACATCTTTAAAGTTTATCAAACCTAAGTTGAACTCATTTAAATTATTAAGCCCACTCGAAAAGCTGTATAAACCACTATAGGTTATTGAGGCAAATCTATCTGCTTCTTTAATATCCTCATTAGATACAGCTAAAGCCCTCTGACCCATGACTACTGACCTACCAGCCAATCTATCTAAATACTTGTAACTTTCAACACCATTACCAAATACATATGCATCCATAAAATCTAATGTAACAATAGCCGGTTGACTTGCACTTTGATTTTGTTCTCCACTATCAGTATCGCCTCCTGACTGATGAAAATAATTACCTGAATTATCTCTCACCACATCAAAACTTTCAGATGCATCTAAGTAAATTGAATCACTACCATCACCAGGTATGGTTTCAAATACTATGGTTGAATCGGCTCTCTGAACAACAATATCGCAAAACACTCTCATATTTTTTGCACCAATTCTACCAAAAGGTGTTTGTTGTCCTTTTACCCCCTTACCAGTACATCTTACTCCAAAGTATAAGGGGCTTGTTACATCACCTACCACTGCTTGTATAAATTGTAAATCAATTTTAAATGGTACACCCGCACAAGCTATATTGGTACCAGCTAAAACAACACCTTCTGAATTTGGATCAAGTGATGTTCCTGCTGTTGGTGTTACAACTGCATCATGAAATGTTACTGGGTTGTCCTCAGGATTGACACCATTAAACTCATCTATGTCATTTATATCAATATTTGTGTTATTCCACCAATCTCTAAAATCATTATAATCTCCATCTGCTACAAATTGTTTATCAAACAATATTCTTCTTCGTGGAGCACCCCAATCATTTGCATTACGATTAAAACCAAATTTTAAACTAATGACAGACCCACCAGGTATAGAGTAGTTTGTTGAAGACTCTGGAGTTCCAGCAGTTGCGTCAGCTGGTGTGTAAGTGTATAATGGGTATGATAGAGTCCAGACATCATTACAATCAGACTCACTTGTCGACTCTCTATTTTTCTCACTATAATCTACTATGGAGTCATCTTTAATAGTTGCATTAAAGTTAGAAACTTTAATTTGCATGTATAAACCTGCCAACTGCTCAGAGTCTGAGCCAAGCTCATTTTCATTATTTAAAAAGTTTGAACCTTGACCTTTTACATCCAAAACAGTAGCTTCTACCAACGAGCTTAAGGCACCATCCGCATCCTTCTTCACTATTAATCTGTCTCCACTTTGCACTTTATTTTGATTATCCCCATCTAATTTAAAGTGTGTAACATTATCAAAGGGGTTTGTGTAAAAGAAATTACTAAATATGGTTTCATAACCCGCCTTACTTGGCTTGATTACAAACTTATATTTTTTAGCCCATGATGGAGCATAGTTATGAATAGTTGCTTGGATTCTATTTTTTGTAATACTATTTTCTACTGGAACATAGACAGTGTTATATTCACAAACCAATACTGTAGATGCTCTTGCATATTCATCTAAATATACTATACCAGTCTCAAAATCTCTATTACTATGAAGTGTTCCCTTTCGAGAGTCAGAAGTAAAATAACCTACACCTCTGATAAATGAGTAATATTCATATATATCGGTAGTGACACCTCCATCAGAACTTTGAAACTTCATAGCTGGTATTTGTAATCCCACTAAATTAGACCCACTTGAGGTGATAATTCTAAAACCTTGTTGTACACTACTGTCATTAATACCACTCAACACTTTTGTAAATGAACAATTTATGTTTGGAGTTGTTAAAGCTGCATTAAAGAAATCAGTCAAAGATAAACCTTGAGATGCATCTGCTATAGGTTCAAAGTTTGTACCCTCTACAGTACCCACACCATTTTCAAAATCTGAACTTGTTGCAAAATCAAATACTGAACTATAATCTTGAGTTAGTAAAAAGGTTACACTAATAGTTGTTTGAGGATTAGTAAAATCAGCATTATCTGTGAAGCAAGGGAAACCTCCACCACTTGTGCCATTTAATGTATTGTGTTCAAACCTCAGGTCTATAGTTATTTCTGCTCCTTTTTTAAGTTTATCAGCCAGATCACTAAAATCATATGTAACC
>CESX01117724.1_pt1 | contig 11773 bp, 4 predicted proteins | sample 326941 | NCBI WGS metagenome assembly CESX01 (sample SAMEA2622357, study PRJEB7988) | marine metagenome | isolation source: saline water (ENVO:00002010), including
CTGTGATGTGAATCTGTGTGTAGACCCCACACCCACTGTAGTCAAACCTATAGGATCATTTGAGATAGCGAGTGATTTACTTGCAGCGAGTTTGAATCTATCCTCGTCAACCTTTATAACAAATACTGATGATGGAAGAGAGGTATCTGCACCTATACCACTACTGTTATGATCAATACCTATCGCCTTATTACCACCTGTATCATATGTCAATTCCTCACCTGTCACATAAAAATGATTCTTTATAACAAAAGTATCTGAACTGACAATAACTTTTGTCGTGCTGCCTGCATCAAACTCGTGAGAAAAAATAGGATCTCCCTTATGAGTCAAATTAAATGACCTTTGGAAACTCTCAGTTTCGGTATTGAATTGTTTATTGACGGATGCTAGTTGAAATGACATTAGTAATTGAAAGTTGCGTCAGACGCTACAGCGTCGGGTTTGTCAATCTTAAGTTCAGCAACCCTTATGGTGTATGCCTTGTTAGCGACTGGTGTAAATCTTAATTGTGTATTATTTCCTAATATATGTATGCCAGTATTATCGATATTACGTTTTTCTGAATCTGCCGTAAACAGATTATTGTACTTACTGAAGTTAGCATTACCACCAAATGAGTTTGCTGCAATGTTAAACACAGAGTATTCATCGTCTGTTGTGTTGTGAATCTCTATATGATACTTACAGGTTGTATAATTGTCATATGATTTATTAGATATAATCTGTGGATTTGGTGTACCAGATATAGGAGCGATTGTTGTAAATGTACCGTCAAGTTCTGTGTCACCAATAATATATGAACCAACTATACCAGTATTGGCATGTGTTTGTGCAACACCCACGGAACGTGACAATGCTGTAACTGTCACAGCAACACCGACGGGTGATGTGTGTCTTAGTTTCAATGTGTTTGATAACATGTTTACTTGGAACGTACCGACATCAGTGTCAGCGTCCATTTTACCATAATTGGTAAACAACACTTTATTATTTCCGTCGGCTAACCATGTAAACTCGTCGATTTCTTTTTCAAAACCTGGCGATCTTGCTGCTACCAAAATACTACCTGATTTGTACATAGTAGCATCGATTGCGTCAACTTCCTGTACCACTGCTGATCCAAAAGTATTCAAGGTTACAGTCTTGCCTTTGTATTCTTGGAATCCAAATGAGGTAGAACCCACACCAACACCATGTGTCAATATCTCCTTATGGAATGTGATATCATATGCAAATGATGAGTTGTTAGGTACAAACAATACACTCGCAAGAGGTCCTGATGTCTCAGTTACAAACTCACCCAACTCTTTTCCATCAGACAAGACGTTGTATGTGTTCAAGTAAGCATCTACACCGTCATGGAATACTACAAACTCTGTATATTGTGTTGCGTTGACAGATATACCCAACGCTGTATCAAGAACGACCTGTGCATAATATTTGACAGCGTTTATACCATCACTGCTAGGACCTCCTGTCAACATGTCAAAAGTGTCTAACTCAACCGATCTGATAAGGTTAGGATCTGAGTAGAACTGTGGACTCAAATCATCTATCTCTAATACTCTGTTTGTGTTGCAAATTATAGCATCACCAAATCTACCAGATGTAAATGATATTTCATCACTCACTGAATTAAACTCATCTGTGTTCTCAGTTACAAGGTCGAATTGATGATTATCGTGTATAGATGCTTGTGCATCTATAACAACAACATTACCTGCTGCTGATGATATTCCAGCAACTACAGGTGCTGAGGATGGCACTGAGTTGATAAGTAGATCGGAGTGTTTTTTAAATCCTGATATATGTGCAAGTGAGTCTACAGGTTCACTCCATGATGCTATGCCAACTGTACTCTTGAGTGAGTAAGAGAAGTTTTGATAATAATCATTATCTTGTATTCTTTGATAGAAGTCAGATAATTTTCCTGTGTCTTTCTCAAACCCAAATGGTTTTTCTATTGAACTATCAAGTTTAAAATGTCCTGTGTATTCTTGTGTAGACTCTATGGTGCCACCTGCAGTAGAGAACTTACCTCTTATTACATCACCTGTATTGAATCCTACTAAGTTGTTAATACGTAAAACATTACGAGTCTTACCAACACCTTTGACAACCTCGGCAACACCACCACCTGAACTTGTTACTGGTTCACCATTAAGGAAAGTGCTCTCTACAAGGTTGACCTTAAATTTTGCAAGATCCTCATCTCTTGTAACTGTTCCAAACTTACCTTTGTCATGTGTGCCTAGGTCTTTTGATACTTTGTATTGTATTGTTGCCCCATTAACATTACCAAAGTTTGTGGTGACACCTGTGAGAGTAAATGATTGGAACTCAAAATCAGAAGAGTTGAATCCATTCCCTGTTGCCACACCCACATTTTCTACAAATACTTTATCGCCAACCTTGAAAGGTATTGGCACTGCTGTAGTAAATCCTGTTATCGGAGTTTGTAATCTCAAAGTTACAGTCCCTGCAGAATAAATTGCACTTACTATACCTACACCATTACTATTGTCAATCGCATATAATTCTACGTCTCCTGTGCTAAGGTTACCACCACCACTTACAATCTTAACACCTGTGACAGATCCACCTGTCATCTCTGCCTCAAATTGTGCGTCAAGATTTACTGAGTTTGTCTTACTATTATAAATTGCAAAGTTTGGTGCACTTAGATAGTTTCTACCTGTAGAGGTAATTGCAACACTACCTACTGCAAAGTTATCTTTCAAGAACACAACTTGTGGGACTGCTGCCTGTGGTCTGAGGGTAGCATCAGATGGATAATCATATCCAAATTCAACAATGTCAACTTTGTCTATAGCACCTATGTCACTACCAAATGCCTTCAAGTTTGCTGAGGTTCCAGTTGTTGATGCAACTGCCACCTCTGGTGTGTCAATGTAAGATTGACCACCTGCCTCAAGAAGAACACGTGATATACCACCTGTAATGTTAGTTGATGTCGTTGTGTAATCTATTTGTGATTCACTTGTATAACCAACTACCTCAGGTAAATCAAATATGTTGAATGTAAATGTATTACTTGTTGTGGTTGTTATGGTGTGTTTGCCAGTAAATTTACTGTTATTCACAAATATCTTACCAAAATCTTTAATGTTCTTATCAATCTCTATGTCTTTTGTATTCTGTAATGGTAAGAATTTGTAGTACAAGACATCAGGAACCTGATTGTTAAATTTAATGCTTGTAAATGAATCTGGATTGCCAGGTATGCCACTCTCTTGTACCTCTGTCTCAGAAACACCTGACCCTACAAATGGTTTGTTGAAATTTGAATCTAAGAAAAACTTAAGTTTAGTATTTTCTAGAGATGAATCTGATGTGTCAACCTTAAGCGTTGTGCCATCTGTAAGTGGTAATGGTGGGTTTACAGATGATCCTATGCTTATAAATCTTGTGCCAGGATCATATATTGCAGTCACAGAACTCGTTGCAGCAGACACCACTGTCATGTCAATCTCATCATTTGGTCTAAAGGTATGATCTACATTGGTGGTCGCTACGACGTTTATTATTCTTACTGTTGCTGTAATTTCACCCTTCTGCGTCGTAAATGAGTGTGTGTTGCCTATGCCTGTATTACCTGAATACATGACTCTTTGTAAGTCAGATCCAATACCACTCTGAGTGGTAACAATACCAATTAAATCATTGTTTATTTTTTGTACAAATACCTCAGGTGGTAACGGTCTTCTAAATGTCACGTTAACACGCTTCATGGCATCAGTTTGATACGTGAGGGACGTGCCTGCACCTGGCGAATACGCTACCCTATCACCAGTCTTGAATGGGTGGTTAGGTAGATATATTGATCTTGTTGGTATAAACTTTTGCTTTGTCTCGTTATTGTGGAATGCCACAAGTTGATTACCACCTCTGCCTGCCACAGTAACTGTTGTGCCTATACCTACTCCAAAAGTGCTTCCTGTTCCAACCACAGACTCTGCGTTGAAGAAGTAAGACTCATCTAAAGGAGTGATAAGATCAGAGACCCCACTTAAGTTATAAGTAAATTCTTTTTCTATTCTTGATATCTTTGATCCAAACGTATGTGCGATAGCAATAGTTCCATTCTGCTTTCTTATCATCTCGACTCTATTATTTTGCACATCAAAGTTTACAATTTTTAATTGCTCAGAACCTATACCCACTATATCGTTGATTCTAAATTTATAATCACTCAATACATCAGGTAACCACTCATTCAATATCACACTTGTAGTCAAACCAAAAGTATTCATCGTCATACCAATACCAGACGATACCTCTGGCACATTGATTTGTGCTTTTGTTGCTAGGGCACTATGAGTTGTTGAAGATATACCAAGAATCTCCACCACTGCTCTGTCAGGTATGCTATGGGGGAAAGTGGTGATACCAGTGACTAAATTGTTCTTAACAACAAGGGTTGTGTTGGGATGAGTTACGACACTTGACGTAAATGTTGAGATGCTAGGTCCTGTGATATTTGTAACCCTACCTATTGCACCAAATCCACCTGTATCCTTATTATCAAACGTTAATTTATCTCCTACTTTATAATTCTTACCCACAAGTATTACATCTACTCTCTCAACAGATCCTGTTCTTGTTTTTATAATCTTAGAGTTAATGTCTGTATTTTTATTAGAATTGCTTACAAACTCATACTCAGGAATATTGTATGGTAGTGTGTTTCTAACAAGATTCAATGACACAGGGTCAGTGTCTTGTGAGTTGTCATCTATATTGAATTGATCTGGTTTGGAATGATATGAATCACCAACAATATATGGGAACACAGGTCTCCTTACACCGTTAAATGGTGATGTAGGGTTGTTAATTGGTGTTGCCTCTACAGTGGTGTAGTATGCATATACTCCATTAGGATATTCAGGTGTAGCAGCAAATCTACCGTTGTGTTCATCTAAATCACCTACACCATCAACGTAAGTAAAGTCCTCAACAAAGAACCCTGCAGGGTATTTTGTAATACTAGGACCGTCAACTCTTTGACTTGCAAGTTTAGTGTAACCAGACTCAAGATATTTTATCGCCCCGTCCACAACAGCGTAAGGTCCGTAAATTGGATGACCATCATATGCCCAACCTATGATAGGTGAATGATCTTGTCCAAAATCTTCAAGATAATCACGTAGTCTTCTAGGTGCATAGTAGTTTACGTATGGATTACCATTATCAGGATTTGTTATATTCTCAAAGAACCCATCATCATCTTTTACATCTCCAAATCTAGCAAATCTATCAACCTGATTTACTGTCCACTTCTTGATAACACTGGAGAATATTGCATCTTGACCTGGCGTTGCTGCCCTTGCTGTTGTTTGTGCTTGCGTATAGTTTGCACCCTTTTCAATTATGTCAATAGATGTTATGGTGCCTCCACTGACGTTTGCTTTTGCCTTACAACCAACACCATCACCTGATATTATTATGTCTGGGGTGCTGAAGAAATTCTCTCCCCCATCTTTTATAATGATTTGATCTATTCTGCCATTTACAACAAAGGGTTGTAGAAATGCCTTCTGACCTATGGTGGTTTCTATAACTGGTTTGTAGTTATCGTTGATAACTGTAGAACCATAATCACTACCTTTATCATAAACGTGCACAGCGTTTATCCTACCTCTTATGATAGGTGTTGCTGTAGCGTTAGATGTGGTGATACCTTGTCTTCCATCTATTGTTATTGATATGGGTGGGTCTTGGAATACATGCACTCCTAAACCATTATTTGTAAGACTGATAGGTGTGGTATCTGTTTTATTAGAGGCAAGTCTGAAAGAATTGTTGTCTACCTTTCTTACAAAGTATTCTGTATTGTTTGTCAATCCACCAATGGCACTATTCACAGTGCCTATTGATGAATATTTTATAACTTCATTTTCAGAAAATCCATGATTGTCGATATTGATTAAGTTTATAAATGTGTTTATACCAACTGTTGTTGTCCTTACTTCTCTGTTCTTAAATAGTCCACTATTCTCTACTTCTACTCTATCTACCTTTTGTCTTCTTGCAGTGGTCTTAAACCTTTGCAACCCTCCACCATTGATTGTTAAATTTATTGTTCCTACACCTGCAAGTGCTTTTGTTCTGGATTCTGATATGTGAATATTAAAATCATCTATCTTCACTACAAAGTATGGAGCAGTATCAATCAAAGTGCCAGGTGTCACTCCAATACCGATAGTGCTACTGCCATTAGCGTCATATATTATCTCCTCACCATTTTTCAACCCATGTGGCGACGTAAATACAAATCTATCAGTCGCAGTATTGACAACTGAACCTGCAGAAGTAGAGTCAAACTCCACAACCTGATGATCAATTCGCATTTTTGCTTTTAAAATCGCAGTATCATTATTACCACCTACTATTCTTACATTAGGGATCTCCTCATAATCTAATCCCTTTGTATCCATTACTACTTCTTCAATAGTTCCCTCAACATGTGCTATTACTGACGCACCTGATCCTACATGCCCGTCTTGGGTAACTGATATCCTTGGTGGGTTTATTACGTCATAATTTGATCCTGTGTTTAGAACCTCTACAGATTGTAGAGGACCGAAGTAAACAACGTCAGAGGATTTATATGAATACGCTTGGACACCATTAGCAAACAAACCAACACCACCCTGCACAGTTTTTGTCTTTGTCTCTGCAAACTCAGGGTCACCGAATCTTTTAAGCAACTTCTGTGCACCTAGTGTGCTGCCAGAGACAGCAAAGGGAGTCAGGAAGTGTGTAGAAAGACCTGACACGTCAGATGAACCGAACGCTGTAAGAAACTGTCCTCTACGCACGTTCTCAGCAGTGTATGCTAACTTTACAGTATTTGCATCTACCTTCTTAATATAATACGCTTCATTTTCATTTAAGTTAGAGAGAGTATTGATACCTGCAGATGTGTATACGACTAGATCGCCATCATGAAAATTATGTTCTGATACAGATATCTCTACAGTATTAGCAGCGACAGCACTGTTATCAAATGAGCGTATTCTCTTTTGAGGATCTATGTCCCAGTGTGGAAAACTATTACATGCGACGTATGTTGCCTTTCCGTCTGTATATGTGTTTTGAATATCGGCAGTATGTCCGTCACTCGACAACTTTATTTTTCTACGTATGCGATATTTTCTGTTAAAGTCTAGCGTAGGTGAACTCACAGAGACACGTTTTGGTTCAGTGTCGAATGTAAATGTTATACTTCCATCAAATTCTGTGCCATCATCTGCGATTATTGATATCAAATCACCAACATACAACTGGTGGACTGCATCTAGATCAAAGTTATACGCATTCTGACCTATTAATGAGAACCCACTAACTGAGTATGTCGCAGTTGTATTGTATAACCACGTGCTGTAGTTGAGATCTGATCTTGGTTCACCTAATGTTTTTACATTTATTACTGCATCTTCCTGTTGGTTTATTGCGTTACCCTCAAATGAACTAAGAACACTTAAAACATTGAATGTTACAGGTAAAAGAGGATCACCATCCTCAAATGATGTCGCTACAATACCTGAGGTAACTGTTGACCCAATGCCACATGGAGATGTAAGAGGTGATATGCCAGTAAACTGTGTATAGTTCTTACCAGTGTATGATATTGTTCTATCTTCATAATTAAATGTTCCTGTTGCACCAAACCCTATTGTAGAGTCAACATTTAGTATTGTTCCACCAACAGGTGTAGATTGTGTTATGAAAGTCTTTCCTACTTGTGTGAATTTACCTATGGTTGTTCCTTTTGATATAGAAATTTTGTAAAACTCACTTCCTCTGAACACCACCTTCTCTACAGCATAAATTGAACCACTTGTTTGTAGAGGTGTTGTCTCCTGTATCAAGGATTGTCCAGTTATTTTGAGTGGATTACCAAAAACTAAATCACATATCAAAACATCATTTACGACATACTCAGCGTCAGATGGTTTGATAAGAAATTTTGATGGTTGAACCATCTCAACAGGTTCGCCATACAATGCACCAAACAATATCTTAAATGCTTCTTCTGTTCCCTTAGACTTATAGAAGTCTTTTGCTTGTCTTATAAAATTAGATTGATTGAGTCTATTATTAAGGTTTCTTTCTGCAAAACCTGGCAATATTTGCTTCTTTAGTTTTTTGAGGAATGACTTGAGAAATACATTAGATAAATTGGTAACTCTGGAATCCACAGCATGAGTACCAACACCACTATTAGTAAAAGTAAGAAACTCTGGCGAATTTGTTTTACTATTATTTTCAATCCCACTGAATCCACGTGCACAACCTGTAAATGAAGTTGATGTTATACCAGTATATGTAATTATCTCATCGTCTATCTTAAGCAAACCGTATCGATTCGGCCATCCTTTTGTAGAGTCAACAAAAATTTCTTTGACTGCACCATTTGTATATGATGTAAGTGAGGTAAATCCAGTTAAGGACTCGTTAGTCAATACATCTAAACTTTTATAAGACGCTAAATTGTCTGCGATGTCAATCGGTGCACCTTGAAACTCCTGTGAGATATAATACTGTTTGAGAAACTCTCCCAGTAAAGGATTTTCTGTTTCTATAACTTGTGGTATTTGATTCTGAATTATTTCGTGAATCTTTACCTTAGAAAAGGATGTCTGTATCATTAATATCCACCTGATGATCCACTTGAACTAGGAGTTGATGTTGTTGATGATGATGACGAAGTCATGCCAGATGACATGGTTGATGATGTATCTATAGGAGCAAGAGGAGTGTTAGATATCATCTTGCTATTGTTACCGTGTACAGCACCAGTCATTTTCTGACCATTTGCCATGGTATGAAATGCACCAAAGTAAGGTTGCCCATCAACATACCCTACAAGAGTTGCAGTCGTTGCGTTCGTGGTGCTTGGAACAATTGCTCCTCTGACCTTTGATCCATTAGAGTAACTTGATTCCACATCGTACCTTGTTCCTGATGTATTTGCACCAGTAGAAATGGAGTCTTGCCTCATAAAGAAGTTGCTTTCGGCAACATCAAACTGTAAATACAATTCCTTTCTTGCTAGAACATCATTGGAGTCAGGTATTGCTTGTATTTGTATAATATTATCTGGTAGTAGTGTGGATGTTATGTTAACTGTATCAATCATTATCTCGCCCTTTTCATAATCAACAGATCCAAAGGTATTTGACACCACAGTTACCTCTGTGTCAGATGATAACTGGAATAGGAAGAGATTACCTTTTGTTGTGCCTGTGATGACAGTGTCTGACATATACACAGTCCCTGATATACCAGAGACATTGAATCCTGTTGATTTTATATTGTAACTTGCGTCTTTTGTATGGAAGGTATTGTCAAAACATAACTCGTATTGTGCAAATTGATTTATCTTTGCCTCTAAGTTTCTTCTTATCCTTACTTTTGTTATATTACTTGTGATAGATGAGTCAACATTGTCGATTAAAGACAATACATTACTATACTTGAATCTGCCACCAAATTTATTTAATTCTGTGCCAGTTGCAAACTCAGTTAGTGCTGATGTTACGTTTGATTTTAAATTTTCTGGATCTCCTACAAAATTAGTATTGTAGTAGACATGACTATCAATCTCAACATATAGAAATTTTAAATCCATTAGTTCTGGCACAATACCTGCAACAGAGTATTTCTTCAATGATGTTAATATTTGTTTTTTAGAAAATTGTGAGAGAAACGAACCGTTTTTAGGTTTTGCTGCTATGAACACACGACCAAATTTAGGTGGATCTAATTCTTCACCACCAAAAGCACTTATAGATTCTATGTTTGGAAATACGGAAGGTATGATTGCTTCGTAATCACTAGCAGTGACTGCTCTGTGTTGAGATGAGTAAAGTCTAGGGGCATAGTATCTTACGCTCCTTACATCCTCTATAGAGTCACCATTTTCTGATGGTGATATGGGAGTGAGGAAAGGTTCGTAATCAGAGAGTAAAGCACCATCTTGATTTAACAATGTTCCAGTAAAACTTAACCTTGCTACTCCGTTGCCACCTTTACCTTGTGTCCTTATGTAAGAAACATCAACGATATTACCATTCGACAACTTCTTACCGAAGATACCATCACCAAACAATATCTCGTACTTCTCGTCTGTTGTCTCTTGTATAAGATATATTTGAGAAGTTGATGTAATACCAAGGATATTATCAACTAACTTATATTCATCTGTGGTTGTGCTAGATGAATTTTCTCTTACTTTGACGACAATCGTAGAGGTATCTATACCGTCGTTTGGTAAGACGAACCTTTGATTAGGTTGGGAGTCATCTATGAAGAAATTTTCTGTTAGATATTGACCTTGAAATACTTTAATAACTCCATTTGACTCACCGTTGACAACAGTTCCCGTAACCTCCTCTGGTATAGAGAAAATATAATTGATGTTGTTAGCGTTACCATTACCAATCAAACCTGGTTGAAACTTGATGATCTCGGTTGTGCTTGGTAGATCAAGTATATTATAACTTACCTCTGCTGTTGCTGCTCTCCTTGAACGTGGGACATAACCTATATTTCTAGCAAGTGATACAACGTTTTCACGTAATGTGGCACTGTCAATAAAAGTCTCATTGACAACCATATTAGTGTTGTACGCTGTGATATAAGAATTATATGCAAGTAAGTTTACAATGACAGACAGATTAGACCCATCAAAGTCCATATCTGTAAAATTAGAATTCTCCCTCAGATAATCCTTGATGGTTTCTTTTATATCCTCAAAGTTGAGGTTAGTGAATTGTTGTAGTGCCATTATAACCTGTTAGGTTCTAGGATAAAATTGATATTTTGTGTTGGTGCTGACATACCAACGATTTTATACTCTATTTTTACATCAAGTGCATTATCATCTGGAGTTACATCCACACCAATACCTGTCAATTGCACTCTTGGTTCGTTGTTTGTGATGGTGGTCTCAATTTCACTTCTAACATCGTCTACAATATCGACTGTTGACAACTCAAAAAGTGATTTTTCGATATTAGTGCCAATCAAACGGTCAAAAGGCACCTCTCCTAAGATGATTCTCACTAAATTTTGCACCGACTTCTTGATCGCATCCTCATTTTTAAGCAAAACGATATCATTCGTCACAGGATGACGTTTAAATGACAGTGAAATGTCATTAAATCCTTTTGAAAATGACTGTGAGGGCACTAAATTATATGATCTTGTATATTTATCACTATTTAGAGTCAAAAAAAGACCCTCATTGCTGAGGGTCGTCTTCGTGTCCTAAGTATTTGACTTCTATTTCGTCTGGATGAGGGAATCCTGAGTGAAAAAACTCGTCTGCTAAATCTTGTGTGATGTCTTGCATTTCTTCCTCAGTTATAGAAGAATGTATCTTCTCTCCTGATATGTAAATATCATATAATTCCATGTTACGTGTATATTGCATACACGCTATCTATATAATTCTTGTTTTCTCATGACCAACTCTGCATTTAGGATCGATCCATATTTCAAAACCAGCTTTAATTGCATCTAGACAGAAAGATACATCCTCACCACACATGTCTTGCACCTCACCAGAGTCAAATACTTGCATCTGTGGAGCAAACCAAGGATATGTCATCTCCTTATGTTCAAAAACACCTTTCTTAATAAGCAACCAACCAAACCCAGAATAGTCAACTGTGAAAGGTTTACGACGTTTGACAATACCATCAACCATTTCATGATTCATGACACCACCATTTTCTTT
>CESX01020314.1_pt1 | contig 11742 bp, 8 predicted proteins | sample 326941 | NCBI WGS metagenome assembly CESX01 (sample SAMEA2622357, study PRJEB7988) | marine metagenome | isolation source: saline water (ENVO:00002010), including
GGTCGCCGACTTCAACGCCCAATCGTTCTTTGAGCAAGCACAGGCGTATTCTGACTCGTTGGAGATGATGGAAGGCGAAACAACACGAGTCGTTGACCTTTCCTTCGGTGGAGACAACCCGTTCAACGCGCTTCCTACGGGTCCGCTTGGTCATTACATGTCCATCGGTAAGGAAGTGACCCTCGCCGGAGAATCAATGGAGGAACTGCAAAAAATCAGCGACGAACTGTTCGCCGACGTTCCCGAGCATCTTCGCGGCGCGGTCCTTGAAATCGCGATGGCCGCTGAATCAACAGAAGAGTTCATGTTGAATCTTGAGCAGTTCTCGCAAGACACCGGTTTCCTGTTTAACGACTTCGGAGCGGGCATCACAGAATCCTTCATTGGCCCGATTGAGCAGGCTAAGAACGCCCTTTTCGATTTCAACAGCGAGCGTGAAGAATTGTTCTTCGGGATGAGCAAAGGCAACATCACCGGAGATATGGTGAAGCAGGTCGTGAACAAGGGTGTGGAAACGCTCATCAACACGACCGAGGTGTTCATGACCAACACGTTCAACGGAATGACGACGACGGAGGCTGCAAACGAGATTTTGCGGCAAGTGGAGAGCGGGCTTGAAGCGCGAGGCGTTTCGCTTGCATAGTTAAGGTGAGAACATGGTCAGAACTGCGGACGCAAAATTCGGCTTTTGGCTTGCGGGCTACTACGAGGACTTCATCGGCTCCCGCTGCGTGGCCGACGACGCCAACCAACCGTCGTCAGACTTCACCTACACCGACTCAAACTCTCACCACGGTAATACCATCAACGGTGAGGCTACCCTCAACCCTCGTTTCCGATGGAGCGTCCGTGACCGCACGACCTCCGGCGAGGTCACGTCCACATCGAACTACCTGCTCGTCAACGAAGGCGTCGCCCGTTGGGCAACCTTCGACTCCACACGACTCGGCAAGGGGTCGCATTGGGCAGGACGCGCACAACTGCAATACCCGTCGTCTTGGGCGCATCCCAATCGTCTGCGCTACGACAAGGCAGGGAACAATAACGCCGACGACGCCTACATTCGCTTCACGTCGTCCTCCGACACGTCCATGAACTACTTCGTCCCCGGCGGCGACACAGACGCCACGTTTGGGCGGGAAACGATGCTCTCCTACAACGCAAACAATTGGTCTGACGCGGACGCAGGACACATCAGCACCGGAACTGCGCCCGACTTCATGCAGTCTGCACACTTGACCGGTGTTTGGGCGGGTGAACGAGCGCAGACTGTTTCGACGCACGCAAACCATCCTGAGCGGGTCTTCCGTCCTATCAAGAGCAAGGCAGGCAAGCCGTTCCTGTGCATCCGCACCTACATGAACGAGAACAACGACCACCGCGTAAACAACGCCGCGCCAAGCGGCAATAATCGCCCGGTCATTTCCTACCATGATAATCTCAACAGTCGCGCGGACGGCGACGTGTTCACAATCCGCATGGCTGTCCATTCGCACAACGGCAACCCCGACCCCGGAAACCCCATCGTCACCGCTAACAACGTGGACAGTTCTGTTCCTGTCCAATACAACCTTCGCGTCGGCTTCCCCGCAGCAACGGCGTTCAAGGAAACCACAGGCTCAGACAACGCCACGCCTGCTATTTCATGGACCTTCCGTCCCGGCGACGGTCACGGCCTATCAACCACAGAATCCTACTATTCGATGCTCTACGACGCTTCGGAATCGGCCTCGGAAGCAGAACCTTGGTTCGACCTCGATTTCGTCATTGACTACACCAACAACAAGTTCAAGGTCTATCACGAAGGCACCGAAGTCACGGCAACCAACGACGGAGCAGGCGGATATTCTTCGGGATATGCGCTCACAGGCTCTCCCAACGCCAAAGACATGACCGGTTGGGAATTGTTCGTCACGAACCACGATTCCGGCACCAACACGTTCAACAAGAAGGCAATTATGACGACGATGATTGACCGCGTAGCCGTTTGTCGGCCTCTCACAGACCGCGTGGACAACACCGACCCCGCATCAGTCAGCGCGTGGACCGCAAACTACCCGGTCAACGGCGTTTCGATGGGCAGCATCACCATCCTTGACGACGACACCGAACAAAACCTGACGCCGTTTTTCACCGACGACGCGGTGATTGATTGGAGACTCCTGTTGTTCTCCGGCAACATTCACCGACCACTATGGTCAGGACTCATCGAAAACGTCAGCGTCAAGCAAAGCGCAAGAGAGCAAACGCGAGAAGTGCATATCCAAGCCCGCGACTCCCTATCGCTGCTCGACCGCCAAATCGCGGCTTGGGAAATCGGTCAAATCGGCGCAGGCGAAGACGATGTGGTGCTTTCCCGGCAGGAAGAAGTGTCCATCCTTCACGACGCTATGTTCATGGGAACACGACGCCTTGAACAACGGCTCCCGACACTTGGATTTGAGAAGACAGACTACACAGAAAAGCAGAATCAGCGCATGTCCATCGGTAGCGGCCACCCGATTCAGATTTACAACAATGAGGACACAGATGGACCGAATAGCGTTGAAGAAGATTGGCTCGGCTACCGAATCATCGGCTTCAACGAAACCACGGGCGGCGCAGTCGAAGCCGTCATTTACGGCGACCTACCCACCGCAACGCAGGTTGGCGACACCATCACCGTGTTTGGGTCAGACAATTACAGCGCCAATTATACCCTCAGCATCGGCGAAGCATCCGACGCTACGAACTCCCTCGGCGGCGTGCCTACGACCTACGACCTTCAAGAACTGCCGGGCGCATCGTGGACCGCTAACTCAAGTGCTGCGATTTACCAATTATCAGGCGTTGGTGCGACGCCGACAGCAGCCCCCAACGCCGTGACCGACCGTGTTCACATCACCTTCACGGCTATCCCGACGCATTCTGATGGCACAGAAATGACCACGGGCGACTACATCATGATTACTGAAAAAGAGAACGCTACGGCATCCCCCTCGCCCGGTGCGTCCGGCTTGTTCCGCGTTCTATCTATCACGGCTTCCGGTGGTTACTTTGTCGTCCGAACCGACAGGACCAACACGTTCGCAAATCAAACCAAGGCGTATTCGTTTTCGATTGACGGAGGCTACTTCAAGCCAACGGATGAGTCCATAGACTATCGAAACGCTCACGCCCTGTGGATGCGTGACCTCCCGAAGTCGCCTTGGTTCAGGAAGCATTTCGGTGTGTTCTCTTTCGCACCACTTGATTTCGGAACAGAAATCCAAGGGAACTTCGCCGCTACCGCTACATCAATCGAAGTTTCGGGGTCATTGTTCGACTCTCTAAGCACAACCCCAAAGATGAGCGGCGTCGGTCAGGTTCACGACACGGATGGGTTCATTGATACCTTTACCTACAACGGCATTATTGCGCGTTCGGGAACATCGAATCACTACGTCGTCGGCGTCAAGGGTCTGTCTCGCAACCACACCACCGCAAGCACCCTGTATCTTCTCGGCACAGAAGATGACTACAAGCACACTTGGCTGCTTTGGTCGGACATGCGGAACAACGGTGACGCTGACGCGGATGGTGGAGAGCGCAAGAACGAATTCGGTCTGTTGCAGCCGGTCACGGAAAACTACGAACTCGGCATCGCGTTCAAGGACCAATTCAACACCGACGGCTCCTACGCGGAGTTCACGGACCTCAAGATTGGCGAAGACGTTGAACTTTGGGAAATTGACGCTGCGGTTGACCCCTCAACAAACGCGCCGTGGTCCTTGCCCTTGCTTCAGGGCGATTACTCGGTCGGTGGAACGGCACACGCAGCAGAAACGCGCCTCATCAGCACGAGCAACACCTCGGGCTACATGACGGCGACTACGGCGACATTCGCAAACCTCGTGGTAGGGGACAAGGTTCTGATTTTCGATGACTCCACCAACAACTACAACGGTCATCATACTATCACCGCCATCACCGGAAGCGGAGGGACGCGCACGTTTGAGTTTTCAGGAACGCCTGCTACGATTTCGTCAATCGCAGCAAGCACGACAGGCGGTGGCCCATACATGGCCAAGGTTGACGACGCCTATACCGTTCACACCGACCTCGCAACATGGGAGGACAAAGCCGGTGCCTTCCTCGTGGTTGACGCCTCTCCGTTCTTCAACCTCAACACGTTCGCGAACGGTGGTCGCTACGGGCAGACTGCCGGTGGGCGCACCACGATTGGTGAATACACCACAGAATACCACGGATTCCCTATCTTGATGGACTCGTATTGGAGCGAAGCAGCGGCCAAGGAGTCCACGGTAGCGCAACCCTACGACACGCACAAGAACTACCGCAAGTGGAACCAAGAGGTTGCCGAACTCAACCGTAGCATCCTTCTTGGCGACACCGTGATTGAGACCAAGCCTTCCGTCACAGACCTTTCCCTGTTCCCATCCGAAGGGTTCGGCAAGATTCGGGCCACGCGAGCCAAGACCTCGACCAACCCCTCGACTGAAATCCTTTACTACACCTTCGACGGTAAACTCGACTCAGCCTCGACAGGGACGGCGACAGGCTCAACATCAACAACGATTACCGACACATCTGCGACGTTCGTGGATGATGGCGTCGAGGTCGGTATGCGGGTCCGCAACGTGACTGCGAAGTGGGTAGCCCAAATCAGCGCCGTGACCAACACGGAAATCACTTTCACGGCTACTTCTCAGTTCCAAGAGACCGGTTCATCGCGAACCACTACCAACGTCGGGGACTCAATTTCTGTGCCTCAGCAATTGTTCGGTGTGTATTTGGAACCGGATGGTGGACGGAGCCTAACTGCACAACAGGCCGAAACCTACCTGTCGGGCGTCCTTCTCGACACGACCAAGAAAGCCAACGGCGCGGCAGTCAAGGTGGAACTCAGCAGCAACAACTCCAACACCACCGGAACGTTCGATGAGGTCAAAATCGGCGCTTCAGTCAGCCCTCGATACGCGCTAAGGTTCCTGATGAACATGAACGGATTCGTGGAGAGCGAGAACTCCGGCACCTACTACATGAACGACAAAGTTCGTTTCATGTGGTCCCTGATGCTTTCCGACACTTGGTTGACGCAGGCTATGGTGCCGTGTTGGTTTGACTTCTCTACCGTGCCTCAGTCAGACGGAATGACCACGGACGGGACAAACGGAAACTTCGACTCCTTCGGTTCGGTCAACGACGCTCGCGGAGGTAAGAGCATCCTGTCTATCCTACGCGACGCCAACGAATCGGTTGGTGTTGGTTCGGGAGGCAAGAGCCTTGCTTCAACCTATCAGATGGGACGAGACAACGCTTTGGAGGTGCGACCTGCCTACAATTCAGGAGAGGCAGTCAACCGGGACAATCTGCAAGTGTCGCAGATGAACGCCGCCATGACCGGACAAATCACCAACGTCCGCGTGTATTACAACAACGGTGCTTCTTTCGTGGACCACCCGGAGCCAACGCTCGGAGGAACCTACCGTTGGAAGATTGTGGAAATGCCCGACGTAAGAAGCAAAATCGAGGCCGAATACGCAGCCAAGGAAACTTTCAGGAAGAGCAAAACGAAAGCAGTCACGGTCATCGGCGATATCATCCGCGACCTTGACGATACAGACAAGATGCTGAACGGGCGATACGGCTACATCGCTGACGTTTCGCGAGAAATTGAACGTGGAGTCACGCAGAATGCTCTCATCAGCAACGGTCGTCCCGCGCCAAGCAACGCCTTCAATTCCGTTTGGTCGTCTGCATCGGCAGGCAACATGTTCCCCGGCATGGTCAACGCACTTGACGGAAACCTCGGCACCAACGGAACTGACCCGTTCCTGCGAACGCGCTTCGGCAAGGGATTTATCGCTGCTTCTTCATCATCAGACGGAGCAACCGAGACATACGACAACAACTATTGGTGGTGGGGGGCGAACTCGATTTCGCACGCAGTTCAGATGGTTCACGTTCCCACAGGAACACCTCTTGTTAGCAGCACCACCGGAAATGAACTGCGCGTGTTCGTGGCCCTAAAGGACGGGCAAAGCGGCACCGACATTGATAACGCCGAGTTCACCGTCGGCTTCAGCGACGTGACCTTCAACACAGGAGCGCAGACTCCCTTCACCGGACTCTTGGGGCCTGTGTCCTACGCCCCGTCGCTCGCGGCCACGCTTGCGACCAACGGGCATCAATCGGTCAACGTGTCCAAGAACGGCTTCTATGAGGTCACAATCCCCACGTCTTACGGTGCGCCCGCGTCCTCAAAGTTCGTCATCAGCGTCAACGTTGACTACCTTCGTGACCTGCTGCGCCACCGATGCGGCAACCCTGCGGGTTCAGGCATCTTGCACAACGCACACAACATCACAGAACTCGGACCCTCGGCTTGGTCCGCAACGAGCGCGGACTCGATTTTCCCTCTTGGCGCACGTCAATACGCTGACCTGTCGGGGGCGTTCGACACACGCTACGCTTGGTATGCCCCGCGCCTGCACGTCGTTGAAGACCTGCGTTGGCGACCCGGAACGCAAGTCACCTACACCGATTCAGGGCTTGGTCTATCGAGCGAACCTATGGTCATCAACAGGATTGGTTGGTCCGTGAAAGGGCGCGAGGTCGAAAAACTCACCTTGACTCTTGAGCGCGACCAAAGCAAAGACCCCGGCGGTCTCGCATCCTACCTGTTCCCGTCCGTTTCGCGACGACGTGGTGGCTACCCAACCGCTGCACCCGGAGGTGGAGGTGGCACCGACACGCCTTACTTCCCGCCCCAATTGCCCGGTGCCGGACAAGGACACGGCTTCCCCGGAGGCACGCCGTATCAACCGGGAGGCGGCTCTCTTGGAGGCGGCGGAATCACGCCAAGGGCTATCGAAGGTGGTCACGGTCAAATCGGACGAGGGAGCGGCGCGTTCACCCGAAACTACGGAGCCAACGCCTTGTCTTCGGCGGTCAACAATTCGTTGCGCGGTCGTTTGAATTTGGGAGATGCGGGTCTTTCGACGGCATCGTTTTCCGTGCTTGGGCAAAACCGGACGCTCGCCCCCATCAACACGCAGCGTTCGCTCGATAGCCTCGATTCGACCATTTCTCCCGCATCGGCAGGCGCGACTCAGACCGAAGAGGGTTGGGTGTTCCCCGGAATCGTTGACCCCGAATCGAGCAACCGCTTCACGCACACACAAACAATGAACCTGAGAGTTCCCGAGGACGTAGCAGACGAAATCGTGACCGTGGGTGGCACGTATTCGCTCGGAGGCAACGCTACGGACACGGCAGTTCTGACTGTGACTGTGACCTGCGACGAGACAGGCGCAAGCGAGAGTCGGACCATCAACCTGTCCGGCAACGCAGACCGCCAACCCCTGTTCCTACTTGGCTCGCCCATCAACGGGCTTTCAAGCGCAGGGAACAACGTCCGCGTTGAGTTCAAGAGAACGCCCGGAAACGGTGACGACGACATGTCGTTTTCGTCGCTCGTGCTTCACAACATTCGCGTGAACTTCCAAAGATTCAGCATCATGGGCAGGGACAACGCCGAGGCGTTCAATCCATACTGAACTCGTCACGAAGCGCGAGGACGGCCTTTGCTTGCTTGCGGTTGATTCCTGCGACCTGCATCATGTCCTTCTGTCGCGTTCCCTTACGAAGAAGCACGGTGAGAGAACCGTAGTGTTTCAGAAGCGCCTCGGCCTGCTCCTGTCGCACTTTGCTGACCATCAGCGCCTTCACCCGAGGGTCGTCGGCGTAAATCGGCTTTGGTGCTGCGGCAGGTAATTTGTGCTTTACTCCCGCGATGATGTTTTGGCGGTGGTTGGTTGCGAGCCATTCCACGAAATCGTCCATCGTGTTGAGGTGCATGTAGCGCAGGTTCGGGAAGCGTTGGTGCATCGTAAGCAAGAACGACTTGATGACCGCTCTCATGCGTTTTCGCTCTTCAGAAATCTCGCGAGCCGTGGGCCTGCGTCCGTGGAACCAAGGCTTGAGTTCGTGATTGTATACGACAAGGAACGGCTTGTCGAACGAGGCACACAGGTCGGTCAACTGACCAACGATGGTCCGAGAACGACCGATGCCGAGAATGCTACGATAAAGGTCATTGATTTCCTTTGCCTCGATGCCCCAATCGCCGAGGACGTAATCGCCTACGTTTAGTCGCTGCACACGAGCGCGACCCTTAGGGTTCACGTTACCGTCGCCCATTTCCGCTAAAACCTTGTGAATCAGAAGGTCGTTCTCGCGGTCGTCCATCAGGAGCATGACGTTGCATTCTCAGCAACGTATTAGAACGTCCCGTCGAACTTCCAACACTTGCCGACGCACATGCCGCGTGCCACATACCACTTGCACGAGGGCGATTGACGGTAGTTCAGGTTGGTGCGGATGCCCTGACGGGTCAGGTGTGGCTTGAAGCCCTCCCACCCGAGGTCGCTGATGAAATCAAAGATGCCGTCCTCCATCTCACGCTTCTGTTCGGTAGGAACAGTCGTTGGGTCAGCGAACCAACGCATTTCCTCGGCAAGATGCTGCACAAGCGCGACGCGGACCTCGTGACCGGGATTGGCCACACGCACCGCTTTGTCCAAGCAGGGGGGGATTGGTATATCGCCAATAGACGAAACATCACCTTCAAACTTCTGCATCTTGACCTCCGGCGCAGGGTTGTCCACGACCCACTTAACGAAGTCAAACGAAGATGCCTGTTTCGCGCCCGTGAAGGGGTCATACACGGCCCATTCGGCCTTCGGGGTATCAGGGATGCAAAAGGCCTGAATGTCGGCCCTGAGAGCGTCCGCAGGGACATTTACTGCCCAACGCTTCCGAGTCACGTTATAGGTGTCGGGGATGCGCGTCATCTTGGCGGGGAAACCCACGCCATCGAGCGTTTTCAGTCCTTGCGCCATGAGGCGCTGATATCGCCCGAGCGGAGCATGGAAGTCTCGTCCCACCACGGAACGTGAGAACAATTGATGGACGTGGAAGCCACGGCCCGTAGCGACCACGCGAACGTCCCCGCTGAGTCTGTCCAACAATTGTCCCACATCATTCTTCACTTCCTCGATTGTTCCGCGCTCGCCCGCGTCGAAGTCCCACCAAGCCCGGTCAATGACCGCGCTCGCATGTGAGAACCGCCACGGTTGTTCCGCGTCCCTATCCCGAAACGAATACAGGGAGGTGTATAGGTTTGACTTTCCGTTGAGCGCGGAAATATAGCGGCGATAATCTTCGGCGTTCTCGCATCGTGCCCGCTTGAGGCCGATTTCGCGAGGCATCGAAAGAAGCACAAAATCACTCGTTCCACTTGTGTCCGCAGGTAAGGCAAGTGTAAACAAAAAGTGCTTCGGGAGCCATGCCGGTCTGTCCGGTCACGCGCCACATCACTTCCGTATCAATCATTCCGCCATCGCATCGCTCGCATCCGTCCATTTTGTTCACCCCATTGTGATATCGCCTGCAACGCCAAGCAATTGTTCGTTGCATGAAAGATGGTAGTCGCACCATTGGGTGCAGAAATACTCATTCCACTTGATAGGCCATTCGTGGTTCATGATACCGTGAATGGAAGAATGAAGGGTTTTGAACATGGCGTTGACCGTGCGGGTTCCGACCGGTTCAAGGACGGCCAAACCCTGCGTCGTTCCCATGAAGACCTCGGTGTTGCGCTTGTTCATGAGGTCGGTCAAGAACTTAGGGTCGGTAGCGTCGGGGAAGATGGTCAGGAAGTGCGTGGCGGTCTCTCCGTGGACCTGCTCATACAGATAGCGGTAATACGCCAATTCCTTGCGGGTGCGGCTCAATTTGCCTTGGTTGGCGCTACCGGTCTTCAGTTCCACGATGCAGATGCTACCGTCGGGCATCCTGAAAACGGCGTCAATCAGGCCGACGAGAATCACGTCATAGTGGTCCACGCAGATGACCCCTTCCTCTTGACGACTGTATTCGCACGAATATGGGACTTCGTGCTTGACTTCAATCTCCGTGATTTCCAAGCCACCCCAAGCCTCGGCTACGGCAGCGAGAATGTCGCCAAGGGCGGACACGCCAATGTCGCCCGCGACGCCGTGGGCTTCAGCGTGTTGGTCCCACTTCTTATCGTGCAGCCCGTCTTCCATGACGGCGTGAATCGCACGCCCTCGCTCGGCCTCGGGAGATGATGGCGACATAACGTCAGGTAGGGCAATCTTGTCCCACCAATATCGGCGGGGGCACTTGGCGTAGCCGATGAACGAAGACTTGCTGACGCGGAGCAACGTGTCTCCGTCCACGTCATGTGGGTTGTAAGTGCTTCCGCCCATATAATCCACTTAGGAGGGTGGGATATAAAGGTTTGGTTGCCTCATTCCTCGTCCTTCGACGGGGCCTTGGGCTTGGGGTTTGCCTTGGGGGCAGGCTTAGGAGCGGGCTTCGCTGCGACCTTGGCTTCGTCCTGTGACTTAACCCAAGCACGCATATCGGGGCCGACTCCGACCAACCCTTCGGGCCATTCGGTAGGAACGACCTTACCGGCTGCTTTGCACATGTTCTGAAGACGGTCAAGGTTCTGTCGAGGCATTCAAATCAACCTCACTCAGAAAGACAAAGGACGTATGGCGAGTCGTTGCCGCACTCGATAGCGACGTGCGTAACTGCGGTCTGCGTCGCGTCGAAGCGCACGCAGAAAACGCCGCTCGGTGCAATCTTGAACGAGGCGAGGTTGGCCGAACTTCCCGTCGCGCTGCGAATCGAAAGAATCATCAAGTCAGCGGTGTCGCGGTTCTCGAAATAGATGCCGTCGGCTTGAGCCAATCCGAAGGAAGCAACGGAATGCTCAACCTCCGCCGAGCCGCCCGTGGACGCCTCAAGTTTCACGGCGTCGCCGCTTGTGAAGGTCAGGGAGCCGGAGGCTTCGGTAAATCCGCTTGCGCCATCGCCGGAAGCCATGCTGAAAGATGCACTCATTGTGTTGTTTCGGGCCATGCTACCATCACCTTAACTTTTGGACGGACAACGTGTCGTTTAAGGGTTCGTCATTCCTCGGAATCGTCCATCAAGTCATCGTCCCTGAATGCCTCGTCGCTGATGCCGTCAATCAGAAGGCCACATTCGGCACATCGAGGGTCAATCTCGATGCCGTCGAGCAGCGGACGGACGTTGGTTGTCCCACAACCCTTGCAGACGATTTCCTCAGCCTTGCCCATGTCCTTGAGCAGCGAAAAAAACAGGACGTTGAGTCGGCGCAGGTCGGCCGCAGCACCCTGATGGAGCAGGTCAATGCGATGGCTGAGTCCCTGCACAATCTCGGTCAATTGATGTTGGCTCATCTTCTTCACGGGTCGGAAACCGTTCTTGGCCATTGATAAGTCCATATACGGGTGCATATTAGAACCACACGTTCCTGCTCTTACCGTCCAAGGCCCGCAAAATCGGACCAAAATCCCAATTCGCAGCCGTAAAATAAGGCTGAATCTTGTTGACGATGAACCGCTCGCACATGACTCGGTGGCCGACCTCGGCAATGCCTTCGATTTCGTCAGGATGGTCAAACGCCATGTATTGACCGTCGGGACCGATAGCGCATAGAAAGTGGTCGTCCTTTCGGTAGCCCTTGCCGAGAACACGGTTGGCCCACGCCGCACCCGCAGCGGGGCCGGACACCGAGGAATATTGCTCAAGGTTCTTGGTCAATTTGCCCTTCATGCACAGACCCAACAGGTCGGCCTCCTTGGAAATCACAGAATCAATCAGGGTGACGATTCCGCCGGTCACGTCGCTTTCTTCTTG
>CESX01001435.1_pt1 | contig 11687 bp, 7 predicted proteins | sample 326941 | NCBI WGS metagenome assembly CESX01 (sample SAMEA2622357, study PRJEB7988) | marine metagenome | isolation source: saline water (ENVO:00002010), including
GTTGAGCCTTCTTAAAAAGTTAGCACCAATAGCAGGAGCAATCATAGGAGCGCAGTTTGGTAATCCTGCGCTCGGTTCTGCGCTTGGAGGTGGTATTGGCTCTTTACTTGCTGGTGCTGAATTAGAAGATGCAATTAAAACAGCAGCAATCGCAGGTATTGGTGGTGCTGCACTAAAAGGCCCAGGTGCAGAAACAGCAGCAAGCACCGCTGCCAGTGCTCCAGCAGCGACGGCTAGTGCTCCAACCGTCGCTGCTGGTGCTGATGCGTTAGCAAAGTCTAAAGCTGCTGGTGCTGGTATTTTAGATCTTATAAAAGAAAATCCACTTACGTCCCTTTCACTTGGAACCTCGGCCCTTGGCCTTCTTGCTGCTGAAGAAGAGGAAGGTCAAGAATTAACTGATGATCAACTTCGTCAGATAAGAACGTTAGAAACTACAGACTATGAAGGTGATCCTGAGTCTGTCCCTCGTTTTGATTATTCAAAGATGGCAAAAGTTTTTCAAGAAGGCGGATACATAGAGGGTCCTGGCACCGGTCGTAGTGACAGTATTAACGCTGGTATCTTTCAAAATGGTATGAAAGTTCAGGAGGCGAGGCTGTCAGACGGTGAGTTTGTAATGACAGAAAAAGCTGTCCGAGGTTTAGGACAAGGTGATCGTGCAAAAGGGGCCGCAAAAATGTACGAAATAATGCAGAAATATGAAAGGATGGCCTGATGAGTACTGCTACAACACGTACAACGACCCTTTTACCTGAGTATCAAGAAAATTATCTTAAAGATTTACTTGCTGCAGCACAGGCAAGAGCGGGTGAACCTACTTTCATACCAGATCGAGAGGTTGCCCCTTTAAGTGACGCACAACAAGCAGCAATAAACTTAGGAATATCAGGGCTTGGATCTTTCTTGCCGATGCTCCAGGCAGGAGAACAAACCCTGGGAGCAGGGGCTGATGCTCTTGTGCAAGGTATTGAAACCGCACTTAGTGGTGCTCCCTTACTGGCTGGAACGACTGCTGCTTACGATCCGATGTCATACAAGGCATTCATGGATCCCTACACTGAAGACGTAATTCGACAGGCAGAAAAAGATATTCAGCGTCAAGGCGATATCCAGCGTCAAGGTATTGGATCACAAGCAAGCAAAGGCGGTGCTTTTGGTGGCTCTCGTTTTGCGGTCGCAGAAATGGAATTGAACCGTAATCTGGGTGACCAGATGGCAAGAACTGGTGCACAACTCCGTTCTGCAGGATATCAACAGGCACAACAACAGGCACAGAGCGCATTCCAAAACCAGATGGCAAGACAGCAGTCGGCTGCACAGTTATTTGGGCAACTTGGGCAGGGCATAGGGCAACTTGGCTCTTCGTTAGGTAAAACTGGTATAGCACAAGCAGCTTTGGGTGAGGCAGCACAAGCAGGTCTACAAAAAGATATTAACGCTTTATTGAATCTAGGCGGTCTAGAGCAACAACAAGCACAGACAGAACTGTCTGCTGCAAGGCAAACAGAAATTGAAAGACAGATGGAGCCGTTCCAACGTATTGGTTTCTTATCAGACACATTACGTGGTGTGCCTTCAACACAATCAACCTTAACACAAACACAAACACCTTCCCCGTCACTTGTTTCTCAACTCGGTGGTATCGGTCTTGGAATAACTGGTTTAGCTAATTCAGGACTTCTTCAGTTCTTGCTTGGTGAGAGAAAATAGTTATGACAGAAGTACAAAATAGAAAAATGTTTCGCCGCAAAGACGCTCGTAACAAGTTACGACAGCTTGGCGGCATTATGACTTCTAGCCCTGACTTAATGCAAAGCGTTCAAAAATTTAGTCGTGGTGGAATAGCACGAGCACAGCAACAACTTCAAAACCAACTTCCAAATTTACTGGCAGGAAGCCCTACAATGGGCATAGACCCAAGGGCTGCTTTGATCGCTCAAGAAGATGCTTTGCGTGCGGCTCCTTTTGGTGGAACGATTAGTCCAGAGTTGGACCGAGCGTTAAGTATGCCTAGAACAGGAACAGGTGTAGCAGACAGAGATTTGGGCGACACAGATGAGGCAGTAGCTCTTACCGAACCATCAATTCCTGACCCTCCTGTGATAACTGAAACATCTTTACTGGTTGAGCCAGTAGAAACCGGAAAAGATATTGTAGATTACGCGAAATTACTCAAAGACAGCAAAGCCTCTTCAAAAGAAGTACAAGACAAGATTTTTGAAATGTTGGCTGTCAAAAAACCAGGCGAAAAACTAAGCCTGGAAGATCGCTTCAAAAAAATGCAAGAAGTCCGAAAGAATGTGCTTGGCGATAACAAAGAGGCGGAAAAATCAATTGACGGTTTTAATTTAGCCATGCTTGGTTTTGCTATTGCATCAGGTGATAGTCCAAATGCTTTGACCAATATTGCAAAAGGCGCTTTAGCTGGTGCTCAACAGATGCAAGCAACTGCTGAACGCAGACGTGCTCGTGCAGAACGGATACAAGAAGCAGACTTTCAACAAGCGGTGCAGGATGAAAGACTTGCTGAACAATACGAACGTGAAGAGCGCCGTTTTAGAGAAGGCAAAGCACTTACCTGGGCTACCACGGTGTATTCAGACGCACGACAAGACGAAAGATTTATTCAGCAAGCAGCCATTACACAAGCACAGCTAAAAACTAAACTTGCTCAAGAAATACGCATAGCAAACACCAAAGAAATTAATGAAGAGCGCAGATTTAAAGCCGAACAAAACACAAAGTTGCTTACATCAGTTATTAAAGGACTAGAAAGTGGCGAAGTTGCTTCGATAGCCTCTGCTAGTTTATTAGGAAAAGGAATCAAACCAAATGATCCTAATTACTTTTCGAGCTTAGTAACTGAAATTGAAGGTCTTGTTCAAAATCCAAATGTGATCAAAGCACTTAAAATAGGACAAAAAGGTAAATCACTTGATCCTGGAAAAGAAAGAGGTGCTTATATTGCTGACGCTATTGCGAAACTAAGTGCGAAAGACATACGAGAAATTGCGAGTCAGTTTGATAAAGAAACAATGACGCAAGATGAATTAATTAAATATTTTGGAGATGCTTATGACAAAGCACAAGGTAATGTTCCTACGCTTCAAGCTGCTCCAGGGGCAGAGACTGTTCTCAACCCTGATGACTTTACAGTTGTGGAATAATCCTCATGGCAACATACAAACTTCAAGGGCCAGACGGAAAAGTCTATCAACTTGAAGGACCAGAGGGTGCTTCAAAAGAACAACTTGTACAAGTTCTTCAATCAAAACTAACAAAACAACCATCCGCTGACCCCGAACCTGAGACAGAATCTGAAGGTTTATTCCAAGAAATTGGTGAGGGTCTTTTATCTGGCAGTTCAAAAGCTGTGCAAGGTCTGGTAGAGACCGGCACCTTACTATACGACTTAGCTGCTGACGATGACATAACATCAGATGTTTCACAAAGATTTGACGATTTCAGAGCTTCTCTTGGACTCGATCCTGTTGGTCTTCCTGGTGAGATAGCAGAAATTATCACGCAATTTGTGGTTCCGGGTGGTCTTGCTGTTAAAGCCGTGGGCAAAGGTGTCAAAGTGGCGGACAAAGTTTTGTCACCAAAAGATGTTGCGTTACTTCCTGCCCAAATAGCTGTTGATCCAATAGGGACTGTTGTTAAGAGGACAGCGGCCCTCTCTCCTAAACTTAGGGGAAAAGATATTCTAGGAACAAAGCTTGGAAAACAAAGAGAGGCTTTTCGTAAAGGGTTAAGTCCACAAGATTTGTCAAAACCACAAAAATTTGCCCTAGGTGCAGCCACCTTGGGCGCAGTTGCTGGTGCCGATGTCATGGTTGCAACAGATGATGTTACAACTATCGGTGATTTTTTTGAGGGTGGACCGACACAGACGAGTCGTGAAATAGGGCTTTCAGGTCGTGAAGAGACTCTTCGTAGAATAGGCAACAAATTAAAAATTGGTGTAGAAACAGGGGGTATTGTTGCTGCAACACCACCAGTGTTAGGTGCTGCAGGGGCAACTCTGGGGTTTGTTGGAGACAAAGCAGCAGGAGTTGTTGCACCGGTTTTGTCTCCAATAGCACGCGCAGTTCGTGAATCTACTATTCCCAAACAAGTTGCTGATTATTTAGCTGATATTGAAGAAAGACGTATTCTTAACTCACCTACAGAGCCATTAAAAAATATTAAGAACCCTTTTACTGGAGAAGATATACAAATACCTATTCTTGGGGGTAATCTTGGAGAAGAAACCTTAGCTAATTTTTTATCTATCTTTCGTTCTCGTGGTTATTTACCAGAGGACGTGGCACTCCAACGCCTGTTAATTGCTGCAGAAGGCGAGGCCAGTATAAGAAACGCCAAAGCAATATTAGCTGATTTTCAAAACAACTTGGTGTCTGTAATAGAAAAACAAAGGAAGTTAGATCCTAACGGAGTAGATACTGATCTTCTTAAACTGCAATACTTTAACAACATCGAGGCTGCTTTAACTGCGACCAAAACTGAAGACTTAAACAATGCGCTTGCAGAACTGCCAAAAGAGATAAGATTAGATGTTCGTAAAATGTCTAACCAACTTGACAGCGCACAATCTGCTATTTTAAACAGCGATTATTTTAGAAACTTAACCAGAGTTGTAGGTGTTGATCCACAGACAGGAGCAGTTGTTAATGCACAAGCTGCTGAAGATTTACAAAAAACAATACGCCGTAACTTAAATGGGTTCTTGCGCCGTAGATTTGAAATATTTGAGAACGAAAACTACAAACCTAGCGATCAAGTTCGCGCAGAAGCCATTGATGGGTTCTTGCTCGATGACGAATCTCTTTTAACATATTTGACGAAAGGATATAACGCTGAAGCACCAGGACCTGAAACACTTAGAAAATTTGGGTTGATAGAGGAAACTTTACCTGATGGTAGTACAGAACTTGCTCTTAGAACATTAGTTGATGAGGACGCTCTCAGAGCAAGAGCATCGTTAGGCACCGATCAATTTTTAAGATTTCATCAAATAAAAAACCGGGAGGCTCTTTCTAAAAGGACTGAAATAGCCAGGAACCGATTAAATCCAGCCCTCTTTTTAAGAAAAGGAGGCTTACCAGAGTATCAAAGAAAGTTGCTTGGTGAGTTTTTAGATGTTGATGAAGCTTTTCTTGGGACAGTTGCTGACATCTCTGAGTTTAAAGCGGTTGATGCTTTTTATGGAAAGATACGAAACGAACTTGATACTAATCCTGGTCTGAGACGCTTATTCCATGACACTCGTATAAAAGTCTCTCCAAATGCTAGTCCAGAAGTAGAAGCACGCGAAATAAAAAAAGCCAGAGACAAAAATCTTGCGTTAACACAACAGGGGTTCAAAGTTCTTGACGGTGAAATCATACAATCTGGAACAGACAAAGGTTTATTACAAAACACAGTGAGTCCAGCCCTCTCAAGCTATGGATCATTGCAAGGGTTTGCTGTTCCTGAAGCAGTATTTAATTACTTAAGTAGGCCCCTAAAACAAGACGGGATCACAGCAGCTTTATTTGCAGCTTTAAATACAGGTATTCGAGCTAAATCAACCGTTCAATACTCAAAAACTGTTTTGTCCCCGATCACCCAAATACGAAACGTTACATCTGCTTCTTTGTTTGCACTAATGCAGGGAAATGTTGGACGTGGCGCAAACTTGGCAGAGTCGTTTGACTTAGTGCTAAAAAACTTTGCTGCATCTCCAGAACCTGAAGTGTTGAAAGAACTAACGGAGCTTCAACGGCTCGGGGTTTTAGGATCCCAGGCAGAGCTTCGAGAAATCCAAGACCTGATTCGTCAAGGTGCAGGAGTTAAGGAACTAGAATCCGAAATATTTGTTGAGGGTCTCAAACGTGTACCCAGCTATTCAGAAAAAGTTAATAGAAGCAAGTTTTCTAGATTGGTTTCTGCAACAAAGAAACCCATTAAATCAGCCTTAAAAACAGCAGAGACTGCGTATGCAGGAGGCGATGATCTTTGGAAAATATATAACTTTAAGTTTGAACAACAGAAGCTAGTCAATGCTTTTAGAGGCGTAAGCCCAGAGGACATATATCAAACAATAAAAGGGCAACCAGCACCTCAAGGGGCGATTATTAATGTAGACCGATTGATAACAGAAGAGGCGGCGGACATTGTTCGTAATACTGTGCCAAACTACAACATGGTGCCCGAAGTCATCAAGGGGCTTCGCAAGGTCCCGCTTATCGGAAACTTCATTTCTTTCCCTGCTGAAATTATAAGGACAGGGACAAATACAATTAATCGTGGCATTAAAGAACTGGCCTCTAAAAACCCAGAGCTACAAAAGACGGGGCTAAGGCGATTAACTGGTGCAATATTTACTGCGGGTGTAGTGCCAGTAGCTTTACAAAACTTAGCGATATCACTCACAGGTGTAGCAAAAGAAGAACTTGAAGCCTACAAAAAAGCTTTGGGTCCTTCTTGGCAGAAAGAGGCACGCTTAATACCAACAGGCAGAGATGAAAACGGTCTTCCGCTGTTTATTAATTACAGCTTTGCTAACCCTTATGAGCTAATTGAATCTATGGGTATAGCAGCCTTAAACGCTTATGATGAAGCGTTGGCTAGAGGACAGGACTACACTAAAGCCGTAAGTGACGCTATGTTAGCTCCGATAGCAAAGTTTTTTGAACCTTTTATCGGTGAGTCCATCGTTTATGCAAGATTTGCTGATGCTTTTCTTCGTGATGGTGAAACGGAAACAGGTGCCAGGCTCTACGCAGTAGAAGACTCTGATGGCGATAAAAACTATCGTCGATTCCTACATATTATGGATGCGTTTTTACCTAATTTTGTGCCTATTTCAACAAACTTGGGAGAACCACAGGTAAAACGATTTGCTAGGTCTTTCATTAATTCCACCGGTCTTTTTGATGAAACAGTGTCTGAAAAAGACAAAATAGGGGTTGAGAGACAAATTGTTGGTGAGTTACTACGAGGCATAACAGGATTAACTGAAGAAGCGATAAACGTGGAACGCGGACTTGAGTTTGTGGGACTTGAGTACAAAACAGCTGACCAAAGTGCCTCTTCAATCTTTAACAGGGTAGGTACAGATAAAAACCTGGCAAACCCCGATGCAATTTATGATGCTTTTGTTTCAGCAAACGAAGCCAAATATCGGGTAGATACCAGGTTAAAATTAATCTTGGAAGAACTCGATAAGCTTGGTGTAAGTAAAAATAAAATTAGATCGGGTTTAGAAAGGAAGGTAGGGTCGGACAACTTATCTCTAATTATGCGAGGCAAGTTCCAACCGTTTGAGATTTCGGAAGGTATTGAAAGTGTGATGCGTGACAACAAAACCTGGCCTTTAGTGCCTAAAGCTAGGATCAGAGCTTACGTTAAAGCACAGAGACGTGTACCGTTAAAGCAAGAAGATGTGCAAAAAGATGTTACAGAAGAAACAAAACCACAGGCTGCTGCACCATCTACCCCAACAACTCCTGTACCTACAGCAGGTATAAACATACCCGATGTTCAACCACCAATAGGTCCAGTATCACAAACATCTCCTATACTGATACCGGACCCGATAACCAGAGCGTTAGCAGAACAACTGGAGGCAAGACGTGGATAGACAAAGACTTTTTGCACAACTCCGATTACATGAGGGTGTCGAACACAAGCCATACCAATGTACCGCTGGATACATGACCATAGGCGTGGGCCGTAACATCGAGGAACGTGGATTGTCCGACGATGAGATCGACTACATCCTCAACAATGATGTCAACATTGCCACCGACGAACTGGTCAGAACTTTTGATTGGTACGCTGACCTTGATGAAGTGCGTCAGCGCGTCGTGGTAGATATGGTATTTAACCTTGGAATGCCCCGCTTCCAACAATTTAAAAAGATGATCCAAGCTTTGGATGAGGGAGACTACAAAGAAGCATCAATCCAGATGATGGATTCCAGGTGGGCATCTCAGGTAGGGCAGCGTTCAGAGCGTTTACGGGACATGATGGAAAGTGGCGAGGACTCGTCAGACTTTTAGCCAACCTCGCCCCAGTTGTCGCCTAACTCCTGATCTACGCTGCTTGGCACACGAAGATCAACACAAGTCTCCATAATTTCTTTAATTCGTGATGCTTGTTCCTCGGTGCTAATACTAAAACACAACTCGTCGTGTACGGTCAGCAGAGGCACTAAACCCTCTTTGTAGCAGTCAACCATAGCCTTCTTTGTTTGGTCCGCTGCAGAGCCTTGTATGAGTTTGTTAAGGGCCTTATATGTAAACGCTCTGCGTATACCAGGACCATACTCTTTGATAGCCTCTTCGTGTTTTAGTGGTTTGTTATAACCAAAGCTATTTGGCTCCCACATGTCAAACCTACATTTTCTACCAAGTAGCGTTCGTATCTGTCCATGTCTAGCCGCTTTTGAGGCAACCATGTCTGCTAGACCTTTAACAAACGGGACTTTGTCGTGATAAGAGTTTAGTAGAGTCTTTGCTTCCTGTTTGGTTATATCAAGCGTATTTGCTAGTTTGCCCTGGCCCATGCCATACATGATCCCAAGATTGACAGTCTTTGCTTGCTTCCTGGTAATGCTTGCCATGTCAGCCACCATCTGATGAAAGTCCACCTCAGAGTCATGGTAAGCACTGACGATGCTCTCTACAGATGGATTTGGGTTGTGGTCCGAAAGAAGAGAGCAATAGTGAACCAATAACCTTGGCTCTTGGCTTGAGTAATCAAAAGATCCCCACTGGTCTCCCTCTTCTGGGATAAACAAACCACGAATCATCTGTTTAATCTCTGGGTCCCTTGCAGGTATCTGTTGCAGGTTTGGGTTACTTGAACTAAACCGCCCTGTCACAGTGCCGCCGTCATCAGATCGCAACTGATTAAACTCACAATGTATTCTGCTGTTATGCTCGTATCTTAAAATAGAGTCGATAAAGGTGCTGCTGGCTTTGTTTAGCTCTCTGATTTTAAGGATCTTGTGAGCTACCTCGTGTGTACAGGCTTGTAAGAATGCTTTTGTTATTGATGGCTGCCCTGACTTTTCTGTGGTTGTGTACGGTATTTGATAGTAGTCGAGCACAGATGCAACACTTGTCGCTACCCAGGGTTCTACCAAAATACCTGTGTCCTTTTTAACACTAGCAAGCAGTTCTTTCTCTCGCTTTTGTAGTATGCTTTTCGTTTGTTCGGCCCTGTTTAAGTCAACGCGCACTCCCTTTTCTCGCATATCAAGAAGCAGTGGCGTTAGAGAAGTCTCTAACTCAAAAATATGAGTTAGCTCTTTCTTGTTTATCTCTGCCTTCAATATGTTCCACAAAGAAAATGTAAGACTTGCATCCTGCTCTGCGTATGTACCAACATATTTAGCAGGGAGCTTCCATAGCTCTGCCTTTGCGTCGATACCCCAGCTAGAGGCAGCGGCACGTAACATCTTTTCACTTTTTACTGAGCCAACATAGTCGTAGCCAAGTGCATTTAACGAGTATGAAAACCTGTTTTCATCCAACAACGGCGCAGCAATCATGGTATCTACTATTTTCCCAGCCACCGTGATGCCCTCATGCCGCAACCAGCCCAGGTCATAAGTCGCATTGTGAAAGACTTTTGTAATATATGGTGTGTCGAGTTGTTTCTGCAGCCACTTAAAAACTATGTTGGGAGCTAGATTACCGCCGCCTTCGTGTCTAACAGGAAAATACCCTGTGTAATCGCCTGTAGAAACAGCAACACCAATCACATACCCGTCACCACGAACCCATCCAGGCCCTAAAGTTCTTAGGTTCGGGTCTTTTGTTTCTAGGTCTATGGCTATGGTGTCAACATGTGTTAGATCTGGAAAGCTTTGTGGAGCACACCAATCAACCTCTATCTGATCTAACTCTTGTCTTTCAATCCAGTTAATTGTGCTTGTGTCTTTAGTCATCAGTAGAATCCAATAGCTCTTCTATATCTTCAAGAGTTCCAGGCCAAACATATATGGGAGTGTCCTCACCGACATAAGCCCCTTGAATATTAAACTCAAAGTATTCCATCGCCTCTTTTGCGGTCATACCATCACGACCCATTAAAGTCTGAAACATCTTTGATGCGTCATATACGATGATGTAACCTTCTTTACCCCAAAGTTCGGTAAAGCCTATAATCGCGTCGTCAAATCCATCTGCTATCTGTGCCATGTTTGATATCCATCATACGTTTTATAAACCACATCGCTTTCTCAAGATCTTCTTCGCCGTTTTTTTCGGCCCATCTCCATAAATATTTAATAGCTGATCCTGTGCAATACGCTTCTATGCCTTTCAGGTTTTGGACTGCGGCAGTAATCGCCTCAATGCATTCAAGATCATTTCGTTTATAGTGAGACGGGTTAATCTTATCTGTCATAGCTCGTACCTGTACTTTGTTTCACTGTCTACGATATGCAGATTTTGTTTTGTTCGAGTGACTGCTGTGTAAAAAACACGGTGTTCGTCGTCCGGCGATTGTTGCAAGGTTTTGTGTGGCATGTAACCCATGTCCGTCAACAAAACTACATTGTCGTCTTCTCCTCCCTTCATGCGATGTATAGTGCTCAAAGCTATATCAGGAGTCTTTTTTATACCTTTCTTTCTTCGTTTGATAGCAGCAATGTAGTCTCTGTCCTCTCGTGATAAATTAATCACGTCCTCTGCCGGGACTTCTTTCTTAACCATCAATCCGTGATTTTTTCTAAGTTCTTCAAAAGAAACACGTTTACTACTGTCCTCTATCTCTAGTGTTTTTGCAGATCCCCAAGCAACAGAGGCATAGTTCCCTCTTTTTGGACAGTTGATATACAAACTTTTTGCTTGCTCTATGGTTATAGACCCGTTCTTCTGCAACTCTTCCCATACTTCCATGCTGTTAAGTTGCGAGACATCAAAACTTAGATGTCCGTTCTTTAAAAACAAAACACCGTCTCTTCTTAAATTATCTGCAAGTTCGTTAAGTTGCTTGGATGTACGTGACATAACAGTCCACGAACCTTGATCCATGTCTATCTCATCAAAGCTCATGTGATAGTTAATTGATCCTTCGTGCGCAGTAGACCGCCAATCTTTAGGCTGACGAACAGAAATACGTTTAGCTAAGGTAGCAGCTAACCCGTGAACTGCTTGTGGCACTCGATAGGACTGCTCTAAAACCTGGATGTTAGTGCATGCTTTCAACATCTTGGTTACGTCAACTCCGGTGTATCTAAAAATAGCTTGGTCATCGTCACCCGCATACCACACACGTTTAGCTTGTTTCTTCAACACGTCAACCTGCTGCCACTGCAACGGGGTAAGGTCCTGTGCTTCGTCTATAATTAATACGTCGATAGTAGGGCCATTGCCCTGCTTGACCATAAGATCAATCATGTCTGTAAAGTCGTATTTACCTAGCTCTTCCTTGTAAGACGCATATACTTTGTTTAGTTTTTCTAACAAAGGCCACCTTACATTGTGGTCTCCAAAATCGTTGTACTCACGCTCCAAAGGCACACACCGCATTTTGGCTCTGTGTATCAGCGTTAGGTATTTGTTACCTTCTTTGGCAGATAGCTGTAAGATTCCGTCAGCATCGTAGACATCCCTGTTATCAAACGACATCCCCATTTGAGCACCAACCTGTTTAAGATCGTAAACATTGACAATCTCTTCTTT
>CESX01007302.1_pt1 | contig 11639 bp, 13 predicted proteins | sample 326941 | NCBI WGS metagenome assembly CESX01 (sample SAMEA2622357, study PRJEB7988) | marine metagenome | isolation source: saline water (ENVO:00002010), including
CTCCAAGAACAGTGTTACCAGCAACAGAGTTTGCACCCTTACCAACAGAAACACTATTGATAGTCGCATCTGCTGACGAGCTAATTCCACCTGCAAGGGTTCTCAGATCAACCCAGCCATCATTAGCTGTGTTTCTCATGCGTAATAAATTATTCGAAGTATCAGCCCATAACATGTAGCTTGCAGTGGTTGAGGGAGCTGAGCCGGAACTATTATTAGTTAAAATTGCCTGTAATACATTATTAAGATCACTTCTTACATTCGCTCCTGTGGAGTTATCAATTACATAGTCGTGGGTTGCCATTGTCTACTCTTTGTTTCTTTTTAGTATATCTTAAGCGCTTATTTTTAGCTTCCTCGACCAAAGCCAGTAGCAGAATATTTAAAATTTCGATTAACAAAACTACTTCCATTCTTTATATCTATGTCAAAACCTGTTGAACTTATATTCGATAATGCAAAAAAATCTCCTACCTGTGCATTTTCTATTGTTATACCGATTGAAGGTAAAACCGAATTTGCCGCAACGCTAGTTCCCGATTGTCCCGTAAAAAAACTATTTGTAAATGTGACGGATTTTGTAGAAGTACCAGAAGCTATGAACCCCCCAGTAGATGCCCCTGCATTTGTCAGGCTTGTTTCTGTTCTGCTGTGTAATTCTGCTGTATAGCCAAGCTGATCAATTTCAATACTTTGTGCGGGGTCGTCTGAATCCATTTCACATCTGAATTTAAAACCTCTGGCAATATAAGAACCATTAACAAAAGGATTAAACTGGCTAAATTCTGCGCCGTAAGTACAATTTCCACTTGTTGTTTGGCTTGAGGTGGCTGTCAATGTAAATGTATTAGCATTTGGTACTGTTTGAATTTGATAATTTCCATCCACACCATTACCTGTAGTAAAATCAAGCACTACAAAACTACCAACAGAATAACCATGAGATGATTTTGTAATGGTGATTGTTGTTCCTGATTGTGCATAAGTAGCAGACACAGACAAATCGGGGTCTAAATCAGTTGTAGCTACTAATAATTTGGCTCCTACATCAAAAGCAGTTGCCCCATCAAAATCTGTCCACGTGTCAATATTTGCTGTTCTCTTATCAATCAAATCATTTGGATAAAATCCTTGAGAAACAATATGCCTAATTAAATGTAAAGGTTGTTTCCCACCTAAATCTAAAGTATTAGCAAATTCATAAGACCCCCCTGTAATATCAACGGCTCCTAGAAAATCAAAATCAGCAATTGCATCAAAATCAGTAACAGAATCTAATTCTTCTAAGGAACTAAGAACAAGCCCATTGACCTCATCACTAAAAAAGCAATCAACTTTAGTTCCTGCAAATGGTGGGCTGTCTGTATCTTCTCTATCTGTTAATACTATTAATTTGGGAAAAATATCAGGTTCAGTCTGTATTAAAATTACAGAGGCATCCCCACTGCTCAACCTTCCGCCGTCATCTTGAAATTTTAAAATATAAGTACCATTAACAATATTAGGAACTATTGTTTCATTTACATTTCCACTAAGAGCTGGTAAAACATCAACTGCATTTGTAAAAGTTGCGCCACTTGTTAGATTTGAACTTCTAATTACAACGTTTCCACCGTGTAAAACATCAACATCAGTTGACTTGTCAAACCGTAATCTTACAAATTGATCTGATATAGGTTCAATAAATAAATTTTGCACATCAGCCGGAACTGCTGTTTTTCCAACTGTTGTGATTGTTGTTGTTGCTGGAGTGATGCTTGGTTTTCCTAATGCATTAATACTAAAAACTCTTATTTCATAAGTTCCATTTAATGTTTCGAAAATTGTAAAATCTGATCTTTTAACTCTTTCACTTATAAAATTTTCATTTTTAAATCTGTATTGGATATTATATTCAGTTACCCCTGCTACTGGTTCCCATTGAATAAACAATTTAGACACAGCTCTATTATTTAAAACAACAATCTGCTCTGTTGCTGTTAATGATGCAGGAGCTGTTTTTAATGCTGTTAAAGTTGTTACAACTCTTGCGGGTAAAGCTGTACCATCTTCTACAGAAGAATATTTGTTTGGATCATGAGCAACAGCAGTAATTTGATAATTTAATTCTGCACTTTCAGTAATACTTATCACTCTAAATAATTGAAGCTCAACGGTTATATTTTCTAAAACCCATGCTGTATTTGCTTGAGGAACAGCAGAGAAGGCCGATCCAACAGTGATTGTTGAACCTGAAATTGTAGATATACTTTTTGTTTCGAGTGTTCCATCTGGAAGAATTACAGAAAGGGTTGCATCTCCGACTGTTGTTAAGTCTGTATCAGTTGAATCATCAACAATTACTTGAGTAGTTGAAACACCTGTTTTAATTCTTCCCCCACGTCTTACCCCTGCTTTTACAGGATCTTGAACTTGAATTACAGAGCCAGGTCTAACAATCACCCCTGCATCAATTGTTGTTGTAAAGGTAACGACCTGCCCTTCATTTGACTGGGTATATAAAAACCACTTTGCAAGCCTGTTAGCCTGCCCCCTTGATGTTGTTGCAAATCCTTTTATATTTTTTACATTCACCCCATACCTTGTAATTAAGTCAGAGTCTTCTACAGTTTCATGGTCAATTGTTTGTGTCTCATTATCAAAATAAGAAACATTTACAACACTAAATTTTGTATTTTTAGCAGAATTATTATATGCAAAACCTGCCTCGGTCACGTTAGACAAATTAAAGCAATATGCAGGATCAGCAGGCCGATCTTGAGAAATATTTATCACTCCTGCTGAGTAAAAAGGCATGACCCGCATAACAGAGCAAAGATCATTGATAAGTGAATATGCGTCTTGTGAATTTCTAATAACTACATTTGTTGCAAATCTTGGCTCGGTTCCTCCCTTTCCATCATCTATTTGCTCCCCACAATATGCGCTTGCGGATTGAAAACTATAAACATCTAGCTGGCTTTCTGCTATTTGATCACCAAAGCCTTTTGAAGTTGTTAAAAGGTCATAAAGAATCCATGCAGGATCATTTGTATAAGCTTTATCTGATTTGAATGTCCCATTAAAAACCCCTGAATATGAAAGCGACCCATCTGCTCTAACTGTAGCGTTATGAGGTATTTTGATTAAAGTTCCCCTGACTTTATACATCCTTTGAGGAACGTTTGGGAAGGTTTCAGCGCTGAACCTTATTGCTGTATGAGCTGTATTGGCATAAGCTTTTTTATCATGAATTATCTCTGTGTATGAAATCCATTGAATTGCATTTTGCAATCTAGATGATGTACTATCAGCCGTAGTTCTATTAACTCTTATAGTGAAAGGAGCAACAAGAGAAGTTAAAGAATAACTAATTTCATAATCCTTGAAATATGGGCTTGCAGTTCTACCCTTTACAGTATCTGTAATTGAAGTCGAAACAGTTCCATTTGCATCAATAGTTTGAATAGTTAACGACACTTCTGCCCCGTCAACATCTCCATTATCTTGAAAATTTTGAAGAGCTGGAAAACCTAAAGTAATCCTCACAGCATCTGTACCAGTATTTAAAGTTCTTGAAACTGGATTTGATTGAGTAACACCAACGCCAACAGCAATTTCTGTCTCAATCTCATTTATTCCACCGATTGCCGTTTGATCTGAAGTTCCAAGTTTCGAGCTAAAAGTTATATTTTGGAAATTAAAATCAGAATCAGCAGGACTTGAATTACTAGCAGATGATTGTAAAACTTGAGTGCCATTTAAAAAAGTATCTTTAAGACTTGCGTTTGTATAAGCGGTCGTACCATGAGTTAATCCTGCATCTAAAGCAGATGGAAAACCAGCGATAACGCCCTCGCCTAAAATCTCAACGATTGTTGAAAATTGTTTTGAGGAAAGAGCTTCACGCGGTAAATCAGGATCAACTCTTGACTGATCTAAACGAAAATCTTGTATAGAATGAGGCATTAGGCAGTCCCTCTAATTTGTACTGTATCAACGCCTGAACTAATTACGATTGAACCAGTAAAGACCTCACCATAAATAATAGGCACAGGAATGCCACTGACACTAACGTTGGTAATTCCACTAAAAGCATAAGACCCTTGTGCTAATGGATCATCATCACCCATTGATGATGCACCTGAATCACTTGGAGGCGTTGGAGTGAGCATTTGAGTCACCCCACCAATTGCCATTGATACTCCAATACTGGTCATAACCGTTCCAATAGTCGCTCCAATTGTCCCTAATGCTGTTCCAGCAGCAGCAGCACCCGCCCCTAAAACGGCTGGTGCTAAATAAGGGGCTGCAATAAGAGCTGCGCCTGTCACAATTTTTCCTACTGTTGAATCAAAAAAACCTCCTGCACCAACAGCTACAGGGATAATTTGAATATCGTCTTCACTTCTTAAATTTAAAGAATCTTCTGTAATATCTGATCCTCCCATCTTTACCTTATAAAACTGATCTATCATATGTTTCTCAAGCTTTGGAAAATTACAAAGCAAAAAACGCATTGCATCAGCAGGACTGGCAGCAACAGCCTTAAAACTTGGTTGACCTAAAAATTTTCTCAGTCTTCCATAGACTCTTATCGTTTTAAGTTCCATATCTATAAACCTTCTTTGTAGCTTCTATATATTTTAAGTCATAATTTTCTCTACAGCTCAATTGACCAATATTATGATGAAGAATAGTTTGATCGCCAATATAAAGAGCTGTATGACTTAATTTTTTTTCTGGCCCTTCGACTAATAAAACATCATAAGGCTCTATTTCATTTTTATTTATTTCTTTAAATCCCAACGTTGGTAAAGTTGCTTCAAATAAAGGATTTTTTGAAAACTCTTTTATATTTTTTGGTCTTGGTGTATATGGAATATTTATATTTTTTTCTTGCTTGAAAAAATCTGTAATAAGAGTCCAGCAATCATGCTTGCCCCAAATCCATGTCCTGCCATAGATCCCTGCCTCATAACCAGACGGCTCAAAAGAAACCCAATCTTTGTGCTGAACGCTATAAATAAACCACGGCAACCCCAAATGCTCGCAAGATGCTTTATCAGGTTCAGAGGGAACAGCAGCGCCAAAAGGGTGTGAATGAACAATCCCAATTAATTCGCCTTCATCTTCACAATCAGCCCAATCATCTGGATTAATGACAAAATATTCTGAAGCCGTTTCTGCTAAATTTTTGCAAGGCCAATAAGTTTTTTTCCCTTTAATCAATGCCAATAATCCACAGGCTTCTTTGGGTGCTTCTGCTTCTGCATGAATAACCGCTTGATCTTTCCAATTCATGCGTTTACGAACGTACCAACGCCAGGGAAATCTTTTCTTGTGACTTGTCTTTTTGGTGCCCTTACGTTTTGAAGATCTAAAGCACTTACTAATTCAAATTGCACCTGCTCTCTATTTTCTAAAAGTTTTTGATTAATAAAGTAAATTTCTTGTGGTAATTCTGTGGAGCTTGAGGGGGTGCCATAAATATTTTGATTATTAGGAAAATTAGCAGCATCCAAAAAAGCTGCCAAAGTTCTATGTCTAATTATTTTTGCTCCCTGTAAATCATTAAAAGGTGTTGTTGCATTAACAGCAGCCATTAAAGCCGTTATGGTTCCTAATATATTGGATACGGTTAAAATAGGTCTTGGCAATCTTCCAGCTCCTGTATATTCAAAACCTGTTGCTTGAACTGGATACCGATCATAAGTATTTGATTGCCAAATAATTGAAGCGTTGCTATTCATCCCAACACCTGAATGAAACCTATGAACATCTGTTGAACCATGTAAGGCACTAACCAACGTTATTGAATAAAGTTCAATAATTGAACTAGGATTTATCTTTTGAAGATCTGAGACAGGTATTGCCATAAATTAAGGTTCAAAAACTTCTCTAAAAGTGCAATTTATAATAGCTCTATTTACATACGGTATTGTCTTGGTCCATGTCTGGCAAACATATTGCCCTGCACCTGAAAGAGTGATTGAAACATTACCGCTATTTGTTGCGCTGGCTGCTGCTGTCACTGTGAAAACATTGTCATCTGTCACCGTGGCAACAACAAAATCTCCATCTGTTGCTGATCCCGAGGTGTAATCAATTGTTAAAAGGTCAGCAATAGCAACTCCATGATTTGTAATTGTAATTGTAACGGTTGTACCTGATTGAGAATAAGTTCCTGTCTTTGTAAACCCTTCCCCAGGAGGTGTAAAAGTAAAACTTGCTTGGTCTTGCGCCCGACTTCTCAAAAATCCTTCAATGACATCTGCTTCTGTTTCGCTAACTGTAAATACAAGATCAAAAGTTTTTGGATCTTGCGTTAAAGGTAAACCCATCATTGTGCGAAATTCATACCCATCCCCTAGTTGGGTTATTCTTACCTTGGGCTGGCTTGTTTTGCGTTGCCCGTATGTTGGATTAATCGAGGGAAAAGTTGCCATTTATCTTGCTAATAGTCCTCCTGGTTGTGTTTCTTTGATTAATTCATTCTGAACGGCTGCACCAATTAAAGCTCCTAATTGTTGTGCATCTGCATTGTTACCAGAGACTGCTGACCCAGAGGCATCAACTGAAACATTAACAATATTGCTAGTGCCGCCACCTCTTAATTCATTATTTGGTGTAATAAATCCTCTACTAGACCCCATTGTTAACAACTCTGGACCTTTTTCACCTACAACAAAAGTTTTACCAGCCGCAACCCGACCCCCAGCCGCTTTACCACCTCCAAAAACTGATCCTAAAAAACCGCCAATCTTTCCACCAATACCAGAGACAGCCCGTTGTATAGCAACTTCTATTAATTTTCTTTTTAACTGATTTAATACACTAATAGCAGATTGAGCTAATGTTTTTGTTCCCATTACTGCATCTGTTAAATTTGAAACTATTCCTTGTTCAATGCCTTGACCTATTTCCGTAAATTTGTCTTTTAGTTTGTCTGCCGCTTCATTTTGTTGGTTTATTTTGTCTGTTGTATCTTCAATTACTTGTTTATTTTTTAAGTTACTTTTGACAATATTATTTGATGCTGTAGCAGTATTCTCAACACCTTCTTTTAATTGATTAACAGCGTCTAAATTAGTATCGACCTTTATGGATAATTTAGGAAGTCTTGTAATTCCAAATATAAATTTAAGAACAGGATTGCCATTGATAAAATCATTAATTTTTTTAAAAGCACCTATGACAGCCTTAAGAATTTTCCCCACAATTGTACCTACAGTTTTACCTAGATTTATTACTGCATCAGAAAATTGAGTAACACCCTCCTTGACCATTATCCAACCTTGTTCTAATTCAAATAAAGTATTAGTTGCATCAACGCCCATTGCTTCTGCAATAGCTTTTCCTACCTCTCCAACCGCTGCAGAAATAAATCTAACGGGTGCAAGTATTAATTTAAATGCAGCCCCTAAAGCTTCAACTGTTACGGCTGCAATTTTTAAACTTTCCCTAATAAGGATTCCAAACTCTGATCCCTCGGCTGTTAAATTTGTAAATGCAGAGCCTAATCTGGTCAGTTGTCCTTGAATTGTATTAGATGCTGTAAAAGCTGCTTTAGCAGCAACATCTTGAGCATTTGCTTGATTTTCTAAGTTTTTATTAAAAGAAACTAGCTGATCATTTAATAAGGGTAATACTGCTGTCCTTGCTTCTACAGATCCAAAGAATTGTGCAAGTGTTTCTTCACTAGCTCCACCTTTTTCTATTAGCTCACTTAATACTCCACCTAACCCTTTTGTTTTAAGTGCTGTAGCACTAAAATCTATCCCTAATTTCTCAGCAGCTTTTGACGCTTCACTTGTAGGTTTTTGTATTGAAGATATAACTTGTCGTAATCCAGCAAATGTCGATTCAACAGGAACACCCGTTGCAGTAACACTTGATATAGCAGCATTTAATTCATCTATTCCCACACCTGCGCCTGCTGCTACTGGAGCTAGACGACCAATCTGTTGTGCATATTGTTCAACAATTATTTTACCGTCATTTTGTGTCTGGACGAATCCATCAACAATTTTTGCTGCCTTTTCGGATTCTAATCCATAAGCATTTAGAACAGAGGTTGTTGCATCAGCAACAGTGCCAAGATCTGAGAAACCACCTGTAGCTCCAAGTTGTGAGGCAGTTAAAACATCGGTAAGCTCTGCCACTTCACCAAAGCCAGCAGAGGCAACATCATAAGAAGCTGAAAGCAAATCTAAAGACGATGCTTGACCACTTAATTCATTAGATAAAGATTTTAATTTTGGTTTTAAGGTATCAACATCAACCCCCAAGGTCTTGACTTTTGCACTAGCAAAATCTTGTGCTTGTAATACTTGAAAAACTTTAGTAAAAGCAGCAACAGCCGTTGTAATCCCTAGAAGAGGTAATAGTGCGTTTTGCATCGCTGCGCCAAAGACTCCAACTCCCACTGCTGCACCCTTGGCAGCGTTACCAGTTGCAAAAAATCCTTTAGGTAAAACGCTTAATCCTTTGTTTGCATCTCTTAATTTGCCTTGAGTACCATTGACAGTTTTATTAAATTTCTGTGCTTGGACATCAACAGATCTTAAAGCGGTTATTGCTTGTTTTGCGTCAACTCTTAGCTCTACATTTGAGACTGCCACAACTATAAGCTCACTTGTTTAACTATAACCTGAACGGCGTTTAAAAGCATTAGCCTCTTTTTTTTCTCTATCATATTTTAAATCATAATAACCAGCGAAAAAAATAAATTCCTCCTCTGTGAGTTGCGACCTTAACTCACTAATTGTTTTGCCTAATTCTGTTGCAAGGAAAAACTCAAAATTTAGCCAGTTGTCCCCCCTTAAGATTCCTTTACGTTTTCAACTGTAACCTCTGCATTTATACCAAATAAAAATAATTCAATTTCATTTAAAACATTTTCTGGTAATTCTGTCTGCAAATTACCAACATCAGCAGGTGAAAAAGCTTTTTTACCATCTTCTAATTCTGCTAACTGACAAAGCATGTGAGTGGAAACGACTAAAGCATCTTCAGAACCAGCTCGTTCTATTGCTTTTTTTCTGTCTGATCGTGTAATCGCTTTAAAATACAAGCTAATAACTACATTTCCATCATCATCTTTTACATCAAATTTCCGTCTTTTATTTAAATCAAACGCCTCCTTTAAGGTGTCAAGAGTTCTTTTAGTTGCCATGGTTGGGGGGGGGTTGTTTAATTTATGCTATTAAATAGCAGAGGTAATTGCACCGTTAGTAATAAAACTAATATTGATAATTTGAGTTTCGCCAATCGTTGCGCCATATTCTGCGCCTGTGATGATGCCAGCAAAACTGATCTTTTTTGCTGAAGTCGATGAGTCTGGAAACAACTCAAAAAGAGCATCGCCATTATCGCCTGTTGTTAAGACATCATCAATAAAAGTTGTATAACCTGCGCCTGTTTCGCTCGGATTATATAGAAGTTCTGCTGAACCTTCTCCAGAAATCAAACCACCAATAAATGATTTTGATGTGTCACCTTGTTTTGTTGTTTCATGAGTGTCTTTTGTAACCGATAAAGACCATGATCTAGTTTGTCCAACGTCAGCTTCAGTGCCGCCAGCATTTTCAAACATGATCTTCCCAACATCTCCCTTAATGGCAGTCATTTAAACAAAGAAAAGCTATTAAAGGTATATTAACCTTTTTTAGTATCTTTTACATTTTTAATAGTTGTTTTGTTTTTTTCCATGTATCTCTTGCAACGATTATCCCAATAGGCTGGCTCTCTCCGACCCTTCACAGCTTCGATTGCATCGAGCATCTCTTCTGTAATTTCCATGATTAAAGATTTTCAAAGACTTCAAAAGTTATTCTAATCTGTGTTTGATAAAAACCTTCAGGGGCACCCGTTAAGGACTCTGGCCCAACAGGTGCATCAAAAATGACGCTAGAAACTGTTTGGCGGTTGTATAAATCTCTTATCCTTTTTGCAATAGTTAAATTGGCTCCTGCCCCTGTTCCTTCTGGGGTGTAAGTATTTAGAAGAATCAAACCAACTACAGAATTATGAGAATCGCTTGATTGAGTTAAATAAACATTTGCACCAAAGCTAACTTGACACTGAACAAATGATTCAACGCCTGTTGAGTCATAAGCCATATTGTTAAATACAACAGGGATGACAGGGCTACTTGCAAGCTCTGTTGCTAATCGAGCCTCAATAGTTGATCTGATTGTGTTTAGGTCAACGGCTGCCATTAGATTGCTCCTTTGATTTTTTCATATTCATCTTTGGCCCAATTCGTTAATTCTTTCCCAATAATTTCTGGATAACCTTTTACTGTTTGTTGTCTTGTTCGATATTGTCCACCCCATGAAGGCGGCAAGTTTTCACCATAAACAACTGGTTCTGCATATTCCAAATTATTACTAATAACCCCTTCATATGGTTTTATATCTGTCTGCCATGCGGCCCTAAGTCTTCCAGTATCAACTGGAGTGGCTTTCTTTACCCTTGCTGTCCATTCTAATGTTGTTACTTTTACCAATAACTGTGCCGCCTCGTCCATTACGTCAGATATTTGATCAATTCTTATTTTCCTAGTTCCTGTCATTACGACCTCAAAAACAAAGTAAAAGCAATTGGAATATTATTCTGTTCCTCGGTGTTAATTTGCACAATTTGGTAAACAACTGAACTAATTACAACACGATCTTTTGGTGTTGGTACATAATCCAAATCACCTGCTGAAATGACACAAACTTTATCTTTTGCTTGAATTAAATCATTAACCTCAGAATTACCAACATCAGAAAGAACACCATTTACAACTGTATCTGCTGTGCTTTCGCTGATCGCTCCCGTTGTTGTGTTATAACTTCCAGCCGTTACTTTTCTAATCGTCACAGAACCACCAAGAGCTTTTAAACTCTTAGATGCTGCTTTCTTTAGAGAGGAGGCAAGACCCATTACAAACTATATGCAATAACAGTTCCACTATCTAATTTAACGCTAGTTATAACGCCGCAAACCTCACCTGTTGCACTTACGCTGATCCCTGTTAAGTCACCTGTAATATTTTCAGCAACAAGCGTATTAATAACAGCATCATTTAAGGCAACTACTTTGCCAAATCTTCCTGTATGGGCGGCTGTATCATTGATAATTTTTGCTGCTGGGTAGTCGTAACCGTATCCCATGATTAAGCCCTCTTGATTGAAATGTTTGCTGGTGTGCTGATTCTAATCCCATTCAGGTATTCTTGAAACAATGGAGGCACTTGATCAGCACCAACAGCCCCAAAAAAACGAGGCGTTACATTAATAGACCCAATAGAAACTGCATTAAAATTCTCTAGTCCTGATAGTCCCAAAGCATCACGATTATTATTTAAAAAAACAGCTAAAACAACTTGTGCTTTTTTTACTCTATCTGGGATTTCTGTGTCAGTGTAATAATCAGCAACTAAACGATTAGGAAAACTTAAGCCATAAAGGTTTGTATATGTATCAGGTTTTCTTACTCCTGACCTTGGCCATTGAAGTGCTTGCGTATCAGCTACCCTTGCACCTAAAAACCTTTCTCTATCAATCCTTTGCGCTGCTGTATATAAAGCTCTGTTTTGATTATCAGTTGAAGATGTGTCCCAAGCCTGAACGTCATCATCTAGTACTAACCCTTCAACAATCGCATTT
>CESX01117722.1_pt1 | contig 11613 bp, 12 predicted proteins | sample 326941 | NCBI WGS metagenome assembly CESX01 (sample SAMEA2622357, study PRJEB7988) | marine metagenome | isolation source: saline water (ENVO:00002010), including
GCACTCGGAAGCGTCAGCCCGTTGATGTCGGCGATGTTCGCCTTGAGCACCCCGTTGATGTCGTTGATGCTCCCGACGGCTAGGCCGTTGATGTCGTTAATGTTTGGCATCAGGTAGCAATCTCAATGTAGTCTTGTGACGGTGAAAAGAAGACCTTCGATCCTGAACCACTACCCGCATCCAAGGCGTACCCCACTACGCGAACGAAGTCCCCGCCTGCAGTAGGTTGAGTAGCGGTAATGTCACCAGCAGTAGTAGCAGATATATACAGCGGGTCGCCAGCATTAGCGGAGTTGTTGTGGTTGATAAATCCAATACCATGAACTAGCATACCGTTGGTGCTAGAGTTACCCCCAATGGCCAATCCCAAGAGTCCCTCGGTTGTAGTGTCAGCGTTAGCATCTACCGCCGTCCAAGTTCCGCTAGCAAATGTGTACACTTCACCAGCAGTCGTGGCGTCGTCACCAAACTTTACGATTGTACCCTCAGCCTCACCTGTGGCGTTGACAGCCCCGTCAGACGCAGTCTGAGTAGTCATCTCTAGCTCCTGGCCCAAGCCTGCTGCAAGGGTAATGGAGGCGGCGGTGTTGGAGATTCGGATGTTGGCTCCTGCCGTCAGTTCCGCATTCTCAAACTGCGAGTCCCCACTGTCGTAAATGAGCAAATGACCATTAGAAGGGGAGGTGATAGCAACGTCACTCAGGTCATCCAACCCCGTAGTCCCTGCCGCAGCACCAAGCTCGACAAAGTCTTGCGAGGGGTTGAACATGACCACGTAGTCGTCAATGTTCTGACCCAAGACCCGTAGAATCTCCCCGTCAGATGTCGGGGCCGTCGCCGTCAGTGCCCCTGCGGTACCGAGGAACAAGACATCCCCAGTAGCTCCAGCGGCATCGGCGTAGTAGTACACCCCCTGAATCAGAACCCCGTCAGCGGTTCCGCTAGGCCCGAGAGCGATACCGAGAATACCCTTAGCGGTAGCCTCTGCCGCATTCGATGCCGCGACCCAGTCGGTTTGTGTAGCGTCGAAGTAGTACACAGTGCCCGCCGTAAGCGTATTGCCTGCATCACCGACCTTCATCACCAAGCCCTCGTAGTGGCCTGCGCTAGAAAGTGCCGCGTCACGCACAACGTACTCTAGCTTCTGACCGTTAAGCGTAGTGGCACTGCCTCCACTAACCGTAGCCCAAGACAGGTTCCCGCTACCGTCGGTTTGCAGGTACTGGTTTGCATCACCGTCATCGCCTGGGAGGGTGAGTGTGTAGCTAGTCGTGATGTCTGCATGAACAGGGGCCTTGAGAGATACGAAGTGGCTGTCGTTTTCGCAGTACAGCTTAATCTCAGACTGGGCGTTGTTATTGCGAACCTCAATCAGGCCAGAGGAAATGTTTACCGAGTCGTTGACTGAGGAGCTACCCAAGCTCACCACACCCGTACCGTTAGGTTGAATCGAGATGTTCCCGTTGGTGGTGGTGGTGTAAATCCTTTGGTTGGCTACGTCGAGCTGAGCTGTTAGAGCTGGGGCGCTTTCGTCCTGCAACCTACCCCCGTCAATAGTTAGGGTGCTAGTAGCTCCAACTTGACTAGCAGTAACGGTAACCGAACTGCTTCCCCCAGCGACAACATTTAATACATCTGCAGGATCGTCAGGAGTAATGCTTGTGGTACCGTCACTGAAGCTCAGGTACTTGTTCCCCGCGTCTCCGCTGATGCTAATCGTAATGTTGTCTGGCTGAGGCTCGTTCAGAACAACCCCGTCACCAGTAAAGTTCAAAGTGGTGACACCCGTAGTCAAGCTAACCCCGTCCTCCTGAACGGTGACAGCACTACCGCTAGCAGTAGAAGCAATCGTAATCGTGTCCCCGCTCTCGGTGAGCGTAACCCCCGAACCAGCGGCAAGAGTAATGGAGTCTGTGCTTGCATCAGTACCCGTGAGAGTAATGGTCGCGTCGTTACCGTTCTGAGCAGTGTCTAGAAGGTACTCGGTGTTGTTAGAAGCAATCGTGACCTCGCTTCCGCTAGAAGACACGCTAACGTTTTCTCCACCCGTAAAGGTTACGGTATCGTTGGCTTGGTCAGCTACTACGCTGTCGTCGCCAGTAATAGCGATTGTGGAGAACGAGGTAATCGCATCCCCGTCTACAGTAACTGCGGACCCCTTCTCTCCTTTCGGACCGTTAGAGGTAATGACGATGGTGTTCTTTGATACGGCCATGACTTAGTTGTCGGCTTCTGCGACGTCCTCAACCACCCTAAACGGGCCACGAAGGATAGTCTTTTGTTCTTCTGATGATGTGTTGTATCGCTGCAAGTCGTAGACGTAACGACCAGAAGCGACAAGCTCCATGGCGGCTGCCGAACAGCGGATGGTGAGCTGGTTGTTAATGCCCGCGTCGTTATTCTGAGAACCAGAAATCTCCATCGTGAAGTTGCTAGCAGGGAGGACAGAGGCGGAAGTAACAATCACATTACTCCCAGTCGAGGAAATAATCAACCCCTCGTTCACGTCACTACTTGCCTTGTCACGAACCTCCATCAGGAACTGATCCCCTTGAAGGTCGTCTTCGTTGCCTGCTGCCTCCTCTCCTATGTAGAAGGTAAGAGTCACGTCGAAGCTGTCCCCTCGACGGGTGGTGATAGCCACCTTTTCGCTGATGTCTAGGTCTAGTCTCCTTGCCATTACTCCATGACTTGATTGATGATGGGCTCTTCACCCTTGCGCTTTGCGATGAGTTCCTTTTGGGCCTCCTTCTGCTTATCTACCCGCTCGTCTTTCTTCCCCTCCTTGAACACCTCAATCTTCTCGCGGAAGTTCTGGTCGTCCTCACGGAAGCCAAGAGTAGCCTGAGCGCGAATCATCTCAATCTCCCTACGGTACTGATGCTTGACGGCCTCGAGTTGCATCTCGAGATCGTTCTTGAGCTGCAGGGTTTGTGCCTCGAGTTGGGCCTCCACCTGCATCTCCTGCTGCTTGGCCTGCGAAGCCACAAGGGCGGCCTGCTGTGCCTGCTCGGACTGGACCTGAGCGTTCTGCTGGGCCATCTGCTGCATGCGCTGAATCCTCTTCTTACGACGAACAATCAACAGCCTCTCGGCCTGGTTAATGTCCTTCATGTTTCGGATGGCGATGGCGTCCTCGATGTCGAGTTCCTTCTGAGCGAGAGAGGCTTGGATGTTCTGTTCCAAGTACGCCTTCTCTACGTCTTCCATCTCCTTCTGCACCGTGACCCCGAAGTTGTACATCGGAAGGTTACTGAAGCTGTTCAGCACGGCCATGTTCTCCTTACCGATGGCGTTCTCGTACACCCTATATACGACGCTCTCAGACGGTAGTACCTGAAGGCACTTCACTACGTCCTCGCACACCTTCTTGAACAGAATCATGGAGGAGTTGGTGACGTCGTAGATAGCGTTGTTGCCTGCCGCAAGGGCCTGCTCCCGAACCCCAACCAAGGCGTCACCCTTCGGGGTGGAGGCGTCCATCACCTCGTTGATGCCCGTGGCGTCACGGATCATACGCAGGTAGTGGTTATACAACCCAATCAGTTCGTTGACGTTGCGAATGGCGTTGCCAATCTCGCGGACAGGGGGGTTCTGAAACCCACCCTCAGGGTTCTTGCTACGGTAGTAGAATACACCCGTCTGCTCGTAGATGTCGTGCAACTCTAGCGGCTGAAGCTCCCCACCCTTTCCGAGCTGGACGTTCTCTAGTCCCTCGATATCGATGACTAGTCCGTCGGGCTTGGCTTTAGCAATAGCCTGCTGCAGCTTCAAGTGCGTAAGCTGGAGCATGTCCGCAAAACCGATACAGCTATCCACCAAGGACTTGGGGACCATGTCCCGAATGTTGGTAGCTACGGGGGAGTACGACATCCGCGTGCGCGTCAGGTCGTGCATGTTCCGAGGCATGTTGCTCATCAACCCGTAGTTGAAGATGAAATCGCTCCCCATCACGTACATCCCGTAGTACACGTTCTCCACCTCCATCTTGTGCGGGGTGCGAGAGAACACGCTGTTGGGCTTCTCCTTGTAGTTATATCCTTGGTAGAAGAACCCCGTGTTGCCGAATCGATTCTCCTTCTCCTCGAAGAAGACGGTGTCGACGGACACGAACTCAAAGCACAGGACCTCGACCATGTACTCGTCATAGCCTGAGGTGTACTTGCCCGTAAAGTTATCGTACGAGGTAGCGTGCGGGGAGGAATAGTCTCCCTGCTTGTGCTTCTTAGCCCCCTTCTGAATCTTCTTTAGTTGCTCCTCGGTGAGCTCGTCACCAGCTAGTCGCTTCAACTCGCTGATGGTAATGCGCTTGACGTGACCCGCGTACACAAGGTCCTCCATGCTTGGGTCCTCGGTGTAGCTGTGCACGAAGCTACCTGGGTCAACGTACTCCACCTTGACTCCGTAGTTGGGGTCGTTGGTGCGCTTGGATACCGCCATCCCGATTGCGGTAAGGTCGGATACGCAGCGTCGGTAGGTGTTGTCGTCGAAGTTGTTCCACTCGAGCGTCATGTTCGTCGCAATCTGAGCGGCGATTTCAGCGTCGGTCTTGATGTTGGTCTCGAAGAAAATCTCTGCCTCCTCCAAGGTCTCGGGAAGCTGCTCGGGGTCGTCACCGATAGTCAACCCCCCAGTCTCTTGCTTCAGTGCAATCAGCTCCTCGCGGGCTGCGACCTGCATCTGCATCATCTTCTTCTGCTGATCCTTCTCCGAAGAGGACAAGGGGTCGACAGCCTCTAGGTTCGGGTACGGGGAACGCGAGAGGATTTTGTTTGTGACGATACGGGCAAACTTGGCCAGAATGGGTACAGGAGTAAAGTCAAGATTAACAAGACTACCATCCCCATTATTTGGGTCCAGGCTAGTAAGGATTTGCTTATAGACAGTAGTGTCTTGCGTACCGTTAGCATAGTCCCTGTTGCGTTCGAAAATCTTCTGCCTCTTTCGAAACAGAGAGTTGTAGTCGTCGGCGTTACCCCACTGCTTCTCGATGGCTTTAGCGTACCGCAGCCCGTACTCTTTGCTCTCCTTTTTCTCCTTCGGGACCATAGGGTCAGGAAAATTAGAAGAGTATTTTGTTTTGGAGTCTTGCATAATACGACTACTTGTCGTCAAATGCAAATATATTAAACTCTGCTAATCCCTTTGTACCTTCTAAAGAAGCGTTTCTCAGAGAAATTAGTGGGTGGTTTTTCGGTCTTCCCCTTCTGTGCCGCTAGCAAAGCTAGGCCCGCGCTGATGGTCAGGTCGAACTTGGTTCGCTTGTCAATCTTGAACCCCACCCAGTCCTCTAGCGTGCGATTGAAGTACATCTTCCCCATCTCCCCTGTCTCCCTGTTCACCCCGACGTGCTCGTGAACAAAAGCCTCGATGGCTTGGGCATGAGCATGGATGACGTCTTGAGAGTTGGAGGGGACCCCCTTGGTCTTTACGTTGCTGTGGCTCCCTGGCACCTTGAGGTGATCGGGTCTCCCCATTAGGTATCCGTCATACCCCCTGTCCTCAAAGTACCGAGCAATCCCGTACTTGTTGTTCTCAATCAAGATGGGGTAGCCGTAAAAGAAGGCGCACATCAGCACGTCCTCGTAGAAAATCTTGGCCAGCGGGGGGCGAGAGGCGTACTCGACAACGAACATATTACTAGGCCTTTCCTCGGCCATGGTGAACTTGTTGTACATGTGCAGCGCACCCTTGGACCCCCTGCCGTCAAGCGTTGCGTCGAGATCGTAGGAGTCAACGCCACCGCAACCGAAGGATGGGTACGGGGGGACGAGCTTGCTGTTCTCCCTGCGCTTTACGTTCCTGCTCTCCACAGGGGGTAGCCACGAGACGTAGAATCGTCCCTTGGGATCGGGGGAGAAGACCACCTCCTCGTCCTTCTTGTTCTCTTTCCATATGAAGTTGCCTCTGACGACAGGGTTGGGGAAGAGGTCGTCGTTGTACTCTACCTGCTCGTATATCTGACCTACGTTAAACAGGCTCCCGTCCACGCTGTCGCGAAAGGCTTCGTCCTCAGTAAAGGGGAACTGCCTCACCACCTCGTTCAGTTCTGAGGCGTCGTTTTTGAGGCTCTCCCTTTCGTTCTTCAGGAACGTCTTAGCCCCAAAGTCAACGTACTCCCCGTCAATCCCTACCACGGGCTCCTCGGGGTCATCGACTACGGCCCTCCCGTAAATGTCAAAGAACCCCTCCAGGGCGTCGTAGGCAGGGATGAACAGCCTGTACAGTCCAGACCTAGTCCTGCCGTTAGCGTTACGCTGGTCGGGGTTGGAGTCCTGCCAAAGCTCCTTGTACTCTGCCCCTCCCTTGTCCATCGGGTTCACCGTGCTCCCAACCATTGCGGTCCCCACAATCTTCCTACCTACGATTAAACAGGTGCGTTCAATCCTCCACGCCTCGCGGATGTCGATAGGCTTCTCCCACTTACCTGCCTCGTCGAGGTACAACATATGTAGCTTCTCTCCGTCGTAGGCGTTGTTGGTGGTGTTCTTCCAGTTGATGATACTGTTGAGCGCGTCGCCGCTCCTAGTGGTCTTGTTGTTCTTGGTGATTCGCTTGGACGGCTCACGGAAGGCTAGCTCCATTCGCGGGTTGGTGGTACCGTCTTGGATTGGCTTGAAGAAGAATGGGTAGTGACGGAACATCTGAACCACCTTCTTCATGAAGATGTTCTCTTGGGCGTCCTTACCCGTCTTGCTCTGTATCCCTAGCAGCTTGTCCTTGACCTGCGTGGCCTCATCGAGCAACACAGAGGAGCAGATGTTGGTGTACCCCGATCGCCTGCACTTGGTGTAGAGCTGACCTATGCACCTAGGGTCAACCTCGCAGGCAGCCATATGTATGAATATGGTGCGCTGAAACTCAAGGTAGCTAGGGTATCCGATATCAAAGCGCGTCCACTGCAAGGCCATGTAGTGCCTTCCTGTGATGTAGGTAGGGACACCGCAGTTGTAGAACCATACGCCATCGCGACGGCGGCGGAACTCCTCCTCTACGTACGGGCGGAAACGGTTTCGAAACTCCTTCGGGGCCTCCATCCACTCGTCCATGCTCTTAATGCGCTGGAGCTCCTTAGGCATATCCATCCTCCTCCAGTGCTGCTGTTGACGAGGAAGGTCGTGGAACAGAATCTTGTTCTTAGCAGGGCGCTTGGGGAGCATGATGACTAACCCCCCAATCTCCTCTACTAGCCCGTGGGTACCGTTTGGACAAATTGCTACCCCAGGCTCGGTGTACTCCTCAAGCTCTATGAGTGTACTCATCGGAAGATGGTGACGTGACCGTTGATGATGAGCGTGTCACCTAGCGAGGAACAGACTAACTTGTAAGCGTACACCCCGTCAGGGACAAAATACTCGTCCCCACCCAACCACATTTCGTTAGGGTCGGTACCCACCCATATTTGCTCCCCGCTTCTGCTGTACACAGTAAGCAACCAAGAGTCCCAACAGAAGATGTCGGTCACCGCCCCCCATACGTCGTTTACCCCGTCGTTGTTTGGGGTGAAGCTGTTAGGGATATAGACAGGGCAGTCTTGCTCTAGCGGAGTGCAGGGGAGGCCCGTCTCGCAGTCTACGTCAAGCAAGGTGTACTCGTAAATATTAAGCGTATCTAACTGATAGTCAGTAAGATATACCGTATCAGTTAAAGTAATGTACGAGGTGTCGATGAGGTAGATGTACGTCGTGTCGTAGAAGTACCAATTGATGGGGACAAGGATGGTGTCGTACTCAACCACCGTGTCTATTTCTAGAACGTATACGGTATCTGGTGGGAGCTCTACGTACACCGTGTCTACGATGACTTCAGGCAGTGGGGCACCGCACGGACCTACTACAAGCCAGTTGTCGAGAAAGTTATCGTCTTCATACAAGCCGCAACAGTCTGGAGCTATGCCGTCGCCACTAGGACCCGTTTCAGCCCACCCCCCGTCACCTGCGTACATCGTAGGACCGTAGCTAATCTGCCAAATGACAACCTGTATGCTTAGCCCCTGATCGAACCAGAAGTCGAAGGCATTGAGTAGGTTGGAGAATAGACTGGTACTACCAGCCTGATAGAAGTCGTCGAGCGGGAAGGTGACAGTATCTCCTGTGTAGTACGGGGGGTCTACGTTGTAGTTCCCCCATACGTCTAGGTTGGTCCAGTTGGTGGACGAAGTCGTAGTGGTGGCAGAGTATATCCAACCAGGGTGGTTGCTGTCGTCAGGGATACTCAACCCCCACGGGAAGTCCCACCCCTGATTCATAGCGTTGCAGTTTGAGTCTAGCGCCTGAAAACCGAACTGAATCTCGGCTATACCTGTCGGCGCCGCTAGCCCTCCGCAGTTCTCGGTGTTGTTGAACGCAACCGTAATCTCACCCGCGACAGGGTCGAAGTCTAGGAGCTCTAAGTCGCACTGCCCGTTGAGTAGCTTAGACAGGATTAACAAGAAGACCATCCACCAGAACCGTGTCATTTGCTGAACCTTTCTGCAAACCCACCCGAGTAGTCCTGCTCCTGCGATATCTCCCCGCTCTCCTGCAGGTCCTTGACCATCTGCTCTAGCCGCTGCCTCTCCACGAGAAGCTCTTTGCAGTCCACCGCCGTCTGCTTGATGCTCGAGAGCTCGGCCTTCCTACCCGCACCGCTAAGCTCAGGGTCGACAGGCTTTTTGACCTCCTCGATCATGTTGTTGATGGCCACCTCCATGCTGCTCATCAACCTCTTGGCAGCAGAGACCGTAGTGAACTTACTCTTGGACATATAGCAGGTCTTCGTTTCTTACACGATAGTACTCCTGCCCCTCAATCGTGATGCTGTAGTCCCTGTTGACAGGGAACCCCACAACATCCCCTACCTCTACCCCAAGCTCCTCGGTCTCTTGAGTATTGAAAGCTAGCGCCCCCTTTGTTACCGTAGGTTCCGAGAAGCTCACAACCTCGATGCTTGAGTCCTGCGTCTGTGCCTCATCCTCTACAGGAGTTAGAAGAACCCAACCGCCAAGAGGGGTAATGTTGCCGTCTTTGTCTTGGTATGCGATAGCTTGATTGTTCACAGTGTGATCGGGTGTGTAGCGTACAAGGTAGTGGTTGTCCTCCCCCGTCAGCGGCTGGCCCTCGTTCATAACGACAAGGTGATGAAAGTACAGCGTATCACCCACGCTGACCCCCGTGTCGTACTTAAATGGGACAGCGACTACAGGACCCTCGGTTACCCTGTGCTCGAACTCATTGAACTTAGTCTCTACGTAGAGCTCGAGCCCGCTCTCGGTGGTGATGGTGTCGTTGGTGAGCTTCTCTAGCTCAACGACAAATAAATCGAATGTTTTCATTAGAAGTTTAAGTCGTATTCTACTACGCAAGGGAGGTCCTCGATAGCCTTCCATAGCACCACCCCGTCGTCAGTTTGGATGTACACTAGGTACCGAGACTTGTTGAATCTATGCAGATGCTTCTCGTCGTATACGATGGCGCTTACCTCCCCGCTACCTGCACGCATACCTACGTAGTATGCCATGGCGTCCTTCGGATTCTGACCGAGGACAATCTTTCTAATCAACCCCTCCATCAGTTCAGACTAATACCAAAGTCCCCGAGGAAGTCCCCCCAGTTAGGCTCATCGCCAAGGTCTTGGCTAGCCTCGTACATCTGCTTGAAGAACTCTAGGACGCTGTCTAACTCATCGGAGTTGTCAACGTGCATCCCGTACACGGCCTGGATAAGCATGTCTCCGAACTCGTCCTCGGTGATGCTGCCTGTGAGGAACACGCAGACAACTTCGTCCCTAGCGTCGTAGCGGTCGATGAGGTCATCCATCTGCACTGCTAACTTTTGAACCTCAAGAAAAAACTCCTCTCTATCCATAACTTCAGCCTTTATTGTAGTGTATGCCTAAGTCCAAGAACAGCAAGAAAAAAATCTTTCGGGAGTTCTCGAAGCTCAATCAAATTTACGTTAAAAGGAACTACCTAAAGAACCTTCGCAACGTCATGGCAAATACCAAAGAGAAGACGGGGCTGAAGATGTCGTACGTCTACTTCATGCTCTGGGCTTACGACCTAGAGTTCTTTACGATGCGGTACGTCTCCCAAGACTACGGATATCAAGAGGAGAAGGTGGGGGATAGGCTAGTGTACCCGTTGCAGAGGCAAGGGTATATATACAAGTACTTCAACAGATTCGACAAGAACACCTACGACTATCAGATGTTCAAGGATCGCGGTATGTCACGTATGCAACACCGTACGCGGTACTGCCTCACGCAGAAGGGGAGGCTGTTCGTGCAGAGTATATACCGCGAGATGGAAAAGGACGAGGCTTAGTCGACCATAAAGAACGGGACCTTCTTGCCCGTATCGGGGTCGGTCACCATCTTCAACTTACCGCCCTTGGCGTAGTATACGGTACCCCCCATCTCGTAGCGCTTGGCTCCGTCGAGTTCTTTCTTATTTTTCTTGAGAGACTTCATCAGTTCAGGATTTCTTCAGGGAACCAGCCAGCGGCTTCTGCTTCTGCTTCGGTGAGTTGAGTTGAGGAGGAGGGGATGAAGGTGCTGAACGCTACCGTCCCTCCACGGTTGGCGTCGATGTAGGCTACGAGCTGATCCTTTTCATCTTGCGGGACTTCGGGCATCAAAGAAATCATGACCGTCATGTCCACGTCTTGGTGGATGCGTACCTGCTCCTCGGTATCCCCTACGATGGCTACTTGACCTGTCGTCGGGTGAGTGATAGTGGGGTAGTAGTAGCGCGTGATGTCCTGAGGGGAGATGTACTGAGCTGGGCGGCGGAGGTGCCAAACTTCGGCGTTGATGGCCTTCGCACGCTCTTCTGAGGTCATGTCAGTAGTAGGTTCTACTGGGAGATAAACTGTTGCCATGTTGCAAATTTAGTTGTTAGTTGTATACAGCAAGGTATACTGTGCTCATTACATTCCTGGGATTTGGAAGTAGTTGTCGATGTTGGTCTCGATGCCGGTGCGGTTCGTGCTTTGGTCGCTGTGATAAATTATGACTTCTTGCATTGTGCCAATCATCTCACGGTCATTGCTGTCAAAGTTCTTTCCTAACCAGAATTCTTCGGTAACTGAAGCAGTACCAATTGGCGTGCTACCGCCGCGCACGGTATTTAATGTTATGTCTAAACCGCCATTCTCATACGCTAATATCTGCGACTGCTGAAAAAGCATTGTCTTTAGTTGCTGGTTCGTGTTGGGTGCTCCTCCTTCATTAGTACCAGCGGCGCCGACAGCATTGCCGCCAGCTTCAATTAATGTATTCCCTCCATACTGGGCATTACTACCTTGCTCATATGACCAACCGTCCTTGCTGCCCACTATACCATTAGCTCGGTATCGCACAATGTTTTGTTGTGCGTTTGATGTGCTTCTATATGCTATAAATACACTTGCATAGTCAAAAGATTGACTTACAGCAGATGTCAGAAGGCCGTCATCGCTGCCGTCAAAATCTAACGCTGGCTTTCCGTTTTCAGTCAGTACGGCTGTGCCGTTGTATATCTGCGGCTGGCTTGTGTCGGTGGCTTGGTCGGCGTGGTTGCCGTTGGTGCTTTGATCCCACCACCGCGTGACGTATCCGTTGGCGGTACCGCAGAATGCTGAGATGGCTGCTGTA
>CESX01117721.1_pt1 | contig 11572 bp, 16 predicted proteins | sample 326941 | NCBI WGS metagenome assembly CESX01 (sample SAMEA2622357, study PRJEB7988) | marine metagenome | isolation source: saline water (ENVO:00002010), including
AGAATAAAAAGAGGCGAGTTCCAACTATTTAATGAAAGTTCAGAAAGATTGCAAAATGGGGTAATACAAAACATTGTGTACAATAGCAATTCAACTGGCACTATTATGGACCTTAAAGGTTTTCCTAATACAACTTGGGATGATGTTAGACTTGTAATTACTACAGGTGGAACATTATCACCAGGCACAGCCTCAACAATTAAATATAAAGTCTTTGTAAAAGATGATTCAGGTCTAAAAAGAAATGTTACTGTAGAAAACGAAACTTTAACAGGTGGATATGATTCATTAGCGTATGGTGTGTTTTTTAGAGGATCTGAAGGTGTTTATACAACAAATGACGAATTTTCTATAATACTTTCTGGGTTAGCAGAAGACACAGCAAGTGTCAAATCCAGACAGGTATTTAGATGACAATAACATTTTCAAACATATATAAAAGTAATATTTTTGATGGTCTTAAAAAAATCATAACTACCGAATTTACTAAAATGCCTATATACAACGACTTACCTTTTATTAGTAGGGGGGGTACGATGTTTTTGAATATTCAGATTACAGACGATGTTGATGAAGAAAATTTTGTTATGGGTGCATTAAGAAAAATATCTGTATCCATAAGGTTATATCAGAGGTTAGATGGTATGCAGGAGTTTAACACCAATAAGTCTATACAAAACAGATATGCAGAAAGATTAAGATCACTTATTGAGGAAAATTCAAATTATAAAGTGTCATCAAACACTCAATGGATTAACGGTGAAGTAACAGAAATAGATTACAATCCAGAAACCAATGAAGAAGAAGAAAACTACCTAGCTTGTGAACTTTCTTGCGAATTTATGACAATGCAAACATTTATTATAGAGGAATAATGGCTTTTAGACAAAGATTTCAAATTGATGCAAATGATGCAATAGCGTCTATCATAAAGAGCGAGTTTCCAAGCATACCAGTTTATGAAGGCAACTATAAAGAGCCTAAATCTATATTTTTTAAAGTTAATAGAGAAAATGATACTTTATTAGAAATGAGAAGAGGAACATCTCACAGAGAGTATTCTTTGAACCTGCAGCTACATGTAAAAAATCAATACCCAACAAAAAGAAATGCAAGCCTTAAAATAGCTTTAAGAAACGCAGAAAGAGTAAGGCAGCTTCTGTATAGCTACAGAAATCAAATAATTGCAACTTTAAATGTAATCACAAGTGATGGTAATGATTTTTTAGAAGCTAATAGTTTAAATTTTAGAGTTAGAAAATCATCTAATTCATTATATAATTATCATGATTTAAATGTAAACAATGTAAATATGAATGTAAGCGAAGATCAGAATTATTTTATATTTGATTTTAATATTGATGCTGATATTGAAAAGTTAGCATCTTCGTAAACCTTTAAAGGAGTATATAGAGATGAAAGTAAAATTAAAAAAAGGCGCAATAGTACCAAGAGATAACAGCTTTAGTGGATTATCAAAAAAGGACTATTTAGATTTAAACGCAGGAAAGTCTGTCGAGATGAGTTCTGTGCCAAAGTTAATTGAGTCTTTTGTAGAACAAGAAAAGTCAGTAAAGGAGAAATAGAATGGCGATTTCAGGAAATGCCTTTTCACCAAAAGAGTTTGAATTAGCAATCTGTCAGGAAGCAACTTGTGGTACTGCAAAAGTGGATGCTATGCTGGGGGTAAACATTGACTCGATCAGTTTTCCTACATTAAATCCAACACAAGTGATGGATGTTAGGTCACATTCTGGTAGAGTGGCGCAAGATATAGATGTGTTTTTATCTAAAGCACAAACAGTAAAAGAAGTTAGTTTTGCAGGTGTATTACATGATGAGATAGCACCACACTTTATAGAAGGTGTTATGGGTAGTGCAACATCAGATGCAGGTGGAGCAAATGAGTTATTCCAAATTTTAGATACATATTCACCAGGTGAAATAGTTTATGGTGCTACAAGTGGAGATAGAGCTTTCACTTATACTCTAGGACTTATATCACCAGTAAGTGGTAAATCAATTACAATTCCAGGTATGGTATTCACTTCATTAACAATAAGTGCAGACATGGGTGAAGAAGCTGGTAGAATTAAATTTGAAGCTACCATGCAGTCTGGAAAAGCTGCTAACTTTGACCAAACAGTTTCTGTTGGTACAGATTATTCTGCAAATTATTACTCAATGGGTGATATGTCAGTAAGAAAAGTAGCTGGAGTAGATGATAATCTTTTACAATCTTTTTCATTAGCTATTGAAAATCCTGCTAATTTTCATGGATATTCTGGTGACGATTTCGAAGTTATATCAAGAGCAATACCAGAAATTTCAGTTAGTTGTGATGTGACAATGAAGTATGATGCTAATTCATTAGAGTTAGATTCAGTATTTGGAGGTTCACAAACAGCGGGGGGATTATTAACTACTATAGGCACAAATGCTGCTATAGAATCTGCAGATGATAATAAATTTAGCTTTGAGCTAGCTAATTCTATTATAACAAATTATGCATTTAATGAAGGTGCTGCAATGTTAGTAGATGTATCAATGAAAGGTATTGCAGATCCAAGTGCAAGCAGTCATGATAAAGCAGCTTTATCTATCAAAATATAGTTGTTTTTTAAATTAAGTATATTTATTATTGATTATGATAAAGCTTAAAACAAAGCACGGTGAATTTGATATAAAACCTCTTTCTTTTAAACAAAGAAGAGAGCTTCATAGAATGGAAATTGAAGCTGCAAATATTGATGGTGAACAAATGGATTTTGGCAAATATGTTGGCATGATTGATTGGGTAATTAGTAAAACAATTCCAAATTCAGAATCAGTTTTGGCTGATTTTGATGACAATCAAATTGACGATATAGGTGCTGAAATCTACACCTTCATCAAAAACAACAATAAAAAAAAGACCAAAAAATCAGAATAGCAGTCTGGTTTAATTATTTCGGTTATCCTCAATCTATCTATCCTATACTTCAAGACAATGACGAATGCTATGAAGCATTCTCACCTACACTTAATAAAAAAATAACTTATACTATACCAGAAATTTGGAATGAAGTAGACCGAATTTGTGATATGGATAAAGACAGCAAGTTTACCCCTGGTAATAATTTATATGTTTATTTACCTCACTTTTGCAATCCAGAATTTTTTTATGATTCTAATTTTAGATTTATATTGGAAGAATATTATTTTATTAAAACATTTAACATTCCTTTAACAAATGATCTACAAAACGAAGATTATGACAAATTAGTCATCTTTCGAACGATAGATAGAGAGCATACACAATGCGAAATTTATAAATCAAAGAAAGAATATGGCAAAAAAACTTGAAACTTTAGTAGTAAAATTTGAAGCTCAAAACACAAAAGCTGTTAAAAAAGCAATCAAAGAAGTTGGTGGAGAGTTTGAAAAAACAGGTAAAAAAGCCAAACAATCTATTCATGGAATGCGTCTTCAAACTTCTGCGCTGCGTAGAAGTTTAGGAGCAGTAAGAAATAATCTTTTACTTGTTGCTTTTGCAACTGAGGGAGCTAGAAGAGCTTTTTCAGGATTTGCACAAGCAAGAGGACAGCTAGAACAATTTGAAGCAAGACTGCGCTCAATGTCTGGTAGTGCAGAGATAGCAGCAGCACAACTTAAACAATTTATGGATATTGCTGCAACTACACCATTTACTGTAGAAGAAATTGTACAGGGGGGTGTGTCTTTACAAGCATTTGGAGCTGATGCAGAAGCTCTTATACCTATTATGGGTAATCTTGCGGCATTTATGGGTAGATCAGTACCTGAAGCTGCTAATGCCTTTGGTAGAGCGTTTGCAGGCGGTAGAGGAGCTGCAGATGTATTTAGAGAAATGGGTGTTCTTGAAATAATTGATTCTTTTGAAAGCTTAGACGAAACTTTAAACAAAGAAAAACTGAATATGGAAGAGTTTAGAATCAAAATGATTGAAGCTCTCGCAGATCCTCAAGGACAAGTAGCAAATGGTATTAAAGAGTTAGAAGGTACTTTATTTCAGTCTTTCTCTAACATGCAAGATGCTATATTTACATTCCAAGCAAGAGTGGGGGGAGAGTTACAGCCATTCTTCTTAAATTTTGCTAAATCAGTAACAGAATTATTTAATTCATTAGATGTAACATTTATAAGAGATGTTGGAGCAGCAATAAAAGCTATTCTTGGTGGAGCATTAGGTTTTGCTGCACAAGCAATAATACAAGCTACTGTAGCAAACAGGGCATTTATAGCTACTTTATTTACTATGAGAACAGCTGCTATGGCAGCAGCAGCAGGTATAAATGCTGTAGGAGCTGCATTAAGAGCTAACTATATAGGATTATTTATTACAGCAGGTGCTGTTGCTTTTCAATTCTTTCAAAGATTTCAAGCTAGACAGGATGAAGCTGCTGAATCTACAGCTGAGGCAACAAAAACAGTAGAAGAGTATTTAGTAGAGCTACGAAAAATTAGAGATGAAAAAGCTTTAGAAGAACAAAATCAAAGCATCGCAGACAACATCATCAAACTGCAGAAACAACTAGATTTATTAAATGCAACTAGCGAAATAGATAAAGCAAGAATTAATTTAGGTAGAGAGTTAGATGCTAGAGAAGTTGCAATATTAGAAAAAATAGAAGAAAAGAAAAAGAAAACCCAGGAGCTATTAGACCTCGAAAAAGAAAGAGCAGACTTTTTAAAATCTATAGGTGAAATACAAGAAGAAAATATGAACAATATTGATGCTGAATTTGAAGGCAGACATGAGTTCCATGAATCAGATTTTGAAGATTTTAAAATGAATGAAGAGAGAAAACAAGAGTTCTTAAAAGAATTTATTGGAAAAAGATTAGAAATTATAAAAGCTAATAATGATGAAGAAAAATTATTAGATCAGGCTAAAGCAGTGGGTGGAGCTGATCTAGAGGAAAATTTAACTTCTATTAAAGCTTTTTTTGCTAATAAAAGAGCAGATATAGAAAGAAAACACAATGAAAACATAAAAGAAATGAATCAACAGTTTAGAGATGAAGATGAACAAGCTGAATTATCTAGACTCGAAAAAATAGCTGAGTTTTTAAATCTTGAAAAAGAGATGAGATTTGGCATGTTTCAAGAAATAAGCAGCAAATTTAGTCAGTTAGTCAAATCTAATTTTGATGAAGAAATTAGAGCATTAAGAAGAACTGATAAGTTTAGAAAAGCTTCTACTGAAGAGCGTCAAAACATGGAAGATGATGTTCGACAAAAATTTGCTTCACAACAAAGATTAGCTTTCAGAGCGCAACAACTTGTACAAATAGCTGAAGTTGTTATGAGTTTGCAAAAATCCATAGCACAAATTAGATTATTAGCTGGAGTAGCTGCAATGGCTGGTGATTTGACAGCGGAAGCTAGAGCAGCTAGGCTGATTGTAGGAGCAAGAATTACTGCTGGTATTTCAGCTGGATTAATAGCTGCACAAAAAATGCCTAACTTTGCAACAGGGGGATCATTCATTACGCAAGGACCTCAACAGATTTTAGTTGGAGATAATCCAGGGGGTAGAGAGCGTGTAGACATAACACCTTTAAGCAGTCCTAACATAGATGGACCAGAAGGATCAGAAGTTACAGTTAATATAATGGGTAATGTTATTGGCACACAAGAATTTGTTAGAGATACTTTAATTCCTGAAATTGATAGGTCAATTAGGAGAAATCTTGCATAATGGCTCTTTCACCAGGATTTAGTTATGATAACACTATTGATGAACACTACATTGTAGAAATATCTAATAGTGCATCTGGATTTATAAGATTAGGCACAAAAGAATTTGGGGATACAAATTCCACAGGTTATCATGGTTATATTGTAAATAGGCCAACAATCAGAGAAACTATTGATTTAGCATCATCTACATCTTCTATCAGCAATGTCACATTAACATGTTTAAATAATACTATTAATAATATTTCAGGAGATCCAAAATTGTCTGCTGAAATTTATGAAGGCAGCGCTAATTATATAAACAGAGATGTAACAATAAAATCGAGATTAGACTCAAGTAATGATTTATTAATTTATACAGGCAGATTAAAGTCTGTTGTTCTCAATGACGATGATACAGTTACATTAGATATTACCGCTCGTACCCCTATTGACTTTTTAAAAGTTCCAAAATTTTCTAGTAAATCAGGAAAGTTTTTTCCTTTATTATATGGCGATATAAATGCAAGTAGCTCAAGTGTTGCTAGCCCTGATTTTATACAGTATACTCCTGCAAAATGTTTTCCATTGGAAGTTGATTCTACAATAAATAGTCATTATTTCTGTTTAGGTCATAAATCTACTACAGATGTAGAATTACACTATCCTGTTAAAGATTTTTTTAGCAGCGATGGTTTTCCTGTATTTGCACCGTTAGAAGATGTTGATAACGATTCAGAAAACAAATACGAAGGTATAACAGACTCTAATAAAAATGTTTTTAAAACTAATCTTGATTTAAGCAGAGGATATAAAATAAGACCTGTACAAAATATAACTTTTAGCCTTCCTAACAATGGTGTGCCACAAGACAAATCATTTTTTCATGACAACAATATAAACACTGCAACAGCATGGGCCACAGGAACTTTACCGCAAGGAAGCCAAACAGACACTTTTACATATATAATATCTGATATTCCTAGAGAAGAACATGACATTCAAACCTGCAAACTTTTTGTAAGGTGGGGGGTAAGCAACTTTAATGAATCACCTCAGTCCAGTTTGTCTGTAGCTTTAAGAATTACTGCAACATATCAAGGTGGTACTAGTAATACTATAACAAAAACTACATTGACAGGAAACAGAGCAAATCAACAAGAATCTGCTATTGACTTACTAAGCACTAGCACTTTTAGCAATGCAGACGGTCAGATACCTACGCAAATTAGAATAAGTTTTCAAGTAAATGGTGTGCCTCAAGAAAGCAGTGAAAGCGCTGGAAGTGTTCAAGTCAATGCAGCAGACTTTTTTTTAGAAATAGCATCAAAGATTACTGACTCAGATGATCTATTAAATTCGAGAGAAGTTACTTCAGTAAAAAAATTATATACTGGACAAGATGGTTTAGAAAAGTCTTATGGTTCTGGAGTTATTTCTAATATAGCAGAAATGCACAGAGATTTAATACACAGATTTGCAGGTATAACAAGCACCCCAGAAAACTTTTCATCATTGACATCTGCAAGAAATGGTTGGAATGTATATTATTATTTGTCAGAGCAAGAAACTTTAAAAGACCTTTTAGATAAGTGTCAAAAAGAAGGTGGTTTTATTTTTAGATTTAAAGCAAGTGATGCTACACCCCAATATATTTACATTGAAAATACTGAAAATGTTAATCATACTCTTACCAAAGATGATATTAAAGGTACAAAAATTAGTGTTACTGAGTTTGATAATTTAATCACACAAAGGACTATAAAGCACAGAAGAAATCCTATAAATGATGAACATTTATTTGAAGTGACTTGTACTGATACTACTAATAATCCAAGAACAAAATATAATGTTAATGCTAATGAAAATATATTAAGTGAGGAATTAGATATATTAGCAGAAAAAATTGTTAATGATACAGAAGGAAACACAGCAGACATAAGTACATCTAATAAAAACATGGGAGCTGGAAATAGAAATGATGGATATGCTAATTACTATAATGCTCTTCAGGGTGTGCCAAAGATTATGATAGAAACAGAAATAGTCAATCCTAGTTTTTATATAATTGAGGTGGGGGATATTGTAGCAATGAGTCATACAAATCAAATAGTAGCTCCTTTTGGCGAATCGTTCAATGGTAAAAAATTTTTTGTGACATCTGTTACAAGAACTATAGGAAGTTTAAAAATTAACTTAATGGAGATATAATGGCAATAACATCAGCGGGTTTTAAAAAAGGATCTACAAGCTACACGCCATCTGTTAATGTAGATTTGAATGTTGTATATGGTAGAAACTATGATATTAAAGTAAATAAATCATATTCTGGCAAAAAATATGCAGTTAAAAAACATGACTTAAGAAAGTCTTGGAGCTTACAATACAGCTATCTTTCAGAGTCTGATAGAACAAAACTACAAAATTTACATGATGATGTAGATGGTACTTTTGATACTTTTTTATTTAGTGAAGACAATGACTTTTCTGGCACTTTAGGCACAGATCATTTTACAGTAAGATTTACAAATGATGACTTAAAGTTTCAGCAAATTGCTTCTGGAGCTTATACTGTTAAATTTACTGTAGAAGAAGAACTATAGTGAGAAAGGCTTTATTTAAACAAAAAACAATTAAAAGCAACGGTAAGAAAAAAACCAGACAAGGACAAAGCGTAAATACCAAATACGGTACTAAAAACTCAAAAAAATACTACAAAAAACGCAAACGCGGACAAGGTAAATAAAAAAACATTTTGTTTTTTTAAATATAGTAATTATACTTGTTACATGAAATTCAAAAAAATATTACAATTATTAGAAAAAGATGAAAGAAGTAAGGCATGGCTTGCAAGAAAAATCAATGTAAGCCCATCATTACTATCTTTAATGTTGCAAGAAAAAAGAACTTTTCAAGAAACTTACAAAAATCGTATTTGTGATGTACTAAATCAGGAGTACGGCGATTTATTTTAGGCGGGGGTTTTTTCATTTCCTTTAATTTGAGTTTTACCCCCTCGCCAACCATTATGAGAAAAGTAATTTTAAACAAGAAACAATCTTCTTTTTTAATTGACCATATTAAAAAATCTATAGATAATACAAGTATGGAAGAACAATTAATAAATCCAAAAGAATTTATCATGTTAGTTCAATTACACGATATACTAACAGGTAGATACACGCCCAAAGAAAACAAAATGCCTGATGAGAGTCTAAGGGGCAATGACTCATGTGATACAGGTATATGTGATTAAGGAGTATAAATGAATACAGATCAATTAAAATTAGATAATGGCCAAGTAGTAACTGCCGTATTTAGAGGATTAGAATCCGAAGGTGAAGGCAATTATGGTAAATGGTTTAAATATGGATTGAGTGTTAGCGGACAAGATATGATTTTTTTCGCAAACGAAAAACAACAATCTGTTTTTAGCGGCTTAAGTGAAGGCCAAACATTTTCTTTCGGGAAAATAAAAAAAACAGGTCAAATGGGAACTTATCATAAAGTAGAAAGAGTAGAGTCTAATGGAACAACATCTACCGATACCTCTCCTTCTCCAGCTCAAACTACAACAAACACTAACAATGAAAGCAGAACTTTTACTACAAGAGAAGCTTCTATTGTAGCTGGTGTTGCAGTTAAAGTAGCTGGGTGGTCTATTAGTCCAAGCACTTTTTCAGAGGATGAGCTTTATAAGAGATCCAAAGCTGTTTTATCAGTTTTGGGCAAGTTAGAAACAGACCTGTTACATAAACAAGTTGATGAAATTTTTGGCGCTACGGATGACGAGTAAGTCAAAAAGAAAAGGCAATCAATTTGAATATGAGTCAGTAAAAGCTCTTGAAGATGTTTTTTCTGATTTTAGTCCTAATGTTGAAAGAGCGTTCATGTCAGATGGGCGCTCTATCGGCGAGTCAGCTGACTGTGATGTTAGAATGGTTTTTAAAAACAAAAAATTTATTGTGCAGTGTAAAAGAAGAAGAGATTTGCCAAAGTGGTTTTTACAAACAAATTCTGATATGTTAATGACAAGAAGAGATAGAGGGCAAAGATATTATTGTTTTACAGAACAAGGATTAAAAAGACTTATAGAATTTATACAAGCAAACCATATTAGTTTAGATTAATGAAAGACTTAGAACAATTACAAAGAGAATTACAAACAACATGCGATACATTCAAAGGTCTTACAGATGAAATGTATTCTATATTTATAAATAAACAGGCAATGTATGGATTGTCTAATATATCTTTATCTGGTGATATGTCAAAGTATGAAGACAGAAAGATGGCTTTATTAGGATTGTGGTTTCGTATGCATGATAAAATACAGAGAATTAATAATATACTTAAAAAAGATTTTAAAGATGATGAAATAAGCTTTGAATCATTAGAAGATAGTTATATGGATCTAGCTAATTATGCTATTATATCTATATTGGTCAAAAAGGAGGTCTGGGGTAAATGAGCTGGTATACTGAACGCGAGATAGATAGAGTAAAAAGAAAATCTGGCGTTTATGTTATGTATACTGGTAAAAAAAACCTTAAATATATAGGATATTCTAAAGATATATTTGACAGACTTTTAAAGCATGAAAAGTCTTGGATGTATGTCAAAGTGAAATATTTGCCAGTAGGAAAGGCTAAAGATTTAGAACATAAGCTGATTAAAAAATTAAAACCTAAATTAAATGTTAGAGATAAATCTCAAGCATTATCAGCTAAACATAGAATTAGATTAAAACCTGAAACTTATCATACTTTAACATGTGCCAGTCAGTATAGTAAAATAAGAATAGCTGATCTGATAGAGCAACTTGTAAGTTCAAGTTTAGATCCATTGATAGTTAAATCTAGGAAAATTTCAAAGTTAATGATGGAGGAGTTATATGAAAACTAAAACACATACAGTATATAAAACATCGGATGGTGTTCGCGTTAAAAGCGTTACGACAATTATAAATGCACAACTTGGTTGGAATAAACAAATATTAGTTAATTGGGCTAAAAACCAGGGAATTAAGGGAGAAGATGCAACAAAGGTAATGAATGAAGCTGCCGAAATCGGCACATTAGCACACCTTCTTTGTGAGAACTTTATTAAAAACGAAAAAACTGATTTAGATGATTACAGCAAAAATCAAATAAAGGCTGCAGATTTAGCTTTTAAAGCATTTAAAGACTGGGATCAACAAGTCAAACCTACATATATAGAATCAGAGATAAAATTAATAGATGATGACTTATGCGTGGGGGGTACTTGCGACTTAATTCTTGAAATAGATGATAAACTTTATATAGGTGATTTAAAAACTTCAAAAGGATTATACGCTGAGTTTATTGTACAGCTTGCAGCATATAGATATATGTATGAAAAACAGACTGGTAAAAAACTAGAGGGGGGTAAGTTGCTAAGACTAGATAAAGAAGGCAATGGCTTTGAAGAACATAATATTCCAATAGAAAGACTAGATTGGGGATGGGAAGTGTTTAGCACATTACTTAAACTTGCAGATTTACAAGCTAATGGACAAAAGAGATAAACAGTTTTATACAGACTTAGCTTTTAAATCTGAGCTTCATAATTGGCGAACACCTGATTGGCTTTTTAATACACTAAACCGATATTTTAACTTCCAGGCTGATGTTTGTGCTAATGACTCAAATTATTTGTGTGATAAATATTTTACTTTAGAAAATAGCTGCTTTGATAACCCTTGGTCCAATATGAACTACATGAATCCGCCTTATGGAAGAAAGATAGGTACATTTTTAAAAGAAGCTTTACATCAATGGAAAGAACATAATAGAATGACAGTAGCATTATTGCCAAGCAGAACTGATACTAAATGGTTTCATAATTACAT
>CESX01029366.1_pt1 | contig 11440 bp, 7 predicted proteins | sample 326941 | NCBI WGS metagenome assembly CESX01 (sample SAMEA2622357, study PRJEB7988) | marine metagenome | isolation source: saline water (ENVO:00002010), including
AAAGGTTACGAAAGAGAGTTGAAGTATTGTGAAAATCAAAAAACTTGTTTTGTTGATGAAATGCAAGGTGATCAAAGATTAGCACATATTATTTTTAGAAACGGAGTTTTACATGTACCTAAAAATAAAGTGACTCTTCAAAAACTTTTATCGCTTTATCACCCTTTAAAAGATAAGCTTTATTTTGAGTTAAAGCCTAAAGCTATAGCTGAAAATCAAATTAGTACTATAGAAGCTGAAATAGATGCTCTTATAGCTGCTAGAAGTTTAGATATAGATATGGCTGAAGCTGTAATGCGTGTAGAAATAGGTTCTAAAGTATCAGAGATGAGTTCTAAAGAGCTTAAACGAGATTTACTACTATTTGCTAAAAGAAAACCTAGATTATTCTTAGAATTAGTAAATGATGAAAACGTTCAGCTTAGAAACTTTGGTATTAGAGCTACAGAGGCTAAAATTATTAAACTATCATCAGATCAAAGAACATTTAGTTGGGGATCTAACGATAGAAAATTAATGACAGTACCATTTGATGAACACCCATATTCTGCCTTAGCTGCTTGGTTTAAAACAGATGAAGGTATGGAGATATACTCCAACATTGAAAAGCGATTAAACGCGTGATAATTATATAGTAGAGTAGCCACTCTATTATAGGGTGGCTGCTTAACTATAAAAAAAAACATAATGGCGGTAAGTATAAACGAAGTATATAAAAGAGTTTTGGCTATTGCCAACAAAGAACAAAGAGGTCATATAACACCTCTTGAATTTAACAATTTAGCTACTCAAGTACAATTAGAAATATTTGAGCAGTATTTTTACGATATAAACTTTTCAAGTAAAAAACCTGGTAACTCTACAGAGCACTCTGACGTGCTTCATATTCTTGAAGAAAAAATAGCTCCATTTAGAGTTAACGATCAATCTTTATTTTCTGCAACAGAACTAATAACAACATCTACATTTACTGGTGGAACTGGCGCTTGGACTGTAACAACTGGAACAGGTAACAACAGTGACGCTACAGTTGTTGCTAATGCAAATAACAACTTTGTACCTAGTTTAAAATTAATAAACGATGGTACTGATGATGATAACTATGTTTTTGTAACTCAATTATTAACAGCAGGTAAAAAATTTAGAATTAGTGTAGAAGTTTCATATGCTAACGACCCAGACGCTAACGATTCTGTAGGTATGTTTTTACAAGTATCAAACCAAGGTTCAAATGAGGATGGTTTTTATGATATTAATACAGTTGTTAAAACTGGAGATGTTTTTACTTTTGATTTTGAAACGTTAGATGTATCAGGTGCAGGAGCTAATTTTGAAGATTATACGATTAGAGTTGGTTTAAACGAAGACGCAGGTTCAGATAATACAGAAATACATTTTTCAAAAATATCAATAAGACAAATAGATAATCAAACTTTAGCTAATGACGTATATAGATTAGGTGAAGTAACTTTTCAAAGAACAGGTATAGACGCTTATCCTATACCAGTGCAAGAAGTTGATAAAAATGAAATGACTTTATATAATTTATCACCTTTAGCTAGACCTACTCAATCAAATCCTGCTTATTACAGATCAGGTATCGATACTATAACTTTATTTCCTGAACCAGCTACAACAACAGAAGTAAAATATAGTTATATAAAAAAGCCTACAACTCCTAAATGGGCTTATACGTTAATTTTAAATCCTGGTTCAAGTGCTCAACAGCTTAACCCTACAGATCAATACAAACCTCAATGGTCACCTGCTAACTCAGTTGATTTTGAGTTACATGAGTCTGAAGAAAGTAGAATTGTTATGAGAATATTAGAGCTAGCTGGTGTTGTTAATAAAGAGCCAGATATAGTTCAATATGCTGATAGAAAAAATAGAGAAAAAACACAATTAGAAAAATTATAATAAATGGCATTATTAGACGGAACAACAGGTAACGCGTATTACAACAGTAGTGATTTAGGTAACTATCAATTTACATCATTGCAAGATGTTATAAATCAATTTATATTATCTTACGTCGGTGAAGAAAGAGTTATATCTAAAGTAAAAAGACCTGAAGTAGTTTTTCATGCTCAACGTGGTTTACAAGAATTAAGTTTTGATACTTTTAAATCTACTAAAGCTTATGAATTAGTTGTTCCTTCAACATTAAAAGTTCCACTACCACAGGATTACGTTAATTATGTTAGACTTTGTTATACAGATAAGTCTGGTATTAAACATACTATTTATCCTACTAAAGATACTAGTAATCCTTCAAACATAAGTCAAGCAACAGATCCAACAGTTGCACCTTTTTATAATTTTACAAACGATGAGCTAGTATTAACAACAGAATCAGATACGTTAACAAATTATAAAGCTAATAATCTTGCCGAAAATAATCAAAACGATTTTGATTATGATGATGATATATATGATTTAAATATTGGTCAAAGATACGGGCTTGATCCAACAAGAGCTAATATAAACGGAGCTTACTATATAGATGATATTAGAGGTTTTATACATTTTAGTTCTAATATAAATGGACTTACTTTAGTTTTAGAATATATAAGCGATAGCTTAGGAACTGAAGAAGAAATGAAAGTACATAAGTTTGCTGAAGAAGCTTTGTATAAGTATATAGCTTATTCTATAGTTTCTACAAGATCTCAAATACCAGAATATGTTGTTCAACGTTTAAGAAGAGAGGCTTTTGCTAGTAAAAGAAAAGCTAAACTTAGACTTTCAAACTTAAAAATACACGAATTAATACAACAGTTTAGAGGTAAGTCTAAGCGTATAAAACATTAATAAATGGCTGAGTCTAAAGTTAATTTTTTAAAAGGTAGAATGCAAAAAGACCTTGATGAGCGCGTTGTACCTAATGGTGAATATAGAGATGCTTTAAATATTCAAATAAACACTTCTGAAGGTAGTGATGTTGGTGCAGTTCAAAATCTTTTTGGTAACGAAAATGTTTTTGGTTATAATAAAGAAGGTCAAAGAGTTGAAAACGTTGCAGCAGGTCAAACTGTAGGCTCTATTGTTGATAACGCTGCTAACTGTATGTATATGTTAATAGCTGACTGTGCTAGACCTACAACATATAATCCTTTTGGTAATTTAGGTATTGTTGATATTAGTAGTTCTTTTAGTAGCAATGACATTAATCCATTTTTACCTGGAAATAATCCAGTTAACACGGATATGACACCTACTGGCCCTGTGTATTTTGGAAAAGGTATTGATGAAATAGTTAAAATATCTCCTGATGATGTTAGAGATCAAGTTTTAACAGAGTGTGTATTAAGAGATGTTTATAGGGTTGCAACTGGTTTTTGGAATTGTAGTTCTAGTTCAAATGAACTTCAAATTTACGATGCTAGCTGTGTTAGAGTTGGTATGGAAGTAACTGTTGTTGATAGAAATGGTATTCCACATTGGACTAGCGGTAACGATAAAATTTTAGTAACAAACGTTTCTCAAGAATACGATCCTACAAACAACACGTATCCTTTTGTCACACTTTCACATAATTGTCCAAAAACTATAACCTCACCAGATGTTATTACTAATGGTTATACAGTAATTTTTGACTCACCAAAAAGAGTTTTAAATTTTAAAACTTCTGAAGTTTTAATAAACTCTTTAGATGAAAATAATTTTGCTTCACCAACTCCAACACCTAGTAATTTAATAACAGGTATAAATATTTTAGAAAGTAAATTTTTAATGTTTACAGATGGTTTTAATGAGCCAAAAAAAATAAATATACAAAGATGTTTAGAAGGTACTGATCAAACTTTAAATAGCCAAAAACATACTGATTTACTAGTTACAAACAAAGAGTTTGGTCAATTAATATCTGTTTGTCCAATAGAAGAAAGTCATATTACTGTTATAAAACCTGCACCAAAACATAAATTACATACTATACTTAAATCAAGCGATGCTTTAGAAGAGTTTGATTTTACAGAAGCTTATAAATGGCAAGCTGGTGGTGTTCGTATGATGTGTGTTCCACCGGGTGAAAGACAAAATATAATAAACAATTTGGTTCAAAATAATTATACTACTGATGAAATATCTGATTATTTTGCTCAAGTTTTATCTAATAACTTTAACTCAGGAATGAATAGTTCAGTTGGCAATAGCACTAGCCCACAGCCAAATGGTACTGGTAGAAAATATTTAAACTTAATAAGACTTTCAGAACTTAGAGCTCAATGGATTTTAACTGCTGGCGCTTCACCTGGAGCGACTGGTTATACTGGTCCTGAGCTTGTTTTTCCAGCTGTGTTTGGTTTTAACGGTTTTGGTACGTCTACACCTAACTCTGATGGTTTTACTATATTTGGAGGTCAGTTTCAAATTACTAACGCTACACTTCAAAATATATATAATGGCTCTGTTGGCGCCGCATCTGTAGGCCAAATAGAACACGATGATAATTCATATTTAACTAATTTTGGTCAGCAAATGACTGATGGGTATAATTCTAACGATCCTGATGCTGACGCTACTCCAGTAGGTTTTACACAAGATGAAATACAAGGTATATTTAGAAGTAGACAACAGTATGATCTTGTAGGAAATCAATTAATTAACAACCAAACATCAACCCAAGCTCCATACTCGCTTAGATCACCTAGCGATAACTATGATCAACAATATTATAGATCATATTTTTTATGCCAACCAGGAGTTGACGGCTCGCCTTTTGGTAATACTAATGCTTCTAATTATTTTGCGACTAATGATAATTTAAACCAAACAGATTACAACAATTTATATCCACAAGATTTATTTGATGTAAATCTTGGTGAATTTGGTAATAATGGATATAATCCACCTCCATATCAACTAGGTAATTCACTTAGCCCACTATCAGATTGGGCTGATGGTGATGTATTTACGTTTAGAGATCCATTAGCACCTGGTAATTCTTTTACAGTTAAACTACATCCTTTTAGTACACCTACTAATTGGGCTGAACTTGGTGACGGTATTTCTGGTTTTTCAGCTGCTTTAACTGTAGGTTTTATATTACTTGACATAACTATAGATGATGATACTGCAGCTGGTGAATATAGAAGATTTTATGGTTTTGCAGAAGACGGTAATGGAATAAATAGAGATGACTTTTTTAGATTATCTTACAGATATGAATATGAAGATGGAGAAGTTTCACCTATAGGTCCTTGGACACCGCCTTTGTTTAAAGGAAGAGCTTTGTTATTAGATAGATCTGGTAATAACGAAGGTATGTATAACACTATCGCGTCTGTAGAGGTAAAAGATTTTGTATCAACTTCAACACCTAAAGATGTTGTTGGTGTTGATATTTTATATAAAAGAGATAACGATCAAAATATATACGAAATATTAAAATGTAATAACGGTAGTATTGAATGGAACAGGGCGGGTTCAAGCGCTGGTTTAAATGGTTTTGCTAAAATAAATAAAGAATATTTTGGTAGAGTTTTAGATCCTAATCAAAAACTTAGAATTTTTGATAACGTACCTAAAAAAGCTGTTGCTCAAGAAATAATAGGTAATAGATTAGTTTATGGAAATTACACAGAGGGTTTTGAAATGTTAGATCACTCTGGTAAAATAATAGAACCTGATATTAAAGTAAGTACTGTTAAAGTTGCAGCTGTTGATTTTACAAGACCTGAATTAAGTGTGAAAGCTAGTAGAACTTATTCTGTTGGAATTGTATATATAGATGAGTTTGGTAGAGAAGCTCCTGTTGTAACTTCTAATGATGCTGTGTATACTACTTCTAAAACAGAAGGTTTACATGCTATGAGGTTGCAAGTAGAAATTAGAAATTTTGCACCATATTGGGCTCACTCTTATAAAATATTTGTAAAAGAACCTAGTTTTATACATAGTAATATAGGTATTGTAGGAGCTTTATATGATGATGTAGATGGTACAAACGAAATAACAATTTTATGTGGAGCTGGTGAGCAAGATAAAGTTCAAATAAACGATGAATTAATATTTTTAAATGGTCCTAATCAAAAAAGGTATAGAGTTATTAATAAATCTGTTGGAACACCTATAGGTCAGTATAGTGAGGACTCTACTTATGGACCTCAAGCTACTGCAGCTAATTTTGATCGAGGTGCATATATGTATTTAATTATTGCTGGAGATGGTTCTTTAGAAAGCCAACTAGGTATTGATGGAAGTTTTGGTTTATATGGCTCTAATGGACCTACTGCTGCAAACTTTGATGTTAATGCATTTAAACAATCAAGAAGATCTTTTCATTTTGAAGTTGTTCCAAAAAATGAATCTGATTTAGATCTTTGGTGGGAAGCTTCAGAAGCAATACCTGTTTATATAAATGATAAAAATGTTAAAGATTTTATAAAAGAACAACAAGAAGTTTCATATAGAATTTCTACTACAAAAAATAATTTTACAAATCAAGATTTACAAAAAAATCTTTCACCTGGAATACAAGTATTTACAAGTTCAGTATCAGCCAAACCAACTATTAATATAGATGATGATGTAGTTGTTTCTTTAAATCAACCTAGTCAACAAGTTATTCTAGGAGCTTATCAAACTCAATTAGGTTTTAAAAATAAAGACTCTAAGTCAACTTTTAGACTTAGGCTTAAAAATCAAATCAATGCAGGGGATACTGAAGCTGTTTTATACAACCAAACACATCCAACACCAAATAATCCAACTGCTAGTTCTGTTATAGATTTGTATTGGGTTAATTGTGTAAGTCAATCAGAACATCTTCCTTTACAAACATCTAGAATGAAAGGCTCGTTGTCAGGTAATGTTTTACAAAAAGGAATTAAAGCTTCTACAATATTACAAAATACTGAAGAAAATCATAAATCTAGTGGTTTTATTTGGTCTGGATTATACAATAGTGGATCTCAAGTTAATGAATTAAATCAATTTAACGCTGGTTTACCTATTACAAAAGACTTGTCACCAAGATTTGGTTCAATACAAAAACTTTACGCTAAAGATACAAACTTAACAGCTTTTTGTGAAGATAAAGTTTTAAATATATTAGCTAATAAAGATGCTTTGTTTAATGCTGATGGATCAACTAATATTACAGCTTCAAACGCTGTGTTAGGTCAAGCAACACCTTACGTAGGTGAATATGGTATATCTTTAAATCCAGAGTCGTTTGCTGTTTATGGCCATAGACAATACTTTGTTGACAAAGCTAGAGGTGTTGTTCTTAGATTATCAAGAAACGGTTTAACAACAATATCAGAAACTGGTATGAGAGACTTTTTCTTAGACAATACTCAAAATGCTTCTTCTATAATAGGATCTTATGATGAAAGAAAGCAAGAGTACAATGTAACTATAAACTCTCCTAGTGAATCATCTAAAGAAGCTATAACAGTAAGTTTTAGTGAATACACTGTTGGTTGGAGTTCGTTTAAATCTTTTATTCCAGAAGCTCAATCTTTAAGTTTAAATTCTGAGTATTATACTTTTATGAATGGAAATATATACAAACATCATAAAGAAAAAGATTCTTTTGGTAATAATATAAGTTGTAATAATTTTTACAACAACCAATATAAGTCTACAATAACATGTATTATAAATCAGTTGCCTAGTGTTTCAAAAGAATTTAAAACTTTAAACTACTCTGGTGATTTAGGTTGGGCTGTTGTTGAAGATATATTAACAGATATTGAAGATGGTCATGTTGGTAATAGTTTTAAAAATATAAATAATAAACATTACGATTACATAAAAGGTGGTAAAAATCCAAGCTCACCAACTAGTCCTCCTAACTGGACAAATGCTGGTTCACCTTTTAGCGGTAGTATTCACGCTGACGGTCAAATTGATTTTAGTGGTAAAAACGTTTTTGGTGTAGGTAGTATTAATTCAACATTTTTACAAGAAGGAGACACAGCTTTGCAAACTAATAAAGTACAGTTTTTTATAAAAAGTGATAATAGTGAAACTTCTTTAGCTGCACAAAGCAACACACTTGGCGTTGGTATTTATGCACCAAGTGGCTCTAGTAGCGGTATTTTAATTTCTAACTCATATTCAGGAAATTTATAAAATGGCATATCAAAATTATACAATAACAACTCCTTTAATAGATGTCGAATATGATGCTAATAATCCATTTCTACCTAATAGTTATACTAGATTTATGACTCCAAAAAAAGGTTACGTTATTGCTGCAGTAGATTTTACGCATGGAGATTTAACAGGTAGAGGTATTAATACTATTACTTTTACAGACACTACAACACCTTACGCTTTTGATAATAAAGTAGAAATAACTTATAATATACCTGATTATACTATAGGTCCAACTGGATTACCTGTTGGTGTTGATAGCAATATAGGTGCTGGCACTTATTTTTTGTCAGCTGAAATAATAGGTAATGCTGTAAAAAGTGGTGTTACATGGAGTGGTATAGTTTCTGTAAGAAATAAGCCTCTTGACAATATTTCTATAACTACAGATGGGTCTGAAGATCCAAGCTATGATCCTGGAATTCTTTACACAGGTAAAGCTATAACAGTTAATGTTGAACCTGGTAAATTTTCAGAACTGTTTAGAGTAAAGTTTTCAGCTATTTATACTAACGGTGGTCAAGTTGCGGCAAATGGACAATCATCTATTGCTGGTCAATGCTTTTATAAAGGCTTTGTTGGTTTTGAAATACAAACTAAAGATACAGAGCAATATAGAGTTCAAAGAGAAAATATTGTTTTTGATGGATCTAATATTATAGAGTTTGAACTAGCAGCTTATGCTAATATACAAAGTAGTGTAGATTTTTTTAGTTTTCAAAAATTTACACAAGAAAATAGATCAATTCATCTTCCTGGCTTTATAGGTGCTGCATCTAACGTGAGCGCTAACTTAACGTCTGTAGGAAATATAACTTCAGGACCAATTCTTTAAAATATGCCAATATATACTATAATATTAAACAGCGATATAGATCCAAGAGTTCAAATTGGAGATTATTTAGTTTCTTATCTTATTACACCTATAACAACTAATAATACTGATTTTCTTGGAAAAGGCTATCAAGGTACTGAGATTCAAAATTTTAATTCAGATTCTTCTGATGTTAGTGATATTTACGATCCAGCTGAAGTTATTAATTTTACAGACACTAATACAAACGTAACTTCTTTTAGTGAAAATAAAGATCTTAATGCAATAAAGCTTTTAGGACCTATAACAAATATAAACCGTAATCACAGAGCTATAACTGTTGACATTAATCAACCTAACATTGTTGATGATGATATTAATATATCTAGTACTCTTCAAGCTTCTGGTTTTTCTATTGGTTTAAGTGTTATTAAAAATGATTTTGTAGAAAAATCTGGTGTAAAAGGATATTTTATGACAGCTAAGCTTGAAACAGATTCTACTATAAAAAAAGAATTATTTGAAGTTGGCTCTAATATAATAGTAAATAGTGCTTGATAAATTAAATATTAAAAGTGTAATTATACAATAACAATTAAATAAATATGGCGTACGGTAAAATAACTAAAAAAATAGAGCTTTCACCATTTAAGTTTTTTGGGCTTTTTGGTGGTGATGATGATGAAGCAGATAGATTACAAGGTGAAGTTGATGCTCAAAAAGAAAACTTTGAAAGTCAAGTTCAAGCAATTGAAGATTTTCAGTTTAAAAACGCTTTCGCGGGCATGGGTAATCCTTACGCTAATCAAGTAAACATGATGGGTTTGTTAGGTGTTAACAGCCAACAAGCTCAATTTGAAGCTCAACAACAAACAGCTAATCAAGCTCAAGCTTTAAACGCTTTAAGAGGTGCTGCTGGTAGTTCTGGAGTTGCATCGTTAGCTCAAGCTATGGCAAATCAACAAGCTATAAATACACAAAGATCAGCCGCTTCTATTGGTGCTCAAGAAGCTCAAAACTCTAGAATGAGAGCACAAGAAGCTTCGAGAATACAACAAAGTATAGCTCAAGGTCAAATGCAAGTAAACATGGCTAAAGCTCAAGGAGAAATGACACTTCAAGGATTAGAGTACGGTCAACAACAGAGTTTGCTTAACATAGCTGCTGAACAATATGGTTCTGCACAATTAGGACTACAACAATATGAAGCTGATCAAGCACAAATGGGTGGAGCAGTTGGTAGTCTTTTTGGTACTGTTGCTGGAGCTATAATTGGTGGTCCAGCTGGCGCGCAAATTGGTGGTGGACTAGGTGGAACGTTAGGTACTATTTTTAGTTAATAATAATAAAATGGCAATAAATTTACAATCAATAAGACGCGCTTATAATGCGATGTATAATACTTCTGGTAACGCTAGAGTTAAATTAGCTACACAGTACATGAAAATGATACCTGGTGGTATTCAACAATGGGCTAAAGAGTCTAGTAAAAGAGTAGAAGCGTATAAAAAAAATTCACCAAGTTTAGATCCTTTTAGAGGTTATAACGCATCAGAACTTAAATATGTTTTAGAGTGGAAAGCAGAATGGGACTCACACGCCAAACAGTTAGCTAAAAAAAATTTAAGTGATGAAGAAAGAGCTTATCATACTGGCGAACAAAACAGAATAGAACAAGCGTTAACGACATATAAAGACGAAACAGAGCGTTATAATGTTGTTAGAAAGCAAGTTGTAGATAATTACAACAATATGCATCCTATGGTGACAACTGAGGATAAACTTATGTACGATAATTTTTTTAGAGGTGAATATAGACCTGATAGAAAAGTAGATATGAATACTGGTTCATCTACTTGGGGAACGCAAGTTATAGGAAATAATGAAGATGGACAATACTTAAGTGGTATGGAAATAAATGATATTTACAGCATTAATCCTATGCCAGTGTTACTTGAATCTGATAAAAACTGGCAAACAACATCTGAAAATAGAGTTTTTAATAGAGTTAAATCTTTAGCAAACAATAAACAAGTTAGTCCAGATATAGCAAAAAATCAATTACAAACTTTATATAGTAGTTTGTACGATCCGCGAAGAATATGGGCTGGTGATTATATAGATACTTGGGTGGGTAAAATAAAAGCTGACATGCTTGAAGATTTTAATAAATTTTCAGAAACTACACTAGGTAAAAAACTAAACGAAGCTGATAAACAAGATTTTGAAAGTTTTAAAGATTTATTAAAGAGTCCAGAAAAAATAGATGATGTTTTAAAAAACTTATTAAAAAAAGCAGGTGGTAATATTAAAGAAGATTGGATAAATTTTAACACTACAGTTAGTATGAATGTTTTTACTGATTTACGTAATGTTTTTAATGTTACAGATCCTTTAAATCCAAATAAATAATATTATGTACGAATTAAATGGCGACGAATACTCTTTAGAGCAACTTCAGAGTGCGGCTTTAAAATACGGTATGGATTTTGATTCATACTTAGAAACAATGAAACA
>CESX01117719.1_pt1 | contig 11418 bp, 7 predicted proteins | sample 326941 | NCBI WGS metagenome assembly CESX01 (sample SAMEA2622357, study PRJEB7988) | marine metagenome | isolation source: saline water (ENVO:00002010), including
GTACGCTATGTACGTAAACAGAAAGCAAGACCTAGCTATCGACGACATGCTTGCTACTGGTATTGCTACTGGTGTAACTGCTGGTTTACCAGGACAGTTCGGTGCATTCCAGAACAGCCCAGACATGGCGGTTCAGCTTGGATTTAAATCATTCACTCGTGGAGGATACACTTTCCATAAGCATGACTGGAGACTTCTTAACGATCCTACGTTACTAGGAGCGTCATCTACTAACTTTATCCAAGGGGCTATGGTGCCGCTAAGAACTGTAAACGACGCACGTAGTGGTGCTTCTGTTCCAGCTCTTTCTATGCACTACAAAGAGTCTAATGGATACAGCCGTGAGATGGAGCACTGGGTAACTGGTGGTGGAGTTCTAGGTCACACTAACAATGGAGACCTTGGAACTGACCAAGCAGTATTCCACTATCGTTCAGAAATTGCTCTTTGCGTTCGTGCTGCTAACCAACACGTGTTGATTAAGGGTTAATCGTTAATTGTCTAACTATTAAAACTTAAGAAAACATGGCTACATATTCACACACAACTCCAGGTTGTATGACCTCATCTCACAAGTTGACTATTAAGGATGCTTGTGTTCAAGATGCTAACACAGATTTTTCTTTTGAGCAACCAGCTAACAGTATTGTTGATGCAGTATTTGTTAGAGTTGTTGGAGCAATCACTATAGGTGGTGCTACTGATATTGGAATGAATATCGGTACTGACTCTGATCACACGGGCACTCAAATCGTTAATGATGCTGATGGTATTCTTGATGGTTCTTCTTCAACCACGGTTAATGCTGGTGTTGTTTTGAAATTTGCACCTGACTCATCTACTGGTGGGGCTGCTGACTCTGGAACCACTAATGGTACTGGAGCTTTCAATGGCTCAAACAGGAGATTATTTGGAAGAATTTCAACTTCTAACAACACTATAAGTGGAGGAAACGAATTAGAAATACACGTTGTTTACAGACACTTCTAAAGCGAATAGGGCTTCGGCCCTCTTTGCATTTTAACTTTTTACTAAATACGATAAAAAAAAATAACATGGGACATATAGACGAAATGTTGGTTAATAAAGTGACTGTTCAGTCTCTGCAAGCGCCAGCATTCTACACAAAGTCAGAAGTCATCACAGATGACGGTGACGGAACAAGAACGCTAACTGCTGGTGAAGCAGGCACAGTATTCTTAATTGATGACGCAGCCTTAATAGTAATACTACCTAACGTATCTAACGATTTAGTTGGATGTAAGTTTAAGTTTGTTGTAGCTGAAGAAGAAACAACAGCTTTTACAATTAAGACGCAGGGGAACACTCACTTTATGAATGGGTACTCTGTTACTACTGCAGACGCGGCAGTTCCGCAACTCTTCGTTCCAGACGGAGATTCAAATTCTGAAGTAAATCTTAACGGAGGAACTACAGGCGGTAAAGGCGCAGGAGTTACAGGAGATACAGGGATTATAAATGTAATCGAGTGTACTTGTATTAGCGGTAGCGCTGGTGCTGCATGGTTTGTTGAAGCTCACCTTCACGGTGACGGAACAATTGCAACACCATTTGCTGATCAATAATCAGTAATAAAATGTTACGAGAAAGGCTCCTTCGGGGGCCTTTTTCTTTTCCGTATATTTGCGTATGGCCGAGAAGTACCTTTATTTCCGTGGTGATGCTACGCTTGCTAACGACGATGATGCAGCAGATGGATCAAACGTATATCCTCTTTCTTCATTTAGGGGTATGGAGTCTGTATCAGATACAACGATAACTATGTTCTTTGCTCAGAAGCACAATAGCTTCTCGTCCCACGATGATGCAGCGTTTGGTAAGAACGATAGCGTAACTATTACTGTGGGTACAAACAATCAGAAGGATGTAATGAATAGATTGTGTGATGTATTTGTAAGTTCTAAAGACAACTTTATTGTAGTGGCTGATGATGTAGACTCCGAGTACATAGTTGACGGCATCACAGAAGTCTCTGACTTTACAGTGCAGGCTGATCATGCATAATATGTTTTGTATATTTGTATATAATTTAGTTTAATGAATAAGTATTTCGTCTTTCGAAAAGAAGCAGTAACTGCCGCAAGTACCACATCATCTGACACAGGTGTAGGTATGAGTGTGTTTGCTGTTTCAGCCGATAAGGTTGCATATCTATCTGCAGAGAAAGGAAAGATATTCATTGCTTTTAATGATGCAACACTATATCAAAATGTAAATCTTTTTGAGGGAGATTCTATACAAAAGTCTTCAGTAACAATAGGTTGTCCTGAGGGGGAGGAGTTAAAGTTTGTAGAAGATATAGTAAACTTTATATCTGGGGAGAAGCAAAGAACGATAATGAAGTTTGATGTTATTGACGATAAGTCTACATTCAAGCTAGCAGAGCTATCAAAGGCTGAGAGCATTGTAACGAAGGTTGGCACAAGGCCTTTAAATATGCAAACCAAAAAAGTAAGCACAGGATCTCCTACGAGTTACGACCCTAAGAGCAATAAGTTTGTAACGTCAACAACAATAGCTGAGATAGATTTTGGCAGCGCACTGCCTATTATAGATTATAATCATGCAACACTTGGAGCTTTGTCTCATGGAAATACCGTGAGTACTTGGAGAAACTCTGGAACAGGTGGGAGTACATACAATATATCTCCAGGCGGTAGCACAACTCCCAATTTAGATTCAGTTGCTTTATCTTCAAACTTTAAAACAGACTCAGTTCAAATACAGGTCAATGAATATTTTGAAATACCAGCATTAACAGTTAAAGAAGACTACACGATATACGCTGTTCTTGGAACGGATGGTACATCTGATGGTATTGGACCTTTATATGGAGACGCAGATGGGGAGACAGTGGGTTTTTCAGGAGTGTATCCAGAGGACGGACCCATTGAAAAGCTTGCTAATTTTACAGACAACTTTTCGTTTAGCGTAAGACATGATGGTAGAACGGGTGCTGTAGCACGAGCAAAAACATCTCAGCCAATTATAGGGGACGGAGTGTCTAGGCCAGAAGAATACAATCCTTGTAGCGTATATATTATTAGAAGAGATAGTAAATTTAATTTATACTTACATGACAGAAACGGCGAAGTTGTTGGTCAGATAAATTCAAACACGAAAGGAACAAACGCTACTGCAGGAAGAACCGATGGAGGACTTTTATTAGAAAGGCTAGGAACGGTAAACGAAATAACTAGCGGACTATCTTGGAAAGGTAAGGTAGCTAGGTTCGGAGTTATAACACAAGATATAGGTACAGACAACGCTGCACGGCTTGCTAAGGACCTATTTAATTTATATACACTTTAATTTAATTATTATGACAAAACAAACAAGAAGGGCTCCAGAGCGCCCGAAAGCTCAGGTAGAGGATGCAACAATTGAGTCTCCAGTTTTGGAGGTTACTGCTTCTAAACCTAAAAAGAAAAACATTATTAAAAGAAAAGAAGATTCTACTACTCACGTAGAGTTTGAAATACCTTCTCGTGCTGGTGTAGTTTATATGCTACCACAGAAAGGTGTGACAATTTTTGATTCAGAGAACGACACTGTAAGGGAGATTAGATACTGTCCTAATGAACCTTCTATTTATGTAGATGAGCAGAGTGACAATGCTATCAAAGAGTCAGTTGCTTTTAGAGAAGGCAAACTATTCGTGCCAAAAGAAAAGCCAAACCTTAGAAAGTTTATGGAGTCTCACCCTATGAATACTGCTAATGGGGGTCACATATTTAGAAAGGTTGATAAGAAGAAGGATGCTTCTAATGAGTTAGAGAAAGAGTTTAAAGTATCTGAAGCAGTAGCAATGGTAAGAGATAAAGACATTAACGATCTGCTACCAATAGCTTTGTACTTTAATGTAAACATCAACAAGCCTTCATCAGAGATTAGATTCAATCTACTTCGTATTGCAAAGTCAAAGCCTCAAGATTTTATTGAATCATTTGACTCTCCTTCTGTTACAGCAAGGTCTATTGTTCAACAAGCAAAAGATTATCAAATTATTGAAGTTAAAGAAGATAGATGCTCTTGGTTTGACTCTAAGTCTATGATTGTTTCTGTGCCAGTCGGTCAGGATCCAATGGATGTAATGATTCGATTCTGTTTAACAGAGAAAGGATCTGCAGTTCTTTCCTCTTTAGAAGAGAGGTTAGAGAAGCTAGCTTAAGCAAAGAGCCGCCCTCAGAGGCGGCTTTTTCTTTTTGTATATTTGCTATATGATCAGTGTGATTGAAACATATAGGTCTGTAGTAGAATACTGCAATAGAGATCAGAGAGGTTTTGTGACTCCTTCGGTGTTTAATACTTTTGCTGGGTTGGCACAGAAGAAGATATTTGGATCGTTCTTTTCTGCTGTAGCTACAGCTAAGGGCGTTAGAATAAATCAAACTGACGGAAGTAAAGAGTTCTCTGCCAACAAGTATATAAAAGAAGATTTATCTAGATACATAAGAAAGGTAAGGCTAGAGGATTATGATGATGGTGTTGTAGGCTATAGAGAGCAAGACGGCGGTATGCATTCTTCAGACTCTGCTAACGACGCAAACCTGTCGTTGGTATTTGAAAAGCCTGCTGATTTAGCAAGAATTATATCTATAACAAGTCCTCGTAATAGAGTGTCTTGTGAACTTGTATATAACGACGACGACATGGAGCGTATATCGTTTAGTAATTTATCTAGACCTACAGTTAACTTTCCTGTAGCGTTAGTCGGCAAGGACATAGAGATATTCCCAAAGAATGACACTATGCTTAACCTTATGACGTTATCTTACTACAGACAACCGAGGAGTTTGTACGTCGTAGGGTTTAATGAAGTTAATGCTGGAGATATAGATTTTTCAAGTGAACCTTCTTATGCTGAGCAAGCTCAGGATGTAGCCGATCCTATAAACTGTAGAGACTTTGATTTACCAGAACACTATAAGACTGAGCTAGTGGAGACAATAGCTATGTATATTGGAATCAGATTAAAAGATCCTCTGTTAATGAATAAACCACAAGACTAATGGGTACGCCAAGAGAAAGTCATAACGAAGGATTTAACTATATATCTTTAAGAGAGATGCTAGTTGACTATAAGATAACTATGGATGAGGATGATTATGCTAGCTCAGCCAGTGATTACGCTATGCGAAACTTTGCTCTTAGAGGTATTAGAGAATTTGGCTTTGATGTACAACCTAGAGTTAGATCAATAAAAAGATCTGTGCATGCATCAAACAATACGATTACTTTACCTGATGACTTTGTAGATATTGTAAAGCTGGGGGTTGTTGATGATAATGGTGTGGTAAGAGCGTTTGCAGAAAACAAAAACATTAACATCTCTCAGAAGCTTGTAGATCCATCATCTACATCTGAATCATCAGATGTCGGTGGTGATAATTTTACAAACACTGGGAATAGAAGAGTCCTTAGTGATAATAATATAAATGACCGTGAAGACGATCAAACCTCAACAATATCTGACGGTAACAATGATGATCTAGACTGGTATGTTTTTGAAAACTATTTATATCAAGGAGGGTTGGGTAGACTGTACGGACTTGGCGGGGGTAAGTTAAGGGGTAACTATAGGATTAACTACGATCAAAATAGAATTGAAATAGATAGTGAAGCTGGAGTTACAGAAGTTGTTCTTGAGTATATATCTGATGCTGCACGATCTTCAGATCCTGTAGTCCATGTATATGCTGAAGAAGCGCTAAGAGCTTACGTATACTATAAGATAGTAGAGCGTAAGAGTAGCGTACCTGCTGGAGAAAAGCAACGAGCAAGAGCAGAATACTACAACGAAAGAAGAAAAGCTAGAATTAGACTTAGCAACTTCTCTAAAGAGCAAGCTCTTAATACAATTAGAAAGAACTTCAAGTTAGCACCTAAGTACTAATGATTGAAAAGAAAAGACCTAGAGTACTCAACTCATCAAAAGATTCAAGAGTTAGAGGACCAGAAGAAATGTACGATGCCTTAAACATCAATGCTTCCTCAGATTATGGGGAGGATGATGAAGGCGGTAACATGGGCGTTATTAAAGCAGCCCAAGGTAATGTATCTGTATCTTCCTTTCAAAATTTGTTTCAAAACGAACATCAAAGAAGGGTTATAGGGTCTGTATTGGACGATCAGCACAATGTTATTTATTACTTTGTATGGTCTGATGATGCTAAAGAGCAGGGCGTTTGGGCATACGATACTGATATGTTCTTTCCTGGAACACATTCTATAAAAAAAATATACAACTCATCGTTATTTAAATTTCCGTCAAATGGATTTGTTAAAGCTGATGTTGTAGTTCTATCAAAGAATCATACAGTAGGTGGCATTGACTACGACGTTGATCCAGTATTATATTTTACAGACGGTGTTAACGAGCCTAGAAAAATAAACGTTCTTAGGGCTTACGAAAATATAAGAAACCCTCACAAGTGCTATATCCCTGATACAATCTCACCTTCAATGATTGAGCAAACTGAGGACTATCTTACAAATACAGAGTCTGAACTTTACATACCTGTAAATCAAAGATATGAACTGTTTGATACTCAGGACTTTATACATGCCTGTCCTAAAACTCCAATACATCCAATAAAAGGATTCTTTGAAAACGATCCAGAAAGTAGGGTGTCAAACTTTGAGGGTATATCAGGTATGCAATTTGCGTATCAATATCTTTACAATACTGGAGAAGAGTCGGCTTTGTCTACATACTCTGACATCATTGTACCCCCAGCATACATACAGCAAGGGGCAAGAGCATCAGCAGATCTTACTACAACAAATATTCTTAGATTAAGGATACCTATTGCTAAAGGCGTATTCGATACTGAAGAAGGCCCTGTTGGAGATACTCCATCTGATTACTTAGTTAGGTATGCACCTAAGAATGTAAACAAGATTAGGATTCTCATGCGAGAGGGGAACAGAGGTATGTTCTCGGAGGTTGACACTATAACAAATACAAAAGCTGGTGCTCTTAATCTAGATGATGATGGGAACTGCTTCATTAACTATGACTTTAGAAACGATAGAGTAAAGAAAGGTTTTTCTAAAAACGAAGCAAAGAAACCGTTTGATGCAACACCTAGAGTGGCTGGCGCTCAAGCCTCCGCTTCTAATAGAATTATGTATGGTGACTATCTAGCTGGCTATGATAACGTAGATGTAGAGGCAGTAGCTACAGTTACATACGAGTCTAGACCAGAAGATTTTAAAACGTTAGATATAAACATAAGACCTACAATAGATCTTCTTCATCAAGATCCTTCTATTGTTAACAATCGTAGAGCTGGCATATACTTTGACGTAGATGATTTCCCCCATGAATCTATCGGCTTGTCTGATAACTCTTTGATAGATATTACGATTACGCTTCGTCCTAAAAGGAACTGGCATATGTATAATGCACAAAAGTCTTTTCATGGATCTAGACATCTGGGCAATCTTTCGGCAGCAACCATAGACCCTGACCCAACAAATAGTGATAGCGATATTTTACCTTATCAAATCTCTCCTAACCTAGCGTCAGACGGTTTAAGCGGAGTGGGCCCTGTGGAGGGAGAGCCAGGGCAATTTGGTTCTAGTAGATCTAGATCAACAAGTATGAGTAATTTTGGGTTGGATACTATGTGGGGGAGGAACAATGGTGTTGGTTTAGCTGGCACTTGGAAAACTGTTGACTCACAGTATTCAGGAGCAGTCTCTTCTGATGTTCCTGGAGTTTATGGTACTTCAGCCGCTAATCCTTTTATACTAAGGGGTAAACCACTTTTATTTAGTGTATCAATTAAAGTAACTAGAAATCTTGCTGGCCCTTCATACAAGGCTAGGCTTAGAGACTATATTCAAAGGTCGCTTACGGGAGCTCCGTTTACGGGGGTCTTTTATGATGAGAATGGAGATACGGATTATTTTCAAACGTTAAATGTTATAAATGAATTTAGTTACGCTATTGACGAAGGTTTAGCTGGGGGGGATTCTAACACCACAACTAATGAAGCCGAAGGAGGGAGTCATATTATTAATGTAGCTGTCAACGGGGATGATAGAAAACATCTTATTGTTGCTGTAGGAAATGGTGACATTGTTAATGAAGATGCATCAGCTGAAGACCTTAGAATGTTAGCACCATGTGGTTACTTTATAGTAAATAAAGCAAGACCTACATTTGCTTTAAGAAGTAGAAACGATATAGAAGCTGATCATACTTATGGGGTGCTTCAGCTTGATTTAATTTCTTTATCTGATGTTGAAACACAAACATGTATTCCTTTTATGGATGGGGAGCTTTGGAGAGATAAGGCTGTTCAGTTTGATCCATTAAACGAAAAAAGAAGGGGGCCAGAAAAAACTATAAACTGGTATGATCAAGGCTTAGGTGGGTTTAACGAAGAAAAGAACTGGGGGTTACGTGACACTACGTTTTGGCAGTTTCAAACTTTAGTAATAGATTCTTGGTATTGCTACTCAAAAGAGTTTATGCTTAGAAACAATGTTCCTAAGTTTTTATTTACAGATCTAAATACAGACTATCCAGAATATTTAAATGGTCCAGGCCGTTTGTCTGATGAGCAAGCAGAAGAACTTAATCCTGGACAGGATTCAAACGAAGGTCCTATTGCAGGTGACGTTTATTTAGCTTTTGATATCTTAAGCTCAGGCGTTACCAATAATGGCGTAATGAAAAATACTGCTGTTTTAGATTATTTCCATATAAACAGCGCTCTTGCAGGGCAAGGTACAGGCTTAGGAATACAAGATGAGCAAAGTAATGTTGCAAATAATCAAGCTCATAGGCTTCACTTTAGACATAACAGAAGGTTAAGTGTTGGTGGTGATGGATTTCTCCCATGCATTACAGGCTGGGCGTATCACACCGTTATTGATCATGTTAACAACTGGTATAATGGAAGGTCTAGAATTGTAGGTTGGTTAGATACAGGTAACAGCTGGTTCTCAGATGTCGATCAAAATGTTTTTGATACAAGCGGAATTGATAGTAATGATGGGCAGGGGCTTGCTAGCTACAATAGAGGGTTTACAATTTTAGATGGAGCAGGGGGTATTGGATCTGCACCAGATGGAGGTGAGGCTAGATTAAAGTATGACAAAGGTTCAACTTTAACCATGGGTAGCGTTAACGGTATGATGGTGTTTATGGGATATATAGGGCCAAGAGATACTGTACTGCCTAGTAAAATTAAAAATGGGACGAAGCCTAATCTTGATTTTGACACTCCTTTAAATATGAGTCATGATATTTTATCTGATAGATATGACGCTTACTTTAATTTCTTTGGCCAGGACTGCATGATGCCATTTTTAGGTCAGTTTAATTATATAAGATTAAGTTCGGTTGGCGGAACCCAAATGGGGTATAGATGGAATGCGCAGGACGTTTTAGTGGGAGATGTGGTAGATTCAGATGGAGTTGTAATAGGTGAGGCTGGAGGTGACTTTGCTTTTCCACCAAGTTTCCCTGTTAAAAGCTCTTCGGGTGGTATGAAAGCTCTGTATACTGCAACGCCGTTAGATCCAAACATAATAGTTCCTAACGGAGGTCAAAATGTATTAGATTCAGACGAAGCCCAAAACCAAAATCATGACTGGACCATAGACTTTCAGGAGCACTTCCGTTATGCAGCGCCAGCGCCAGAGTTAATTGATGTCGGTGGTGGTACAATATTGGCTGAAGAAATTCGTTCTGGTGGTAGATCGTTTAAAACTAGAGCCAATCACGCATTCGGTATTGTTTTTTATGATGAAAGAGGTAGGGCTGGTAAGGTCAATCCATTAAAGTACGTTGATGATGAAGGTCAAGAGTTAGGGAGTTCTATATATATACAAGGTTATGATGAAAGAAACAATAGAGGTAGAGCTGTTGTTAACTTAGATCTTAGTGCAGATATTCCAGATTGGGCATTTCACTATCAGGTAGTTTACGGAGGTAACGTAACTAAATCAAGGTTTATACAATACACGACTGGAGGTGCCTGCGTTGCAACAAGCAATGATTTAGAGGCAGACGAATCTAGTACTAACATATATGTATCTCTAAACTACTTGCAGCAAAATAAAGATGTATCTTACGCAGAATCTTTTGGAGCTGTAACGCCACAAGGAGCTAAGCAGTTATACACCCATAAGCCAGGAGATAAGCTAAGAGTTATATCTTACTACACTTCTTTTGATGAAGATACTTCAGGACTCCCAAATAATGGGGAAAGAATATTCCCTACTGACTACGAGTTTGAGATTGTAGGGGTAGAGAACTTGTCTAAGTTTGCTGTAGACAATCCTTTAAGAAGAGCTTTTGGAGATAGCGATGAGTCAGAGATTATGTCAGATTTTAAGTCTGGACAGTTTTTAGTTCTTAAGAATAATCCTTTTGCATCTGGGTTTACTTATAGTGATGTAAAGAACGGTGAGAATCGTAGATCTACAAATCAACATTATTGGAATAACATATGTGTTGTAGAGATATACTCACCTACCAAAGAAGCTGCAGAAGATGAAGAGCGTTTATATTATGAGACAAGCAGAGTTTATGATATAGGTAAAGACGACGATGGCAGATACTTTAAAACAAACCCACTTAAGATGGAAAGAGGTGACGTCTGGTTTAGACGAGTTCCTCTTGCTGTTCCTGAGTTTGTGGAAAATGAAGACAGTGAGGATTTCAATACTTTCGGAAACTTAATTAAATACACAAAAGATAATGATGACCAAGGCAGTACCCCTAGATTCCAGAACTACTATCTAGAGACACGAGCGTTTAATGATACATTTGCTGATAACGATGGTATCAGTAGGGGTAAGCCTAATATTATAGACGTAGACTTTGGAGAAAAACAAAACAAGGCATCTATCATCTATTCAGACAAACATATCTTTGATAAAACAAAAAATAGGTTTTCTTCATTCAATGCCGTTAGAGGGAACTTCAAAGATCTTCCAGGGGAGTTTGGTAGAATTGACTCACTTGTAAACAACTCAGACTCATTAGTTGTTATTCAAGAAAACAAAACAAGTTCTGTGCCTATAGAGAGATCTATTCTTAGTACAGCAGATGGTTCAAATAGCTTAACTCAAAACACTGAGGTTATAGGTATACAAGCTTTCTTTGCGGGAGACTATGGGGCTTCAGGTAATCCAGAATCTGTGCTAAAAGTTGGGGGCTTTATATACTTCGCTTCTAAAGACAACAGAGAGGTGTATAGGTTAAGCAGTGGAGGTATTGAGGTTATATCGTCTATAGGCATGAAGTCCGCCTTCTATGATACTTTTGAGGCTGCTATTAACTCAGGCGTTAAAGTTTATATACCTACTGGTTATGATCCATTGAACGACGAGTTTTTAATAACGATCAAAACGTTAAGTCAGCTACCAGCT
>CESX01006269.1_pt1 | contig 11406 bp, 18 predicted proteins | sample 326941 | NCBI WGS metagenome assembly CESX01 (sample SAMEA2622357, study PRJEB7988) | marine metagenome | isolation source: saline water (ENVO:00002010), including
ATACTTAGGTGTGTGTAATTCGTGTTGCTGTGTGTGCGTATCATCATGTCCTTCTTCAGCAACTTTATAAAATGTCTAACCTTACTCCTAGACCAGTTCATGTCTTGTGCAATAGCATCTAGGCTTGTAACAAGCTCCCCCCTCCGGATGTGGACAAGGTTACCATTGTGTAGCCATGTCTTACTTTTATGATTAGCCTTGATCAGTATATATACCCAAGCCTTAAAGTAGTCAGGCTTTTGCCATACCCAATGATTACGTATGTCACGATGTAGCTTTATCCATCCTGTAGTTTTATCGCTCAATATCTAATACCTTTTTATTGCAGTTATGGGTGCAGAAAACTGAGGGCATAATAAAATTATGGGTGCAGTTTTCAAGGGCGTAAATCTCCCTGCATAGCTTGTTCAAATTGCTCATTGAGATCTTTACCTAGGTCTATGATCTCTGATTCCTTGTCCTCTTTGATCAGTGCACCTATAAGTAGGGTGTAGTTTCGTATATCCATTAATCTGCCCTCTATCGGCTCAGTAGAGGCCTCTACGCCCTCATTGACATAGTTAGTCAAGCTATCTACATGTTTTAAAAAATAAACCATGGCAACCTGCACAGGACGTAGCTTGACACGTGCAGCTATATTCTTAAAATTTTTAAGTTTGTCCCTATCATTAATTGTGTATTCACGACCTTTTTCAGCCATGATTTTGAGCTCCTTCTCGGATTGCTCCTTGGCCCATTTAAAAAATACTTCTACATCCATAGCGACTCCTGTTTACTGGGGCATAAACGGTTATTGTAACGTGAAACAAACTTCAATAATTCAATACAGTTTAGTTGTGTTTACGCCCCAATGCTTTTCATTACTTTTTTTAATTCTTCAGGATCCAGTTCTAACTCGCACCAATCACATTCAGCACCTAGCTCCGATTGATCTGTGCTTGCATCGCCATATTCAGTATATATAAGAGTTTCACCGCATCCATAATCATCAGCGAATGGGCACTCAACACCTTTGATCCAGTCACCTGACATCATAAGTATTCATGTTTCCAAAAGCCGACAGGCACATCATAAAAACCCTCACCATCAGGTACAGAATTATTAGGGACAATTACGATATTGCACTTTCGTATGATGTTTGACTTGCAGAACATCAATGAGTTGTGGGGTTTATCCGTTTCATGTCGGATCACCACCACATAATAGATATCATGTACCAAAAACTTAGTCTTTCGCTCCGGCACGTGCACTGTATTGTAAGGCCAATTGGCTTGATATATTGTCCTTCTCTCGACTTCGTAAATCGGTGCCATGATATCTACACCATAGTCATCAGGGTTTTCAATAGCATTGATACCTTTACTCCTCAAAAACTTCAAAACTACTTCTTTACCTAGCGTGTCATTGACAGCATGGTTACCTTTTGAAAATGGCTTTCTTTCGTATGTGGTTGACATAGTATGTGGTCAGGCTAGTGAGGGGGCAAACGCCAACCTGCCCCCTTTTATCACTTTTTCAACTGTCTTAGCAGTTAATCCCATGGCATTGGTTCTTCTTTTTGCTGAAAGCCGCCACCCTTTTGAGGTTTTGGTTCATACAAACTGAGTTTCCACCATGGCTTGTTTGATTTCGCACCTACTTTAGCGTAAGCACGAAAACTCATTTTCTTGCCGTTAACCATAACAGATCCATTACCCCAAAAGTTATTAGGATCATCCATATCGCCATTACTATTGAACTCAGGGTTTTTGAACATACTGCCTTGGTTATCTTTTAGCTCGAACTGGTCAGCCATCTAGGCCTCCTTTTCTTTTTCGTTATACAAACTAAATACTGTACGTGTTTTTTTATTCAGCTTTGGCTTTACAGCATCAGCCTTCACAGGCTTATTTATTGCATGCCATAGCTTGAGAGCTTGCAAGAACTCATCGTACATGTAATTTTGATATTTAAGTTTGTAGGTAGGCCTGTCTCTGTATTCCGAGGTAACATATAGACCGGCTATGTAGTCGATAGGTATGTCAGGGTGCTCATTATCCCAGGCATGTTTATATGCGGAGTTTTGCAATGCATGCGAAAAATAACTGCCTCCTGTTTTTATATCTATCATAACTGTACTACGTTTTTTGCTGTTCTTGGTCTTTTTGATTTGAACAATAAGATCAAGCCTACCTCCATAAAGGTCGGTTAATATTGGATACTCGGCTGCAATAGGTATTGGATCGCACTCCTCCCAAAAAGCCATAAATGACTCAATGTTACGCATGACCTGCTGTGCCATGTTTTTCTTAGATCCAAAAACCTTCCAAGACTCATCGTTCTCCGCCTCTATCATATTCCATATGTCTTGTGCTGTAACAGTTTTGCCATTCACTAGATCGTCTATGCTATAGTGGGTCACTGATCCTTTTATTGCTGCATATTTCATATATGGATCTGCCATGTGGCTATAGTTTCTATTCCAGGCATTGAAACCTGACCCTTTGTCTATAACCGACAAGACTGTCGTAACCGATGGTTTCCAATTGTTCACATTAGTATCTCCAATAGCGTGGTACCACCTACCATTGCTTAGGCCTTCGCTCTGCACCTCGTCCCTTGGGTATACCATTTTTTCATATAAAGGCTTGTCATCCTTTTCCTCATTTGCCTTTATAAGGTTTCTGCTGTTTGCTATATCTTGTGTTTCAATTACATCAAGGCCTTGTGTTTTAAGGTATGATATAACTTCGTTTAGCTTTTGTGTGTCTGCCATGACTCTCCTTGTTAGTTAATTTTTGCCTCTAGGGAAGGCCAGGTAACGTGAGTCCTGGCGTAGGCGTGTAACCATTCCAAAGGAGAGAGAGGATCCCTAGAGGACAAAGCTATACTTGTATACTTGGTTGCTTTCTAGATTCAAGAAAGCTGTTAAAATCAGATTCTTTTATACGATAGGATCTATGACCTATCCTGTAGGCAGTTAGTTGCCCTGATTTGATAAGATTTCTTACTTGTAAAAGTGATAGGCTAAGAGATTCCGCTATCTCTTTTGTTGTAAGGTACTGTTCAGGCATGTGGACTCCTTTTGTTTACCTTTATTATACAAAGAGTATAATATTGTATACAACATACATACAAGCACTAATTTTATCTATTAGTTATACTTTTATATACCTATTTATACTTATTTATATATAAATTATATACAACCACACGCTAAAGGAATATCAAATGCAGAACGAATTCGGCAGCTATTTGAAAAAAATAAGATTAAATGAACAATTAACACAAAACGAACTAGCTAAAAAGTTAGGTTTAGCAAGAATTACTGTGCATTATTATGAAAAGGGACAAAGGCAACCATCGTCCAAAGTCTTACAAAAGTTAGAAGAAACTTTTCCAAATTACAGTAGTGATGTGCGAGAGGAGGAAAATACCATGGATGATCGCCTTGTGACAAACTTATTAGATCAAAATGAAAATTTAAAAACAGAAATAAGATTGTTAAAACACACTAACAAAACAATAGAATTCCAACAAATGGCAAATGAATCTATTGGAACTCATATTTGGATATATCAAGCTGAAATGCGTAGAAAAGGTTTAAGATTTGAAAGAAGGTTGACCGACATTGGCAACGGTAAAGACATTTTTATGAATCTTTTAGGTTACAGTGAAGAAGAAAGTGATTTGCACTTACACGATGATTGGGTACCTGCAAACCCTAGTATAAGGTTTGGCTATGGTTCCAATAAAGTAAAAAGTGTTATATCTGTGGGCACAACAAAGCATCTTTATAATATATTTTTAAAGTTGCCAACGTTAATAAAACACATAGTTCAAGGTTCGTACAAAATAGATATACCTTTTAAATTTTTACATAAAAAAGGTCACACTATTTCAGCAATGGGATCTTTTGATATTGACATAAAAACACTTACAGTTTCTGTTAGTAATTACTTCTTTGATGAAAACAGCAACGCAGTATAAGTATACAAACGTATACAAAGTTCGCTACTTTTCGCTACGGTGATTTATAAGTTATAGAGAAGAAAACGCAGATCTGTCAAGCCGGAGGTCGGGGGTTCAAGTCCCCTCAGTCCCGCAAGGCTCTTCCTCGTGAAGGGCCTTTTTTTTAGTATTTATAGATATAAGTAAATATAGGTAAATATTGGTGTTTCGCTACGATTCGCTACGGAAAAAGTGGGGCAAGGTGAACAGCAGAACCTTACCCCTACAGGCCTGTCATAAATATTTATATACTATATCCACATATTCCTCAGCATCACCTTTTCCTAGTACTGAGTTATAGTATTTTTTATAATATTCTGACATCTGTTTTGATGTTTGCGGTAGTTTAGCAGGGGCACGCCAATACTTAATACGTGCATGACAAACTTGTGCTGCAAAGTTAGTCATCAAAAAATATTCCCAATCTCTTTTGCTAGGTTTTAGATAATACCTTTTAGGTATTCCTGTTGCCCAAACAAATCTATCTATTAGTTCAGGTCTAAACTTCAAATAGTTTTGAATATTATCTAAACAAGTGTCGTACTCAATCTGTGCAAAACCCTTTGCAGGGCCGCCTTTTAATTGTGTCCAATACTTAAACCTGCTTTCATAGATAAAAGTCCCCAGGACAAGCTCTACGGCCTCATCAGAGGCATACTTATGGCCTAGCCTGGTTAGGATCTGTTTTATTAGATCTTGGGTCTGCTTTATATCTATCATATCTCAGCTTTTAAACAAGCCTTCAACAATATCAGTTACAACATCTACAACCTTTTCAAAGAATACCTGCTCTTTTTCTTCCGAAACAAAAGGTATATCGATCTTTTTATTTATAGCCGTTGCAATTCTATCAGACATTTCTTCTGATCCGATGTGGTCCATCATTTGTGTTTTCATTTTATCAGCTTGTTCTGTTGCTGCATCTATGATTAGTTGTCTCATATCCATTGGTATGTGTCCTTATTTATGGTGTCCATTGATCCTGGATACCGCACCCTTCATTTCCATGATGTGGTCACCAAGATCGTTTATTTCCTCAACGATTTTCTCATGCCTGTTGTCTCTAACTGTATCGGAGGTGTTCCAACGATCCAAAAACTTCAATACAATAGACTCTACATTATCTATTGTACTTTCCATTTTTGCTATTTCCACCCTGATCGCATCAAGATCTTCGTTTTGTGCTTTCTGACTTTTGATCAGATTCATTATTAAAGCTAAGAAGGCAAATACAACTACGCCTCCAAAACCGTACTCCGCATATACGTCCATGACTAAGCCTTAGCAGTCTTTTCTGACTCTCTAAAATCTTTTGCAGATGGTGCACCTTTGGATCCTGGCTTACGCATTCTTTCACCAGATCCGGCAGCTATACGCCTACGCTTTGCGTGAATATTTGCGTACAGTCCTTTTTTTTTACTTTTCTTCTTCTTGGTCTTTTTCTCAACCGCAGCCATATAAGTATTTTTACTGTAAGCCATAGCCTACTCCTTTACCATTTAGTTTTATGTGACCAATACCGTGCACTAAACTTATCAGGGTTAGAGTCTTGTGCATTGTGACGTGCATAGTAAGATCTTCTCCTGGCCTTAGCCTTTTTAGACTTTGGATTCTTACCTGCACCTTTTACACCTGCCTGTCCAAACATGATTGTTTTAGTTTCACCAGTAGCTTTACGAGCAACCACTATGTGGCTTTTAGTAGGGTGATTTATCTTCTTTGGTTTATTATAACCGCTTACGCCTGCCCTAACTAATTTTTTATCTCTTTCAGCCATTATATTAGTCCAATAACCTTCAGTGTTGTTAGTGTTGTAACTAGTAAGCCAACAAAAAAAGAAGAGGCTTGTGCCCATATCTTTGCTCTTTTGACTTCTTCTTCCAATAGATAAACTTTCTTTTTAAACAGCTTTAGATCTTCCACGTCCTTACGCAACAAGTGAATTTCAATCCATATTTTAGATCTGTACTCACTTACCTTTGTTGGTATTTCAGGGACATCCAAGCCGTTAGCCATTATTTTTTATCTTTCTTTGGTTGTGCTAGTTCTTGTAGTTGTTGTTCAACAAATGCTAAAGCACCTGAGATTCTATGATAGTCTACTTCTACCTGCTTTTGTTGATTTAACAATTTTTCTTTTTCTTTTTCTAGCTGTTCTTTATTCATTTTTTACTCCGTTTAGTAAGGTGTCTATTGTTAACATGAGGCTATCTACCTCAAATATTGTTCTATATAATTCTTCTTCAATTTCTTGTGTAGTCTTTCCGATTGCCCAACGATCCAGGCAAGCAACAAATACACTGAGCATAATGCAAGCAGTGGCAAAGCCAACAACAAAGCGATTACACTTATAAAAAAATTTAACAGCATCCACAGTCACAACACTCACAGTCTTTCATTAGCTACCCTCCAAAGCGGTTACTTTTGCTGATAATTCTTGTATAGATTTTATCATTGGTGCTATTAAATCATTATAGGCTAAACTATACTCTCCGTCTTTATCTCCAAACACAGAGTCATTAAGTTCTGTATCTATTAAATCTTGAGCTATAAGTCCAAAATGTTTTCTATTGTAGTCATCGTGTCCTTCGTTCAATCCTTTCATTTTATATGATTTAGGTTTTAAAGTGTTAATAAAATCAACACCTAAAGAACAATCAGTTATATATTTTTTAGTAGTCTTGTCAGAAACATTGACTGAGTTAGATGTATATATTACTGACCACCTTTTGCTTGTCGAACCAATATTGTACGAGTTATTATCAAAAGGAGCTAACTCTCCAAAGAACTCTGCCTTTCTATCTGCACCGTGTAGCCATAATGCGTTAGCACTACCATTAACTAAAATCTGCATTCTATTATTACTATCAGTTCTATAATTAATTGCACCTCTTTGAGAATTACTACTATTCCTAAACTGCATACCAATAGTGCCGTTGTTACTAGATGCTTTTAATTTTAAAGCACTATCTGAGCCTGTAATTTGCATACCTTTATTTTCATAAGTACCGATCTCTGTAAATCTATGTTGCTCTGATACAGATCCACTCTGATTCAAATGAATTACAAAAGCAGTTCTTGTGTTATCTTGAGCTCCCATCCCAGGCATCATTTCAAAATCATCTTGTGGATCTGTTACTTCAAAAAACGCTCTTCCTGTATCACGTTTTGTCCCGCTTGTTCCTTCATGAAATGCTTTTATAACTCCAGCTTGATCACCAGCAGCAGGGCTAGAAGAATTATGATAAAGCTCTATTCTTGCACCATCTGCTCCGGCATCTGTGCTTTCTAGCTGTAAAGGATGATCTGCTCCACCTCCTGCTGTTGCCCATTCAAGAGTTGTACCACTGGAAGGAACTTGTAATATTTGCCCTGCCGAACCTATTGACGATGGAAGAGTAAACGCATCGCCTACTCTTACTGTACCTGAAACAATTAATGAAGATAGTGTACCAACTGAAGTAAGAGAGCTAGCTGTAACTCCACTTGCTAAAGTATTGCCTGACAAGCCGCTTGCAGCTACAGTTATAGCATCAGCTACCTTAGCATCTGTTATAGCGTTGTCTGCTATACCTGCTGACTTGATCTGTGTTAATGCCATTAGTTACCCTCCAGGACGTTTACCTTGCTTGACAATTCCTGTATAGCTTTAACAATAGGTGCAATAAGCTCACTATAATTCATACCCATTTCTCCTTCATCTCCACTAACACTATCCGCTAAAGCTGTCTTAACTATTTCTTGAGCTAAAAATCCATAATGGTTTTGAGTGTCATCTTGAAATGATTTTTTCCAATTAAACTTTACAGGGTTCAACGAGTTAATAAAATCAATACCTAAGTCAGAGGTTTTAATATTCTTCTTTAATGTTTGATCTGAGGAAAAATTTGAGTTAACACCATATACAGTATGCCAACGATGGTTACTCAATCCACAAAAATGCGAACCTGAGGAGGCACTAGAATATAAATTTCCACCATTTATAATTCCTGAACCTGTAGTCAGTTGACCGTTTATGCGACAAGTGCCATCTCCATTTATTCTAAAATCAGGAAAACTAGCTGAACCATCTCTACATATAGCTATCCCTCTTGATGAAGAATTTGAGCCAATCATTGCAAACTGTGTATTAGCAATAGTTATATTACCAATTAAAGTTGCAGCAAATTGAGAAGTTGTATCAGAATACACACTACCACTAATTTTTACTTTTTCTGAACCTGGGTCAGTTCCTATACCTATTTTACGATTACCGTCTACAGCGAAAACATTAGTACTATTATTATAATCATCGTTACCTAAAGATAGTACAAAAGCGTTACTATACCTTAAGCAACCTATTCTCCAGTCTAAACCACCACTACTAACACCATTGTTAAGATAAATGAATGCCCTTGATTGTGCAGCAGTATGCCCTTTTATCAGAAGTCTTCCGTCATCGCCTGAACTATTATTACCATCAGCAGTTATAATTGAAGTACCTCCAGTATCTACTGTTATATGTCCAGTAGTTTTTAAATCATAATTTATTTCTGCTTCAGATGTACCAAGCGTCATTCTTGGCGTGTTATTCACACCTAATTTTAAAGGACTATTTGTTCTAGTTGTTAGCCAGCCTTGTGATGTAGTAAACTCTAGTTGACCAGTTAGAGTGTTACCTGTTTGAAAATACTGTGTGCAACCATGAGATTCACTTCTTAAACCAAATATAGTAGAATTTCCATTGTTGTAAACATCAAGTTTATAATATTGTCTAGGAACTGCACCTACGCCTAAAGCATTACCATTTACAACTACATCTCCGTTAGAATAGTCAAGGGATAAATGCCTACTATTACCTACGTCTCCAAATAATATATCACTACTAGAGCCAATAACCTTTATAACATCTACTCCTATAGTAGGTGTAGAATTATATAGCCTAAAATTTGCAGTATCGTTAATTAAACTAAAGTCGTGACTGCCTGTTAAAAATAAAGCTTGTGCTGTAGCACTTTCAGTCGCAGTAGTTTTTATAACTAAATCAGGATTACCTGACCCTGCATCTAATGTAAAATCATCGCTTTGTAAAGTACCTGATATGACAGCATTACCGCTTACATTTAGTGAAGAAAGTGTACCTACTGAAGTAATATTAGTTTGTGATGCAGTGCTAAGTGTGCCTTGTATAGTACCTGCGTTGGTAATGTTTTGACTGTTCATGTTTAACACGCCAGTCATTGTACCACCTGCTAGAGGCAAATGGTTAGTGTATGAAAAGGTGCTGTCTCCATCTGATATTATAGATTGTCCGCTAGTGCCGTTACCTGTAATCTTTAATTCATCTGCTCCTATTGTTCCCTGCCCTACACTTGCTGACTGTCCCATAAGTATGCCATAGAAGTCAGTGCCGCTAGGCACAGCACTGGTAAAAGTTATTGTGGATCCTGACACTGTGTAGGCATCAGGAGCTTGTTGAATAACACCATCTAAAGCTATTAATAAATTTTGTGTGTTAGGTGTAATGGCTACACCACCTACCGCTAAATTAAAAGCAGTAGCATTGTTATTAAATGAGCTCGCAATGTCGTCTAAAAATATAAACGATCCGGCTTGCGTTGGCGATGTACCCAGGTATGGCACTATTTACCTACTTTCTGCATTGCTAGTTTGTGTGCTTTTTGAAAAGATTGGCCTCTACGCATTATAGCAATCATATATTTCATATGACTTATAGAGTGATGAGCCGAATGTTTTTTCATTGATGCTTTGTCTTTGGCAGACAAACCATCCATGTTTACCATTTTTGCTTTCATATTATGCCTGTTTAATCCAAGACACTTGAATAGTGAACGTACCTCCTGCAGAGTGCCACAATTCTACGTCTTTATTGTTAGTTCTTAATTCCATTGTACTATGATTTTGAAAAATTCCATGCATTGTATTATTTCCTGTATGCTCTACAACGCCATGAACTGACCATTGATTAGCTTGATAATCTGCTATATAAGCATGTATTGTATAAAGACCTGGACTTAAATTTGTTAAACCACTTAGTTGTGTCCATGTTGTATTAGCTACTGATGTTGTATTTCTACCAGTTCTAAAGTTTGGAGACTTCATAACGCTACCTGCTTGGCATTGCCCATCTCCTAAGACTTGAAAAAGTGAACTACCTGTTTGGTTATGGTTTGACACAAATAATGCATAATGTGCAGATGTGCTACCACCTCTTATTTTTGTACCATGACCAGTAGCATGAGCATTGTACAATTCAGTACCAAATGCCCCATCTATATTACCAGTGACGTAAAATCTTTTACCTACAGTAGTAGCTGTAGTAGTTACATTAAACTGACTAGCATTTAATCCTCTAACGTCTAGTATATCTCCACCTGAGTTACCTCTGTTTAAACTAGTAGTACCATTATCTACAACTAATTTATGAGAGCCAAGAGTAGCATTGTTTATTGATACTCCTCCAAAAAAAGTAGCCGATTGGTCAGATTTTAATTGAAGTATTTGAGGGTTACTTGAAGAAAGGTCTGCTCTAAATGCTAAAGCTGCTGTAGTGTCGTATATTGTAAAACCTTGTCCATTACTTCTATGCAGTTGTATATGTGTAGATTCACCACTTGAGTCACCCACAAGTTTAAGGACAGGATGAGCAACACCATCTAAAGTCACATGACCTGAAAATTTAGCTGATGCATCTGCGTTTAAAGTTAATACGTCAGAAAAAGTAATATTCGTTCCTGAAGAACCAAGTGGAGCAGTTGCAAATATATGCTTACCTGAGCTTTGTCTATACCTTGTAGCCTCATCGGTGCTTATATATACATTGTTTCCTGATTGTGCATAATAGAAATTATGTCCAATATCCATCTCCCCACCTGCACCTTGAGTACCAAAACTTGCCCAATAACCATTTCCACCTATGTTAATAGAATCGTGAGAAGTGTTGGTTGAGGATGGAGAAATACCAATTCCAATATTTTTTGAAAAAGTAGTTGGTGGATAAATAGTTAATGTTCCACTGCCATAATCTGCACCTAATGTCATTGCAGACCCATCATGGTTTGCTGTTAGCACACCTTTAGTTCCATTGCTTGTATATATTGAAAAATTAACTGAACCATTGTTCATGTGAGTTAATTGTTCTGACCTAGAAGTGTCTCCAAGTCGCAAGATACTATTCCAAGCAGAGCCTTTTAAATGAGTTAATCCTGAAAAAGTAGATGCCCCTGTAACTGTGAGCTTATCTGAACCTGATACTGCTCCACCAACCCCAAGACTTCCCATTTGAAAGCCTGTGCCATCATCATCTATTTTGTTTGGAGTTACTGCGTCATTACCTAAGTCAGCAGTAGTGATTGAAGAATCTTGTATATGAGATGCATCTATAACACCTTGACCTACGGTTACTGCTACGTCAGCA
>CESX01009474.1_pt1 | contig 11386 bp, 4 predicted proteins | sample 326941 | NCBI WGS metagenome assembly CESX01 (sample SAMEA2622357, study PRJEB7988) | marine metagenome | isolation source: saline water (ENVO:00002010), including
ATCTCAAAAACTTTTCTCAAGATCAATTAATCAACGAAATAAATCGGCCTTCTGGCATGGTTCCTCAGTTCCTAGTTCTTACAGAGTTAGGAAGAAGAAATAGAATAAAGCAAGACATGGAGGGTAGACAGGCTCAAAATCAACCTACAGTTGCTCAAGAAGTTGTGTCTGCAGCAGGTGTACCTCAAGGCGGCATAATGGAAATGGCTAGGTCTATGGCTCCAAAAAGTTCAATTGAACAAAATGATGGTGTCCAAATGATGGAAGAGGGTGGCAAGCCTAAGAACAGAATGGATATGCTATTAGCGTACCTAAGAAGCTTAGGCGCTGATGAGGAAGAAGAAGTTCGAGAAGCCACTGGCGGCAAGTCTATCGCGGAGATAATTAACTTTGGTGGTGACTACAGACCTGTTAAGAAGGCTGACGGTGGCGTTGTTAAGATGGCAAAAGCAGGTAGCCCTACTAGAGAAGTTGTCTATGAAGGAAGAAGATACATTACAGATGGCAGTGGAAGAGTTTTTAATGCCACAAGAGCAGGAAGTAAGCGTAGGGGTAGTGAAGTTAAAAATCCTGAGATTGTAAGTGCTGTCTTAAATATTGGCCCAAATGTGCAACCTGACGTTGGTGGTATAGCAAATATATCTGCTAACCTAGATACTTTTAATCCTGCATCTAGCAAGAGCATATCGCCTATTAATGCTCCTGATCCAACATTTAGCATGAGTACGTTCATGCCACAAATTGCAGACAAAGAAGATGAAATAGATAAATTTAAACAACTGCCGCAGCAACCCTTGGTAAAAGGCCCGAAAAATACTCTTAATCTTTATGATGAAAGTGATGTTGGTGCTTTATCTACTATGGTTGATGGCATTGGGGGTTCTGACCCAACCATAGATCTATCTAGACCAGATGGGTCTATGATAAATCCATCACCTAGACCAGAAGCAGGTGGCATACTGGACGGTGCATATATTGCAGGGCCAAGTCAAGAAAGTTCAAAAATAGAAAGCTTTGAAGGATCAAGAAGATCTACAAGTGGGCTTCCCGACATAGAAACTATGGAAAACATTGGCAAATTAAGAAGTCAGCAACTAAACAATTTAGATACCACAAGCAATCTTCCTGATTTCACCACTAATAAGGATTTATTTACAAGCTTTGTTCACGATGGTGGTGCTGATATGAGAACATCACCTCAACTAAGGCAGGCAGGTGCTTTAGATGCAGAGCAAGAGTCTTTAGGGGCTGACACGTTTGCTAATCTAGCCGCCGAACAATCTTTAATGGATGAGGGCGCAAAGATAGCTGCAGCTATGGATGCTGAAGACAAGCGTTTAAAACCTGCTGATAAAATAGATGACGACCTATTTATTGACCCGACTAAAAAGCCAGACGACCCTAGCAGCAAGTTATCAGCTCTTGAGTCAGAGATTGCTAATATGTTGGAAGACAATAAAGAAAAGGCCGAACAAGATAAATGGTTAGCTCTTGCCAATGCAGGTTTGGCACTAATGTCTTCTTCCAACCCAACCTTTGGTGGGGCTATAGGAGAGGCAGGTCAGGCAGGTCTCACTGCTCTTAGAGAGTCTCAGGATCAGTACAATGAAGACAAACTATCATTGCTTGCTCTTCAGCAAAGAGCAGAAGCTGCTAGACTTGCTAACCAAAAATCAACAACTCCTAAACAGGTAAAGATAAATGAAATCAAAGGTGTATATGATGTATACACTAAAGAGTTAGAAAAAATACTTAATCCTGATGATTTAGATGAGGCAGATATGTTATCAGCAGGAGTAAAACCAAGAACTTTTGATGATCTTAATGACGCTGAAAAAGCAAGATATACAGACCTTCTTTTGAAAAGACAGGCTTTAGAGGCCATGTTGACTAGTCGTATATTTCCTTTTGAACTAGATGCTACTAAATAATTGGAGAATAATTCATGGGGATTATACAGGTAGCAGGGCCACAAACAGGTAAAAGATATAGAGTAAATATAGCAGGTCAAACCCCAACTCCAGAAGAACAGTTTAAAATTGACAACTATGTAAATAGTCAAGAAAGATCTGCCATAAACTACTTACAATCCTACGGTGTAGGACTTGGTCAGCAACAGGCAGTTACTCAACAACCTCAAGAAATTGACAGAACTGCGATTGGTCGTGGTTTTGCAAGACAGGGCTTTGGTCTTGGTAAGGAGTTTCAAAGAGGACTGGGTATCACAATGGAAACTCTTGGAGGAGAGTTTGGTTGGGATGGCATTGAAGAAAGAGGTAGAGAGAAAAAAGAAGCAGCAGAGGAAGATCTTGCTAAATTAGAGGCTGAAGATCCTTCTGTAAGATTTGGAGATATATTAGAAGAAGATCAAACTCTTGGTGAAAGAGCGAGCAGCGCACTTAGTTTCGCAGGTGAGGCTATTGGTACAGAGGCGGGTGATCTAGCGGTACAATCTGCTTTTACTATAGGTGGCGGTTTAATTGGTAGTGTTCCCGGTGCGCTTGTAGGAAGAACTGTAGGTGTTGGCTACACAACTATAAAATCTTTGCCAGAAATGTTTGCAGAAAATGTAGAGGCTCAAGAAAGAGCAGGTAAAGAATTAAATTTAATAGCAGCAACAGGAACAACAATAGCTCAAGCAGGTGCTGAGTTTCTTGCTGACTTTTTTGTTGTTGGTAAACTTTTGCCAAAGAAAGCAAAAGGAAGAGTGGTACGCGCTTTAGTTGATGGCGGTCAGGCTGCTGCCGTTGAGGGAACCACAGAAGTTCTGCAACAGATGGCTACCAGAGCGCAAGCGGGTCTTCCAATGTTTAATGATGAGGCAAAGCTTGAGTATGCAGAAGCTTTTGCTGCAGGTGGTGTTGTTGGAGGTACATTTGGTACAGCTTTAGGTGCAGTAGCCCCAGAAGATAAGTCTATTACTGGTAACGCCAAATCAGAAAAAGAATTAGAAGACGACATTGCGGCTGATATACTACTTAATAATCAAAGGTTTAAATTCGCAGAAGACACAGAGGCTGAAGCAGTTGGTACAAATCTTTTTGAAGAAGCAGAAAGAAATTTAGCAAACACAGAAGCCGTTGAAAGAGGTTTGCCATCCCCAGAAAAACCTGCAGGTTTATTACCTAACCCAACAACCGTATCGCCATTAGAGTTCGACCAAAAGTCATATGACAAATCTGTATTTCAAAGAATTCTTGCACAAATACAAGATGATAAAGAAATAAACATTACTAGTATACTTCAAAAAGCAAAAAAAGAAAATCTAGCAAATCTTGGTGCTATACCTGATTTAACAAGAAAACAGGTAGTAGATGTTATAGAAGAACTAAAAACTCGTGGAATTGTTGCTGATAACCCAAGCAGTAAAGGCGGTAAGTATATACTTATGGGCGCTATTGCACCAACCTTAGATAACTTAGACGTTAGGCTTAGGAGAACTATAGACAGTGCAACGGCTAATATTAAAACACTAGAGAAAAAACTAGGAATACTAAACAATATTACACGACCTACAGTCTTAAGAACTGGCTTTGATTTAAAAGGAAAAAAAGCTACTGCAAAATCTATTGAGGCAGAGATAGCGGCTACAGAGACAAATATTCAGTCTCAAAGAAAAATGATTGAGGTTGCTCAACAGCGTTTAGGTCAACAACATGTGCCATCCATTGAAAGAGTTGGCATACCAAATAATATGAAGAAAGTTCCTATCGGAGAGATTAACGAGGACAATCCAAGGCTTGTTCAAAAATTTGAATCACAAAAAAGACTTTTAGAAGAATATAAAACACAATCTGCCGGGATAAAGAAAGCTTTAGCTAGGCTAAACAGAATTGCTAAGAAAAGAAATCTTAGTTCTAATGAAGCTGAGAAGTTTGCAAGACTTCAAAAAGCTTACGCTGAGGCTTCTCAAAGATCTGCAGAAATTAAATCAAATCTAAAAACTCCAAAAGAAATTGTTGCTTCGATCAAAGCGGAGCAAGAGCAGGAGGCCAGAGATTTAAAAGAGTTAGATCTAAGAGTTAAAGCAGCAGAGGCCAAAGCTTTAGATTCATCAGTTCAGGAAACTCAACGAGCTAGAGAAGAGGCTGACACTGCGCTTGACCAACCGAAAGTAAGTGCGTTCACTTCTGTGTTTAATGATAAACAGGCGAGTGTATTCACAAGGCTTAGACAAAGACTTTCTGGCTACAATCTTAAAGACATAAAGCTAGAAGGAACTCAAAAGCTAGAGGGCGCTGAGGGTAGCTATAATCCTATGTCTAGGATTATATCTTTGGCTATGGGAATGTATGACCCCAACATGACCGATGATCAATTGTTTGATGCGGTTGCTGAGGTGATGGATCATGAGATGATACACGCCCTTAAAGATATAGGTGTAATGACACCAAAAGAGGTATCTATTCTAGAAAAAGCAGCAGGTAACACAAAGTACGTTAAGCGTAATGCTGACGGCACTTCTCAGACCAGAAGCTACACATACCTAGACAGGGCAAAAAGAATGTACCCTGAAGAAAGTGACACTGTTCAAAGAGAAGAAGCTGTCGCAGAAATGTTTAGGGATTTCAACGCGGGTAGGCTCAAGTCATCTGGTGCGCCGCGTGGTATATACAATAAGGTTAAGAATTTCTTCAAGAGCCTTGTGTCAGTATTTACTGGGTCAGGATTTAATAGAGTAGAGTCCATCTTTAAAACTATTCAGTCTGGTGAAATGGGTGCTAGAGAAAGACCTGCCCAAGAAAGTTCAAATGAACAAATTAATAATGCTATACTAAATTCAAGAGTTGCATCGCTGACTGATGTTGAAAGAGAATCTTTATCTCCTGACATGCAATTACTATTCAGAGCCAACTCTCCTGACAAATTTAAAGAAATGCTTTTAGATGATGAGTCTGCTTCAGAATCTCTTGGAGAATTTAGAAGCCCAGATCAAGGTGCTTCAGCAGAACCTGCTTCAATTTCAGACCTTAGATCTTTAAGAAAGGAGATGTATGACTTAACTCAGGCAGCATTAAAAGATCTTCCTAATGAAGTTACTGTTTATAGACACGGTGAACTTAATAAAGAAGACGGCCTGTCATCTTTCTCATTAGACCCAAATATAAGAAATCCTTGGCAATTTGGAAGAACACTAAACAACAGAATATTTCAAAGCTATAAAGCAAACAAGTCAGATATACTTGTTGCGCCTGATTTAATTAAAGATTTTCAAGAAGAAGAAGTAATAATAAAAAATAATAAGGTAAGAGATCCTAAAAATCTTAAAAAATCTAAACTAGTTATGCAGCTTACAGATGAGCAATATAACGCAAGTATATTGCCATATTTAAATCCAAATACTGGACAGCCAATATTCAGAAGTAGGCCCGGGTCTAATACTCTTGTTTCTCTCGCAAATAAAATAAAAGAAAGAAGAGGCACAAGAGAATACGATATTATAAATTCAGAGCAGGACAGAGAGGAAGTATCACAGATAATGGCGGCTGAAGCTGAAGCTGCCCTCCTCTCTAGTCGAGATGCATTAGGTTGGTATGACGCTACACTCAAGCTTGCCAAGAAAGCTTTGTATTCAGCATATCCAGAAATATCTCCTGAGAGACCAGACGGAACAGCTAACCCACGGCATGATGCTGAAGCAGAGTTTGCTTTTGATTATGCTACAGCGGTTACATCAAACGGACTTGCCGTTATTAAAAACTATGAGTTTGCTTCTGAACAGTATGATGCCTTTGTTAAGACAGGTAAGTTTCCGTTAGAAGGCACTGGTGATCAGGGTAAATCTATGATTGCCGCCTTTGAATTTTGGAACGCTATGGTCGATAACGGTATGACCGTTTCAGAAATAAATGATCTTCTAATGCAACAGATTAGAAGAGGCGAACTAAATCAATTATTAACTCAAGTATTTGGCGTTGATAAAGTACAAGATCTACCAAAAGGTGTAAAAGCTGACGGCAAAGAAGAAGCAGATACTATGGTATCTGTTGCTTACGCAATTGGGCCAAAAATTGGTAATGGGTTTTTACAAAATCTACGAGGCAACTTCGATCCTTTAACTATGGATCGTTGGTGGATGAGGTTTGTAAATAGAATAACTGGTAAGCCTTTAGTTGAGTTCTCTGATCAACTTATTGAAGATAATGTGGACAGGGTTTGGAATAGGGTTAGCAATCTTAAACAACTGGATGATGTTGAAAAGGGAATGCTAGAAGACGCCACGAGAGCATTAAATATAGTCAGGTTGGAAAAAAGTGATATTGAACTTTTAGCTCCAGAGTTAATGAAGCAATGGAATAAAAGATACAATAAAGCTTATAATGATAAGTTAAAGTCTTTGCTTGAAGAGATGGACTTTACAATCAAGGGATCAAAAGTTGAGGGCAAAGATGCTAAGGCCGCTAAAGAAAGAGCTAGGTTAGCAAGACCAGAGAAGCCAGAGCTTGCTCTTGCCGCATCTTCATTGGCAGATAAGCTAAAACCTAAATTACAAGAAGATCCAAGAAGTGGCCCTGATCGAACAGCCATGAGAGATGTGGCAAACAGAGCTAGACAAATATTAAGACAAAACAATCAAATAGCTACTGATCTAACAAACGCAGATTTCCAAGCATTAATGTGGTATGCCGAAAAAAGAATTTTTGAGGCAGGAGGCGTTAGAAAAGGTCAAGGCGATGACAACGATTATGCAGATGGAGCAATAGCTCTACTGAGGAAGAAAGGTGTTCCTGATGACGCAATCAAAAATTCACTCCCCGATTCAGAAAGAAGAAGAGTCGATAGTGGGAAGCCTGAACTCGAAGGAGATCAGGAAACTGGCAGCATTCCTGTCGAAAAGATACAAGAACCAAAAGAAGGAGACTTCTTCTCAGCAAGAGAAGTAGAAATACTTTCAGAGGAAGAGTTTGTTGATGTAAAACCAGAGGAAAAAGGAATAAAAGGAGTTCCTTCTCCTGTAAGGCTTTCGGTTCTACCTACTGAAGAACAAAGGTATCAACCTGTATTCTCTCCAGTAAAAGATGCAGATGGCAAACTTGGCATAGCTTACGGTCAATATATGTTTGGAGGTGATCTATTATCTGTGTTTTTACCAATGGGAAGCCACACTGTATACGAAAGTGGTCACGAGGTAGGTAATGGGTTATATCACATCCAACAACGCCTACATGACAAAGAACTTGTTGAAAATTCCAAGTATAAAAGAGTAGAGAATGCCATCTTTGACATACTTAGGAAATGGAAAGATCAGGGCTATGATGATGGAGAGTCTGTAATATCATATCCAAGTCGTGATGGAATTGTTCTTGAATGGAGAGAAAACCTAGGCTTTTCAGCTCCGCCATTAAGACTTGTATTAGAATATGGTGGGGATGTTACTAAACCCTTCCCAATGCTTATAAGAAACGCTTTTTATGTACATAGTTTCTACCCTCTTCTTGAAAAGAAAAAGAGAGCAGTTCCGCAGAAGACAGGCGTTGCTGTAAGAAATGAAGCTTTAGTAGAAGTTCCTAGAAGATTAAGCAAATTAATGAGCGACACCCCATTGTCTCAGGCAACTCCAAATTTTGGCCCTGCAGACCTTGAGCAAACCATGCAAAACTTAAGATACACAGGTGTTCAAAAAGGTATTGCTTTTGGTTTAGGAAAATTAGGCAAGACTTTTAAAATAGATCAAGAAAAAATAGATAATGGAACAACTTGGTTTGCTGAAAAAATGCAAGATGATTTTGTCCGTGTAGGCCAAGTATACGACATGTTGCGAGCAAAAGGCGCAAAAATAGCTCGTGATATGGATGCATATTTTCAAGAACTATTAATGCATGGTGTTCAGGGGCCGAAAAAGGAAAAGTTTCAGGAAACAGAATTTACCCCTATTCTTGAGCTTGTGGCAGGTATTGATATGAACTCAAGAGAAGAAGCTTCTTTAGGTTCTCAATATTACAACACTATTAAAGAGAAAACTGAAAACTCAGGACATGCTTTAGCTAACTCTTATTTGTACGCACTTCATGCAAAAGAAAGAAATCAAAGAATATCTGAATTATCAAACGGTAAAATAAAAGATGGATCAGGTATGTCTGACGTTGAGGCTAACAATATTATTAGCTTTGTACAGTCTTTAGATCAAAACAGAAGGTCTTCTTTAGAAAGTATAGCTCAACAGACAAGAGATATTATCAGCGGCACAAATGATGTTTATATAGAAGGCGGTCTTATACCTGACTACAAGGACAATGAAGACATCGATGACAGCACAAGGCAAGCATTTACTAAATATAATAACTATGTACCGCTAAGAGGTTTTGCTGATCCAGAGATGGATCTGGACTTAGCTACAGATCAAAACTCATTTACTGGAGCGTCAGGAGACAGGTTTGGTGGCGTTGGAAATCCAAACAGAAAAGCACTGGGTAGAGCATCCTACGCAGGTGATATAATTTCTAATGTTGCTGTCCAAAGACAGGCCGCTATAGATAAAGCAGAGAGAAACAAAGTTGGTGTAGCTTGGCTAAATTTATTACAAGATGAAAGCATAGACACCAGAGACTTTGCTCAAGTTCTTGAAACGCATCCTATTAAAAGAGTTATGCGTAATGGCAGAATATCACACATGCCAGACAGGGATTTTCACAATCCCAACTTACCAATACTCGCGGTAAGAAAGGAAGGTGTAGAACATTTAATAGGCTTTCATGATCCAAGATTAGCTAATGCATTTAAAGGTCAATCAATAAAACAAACAAATAAATTCTTAGGAGCCTTGCACAGCTTGGTTAGAGTTTATGCCAACATGCTTACAAGTTGGAACCCCGCCTTTTTGTTTGGTAACGCACCTAGAGATATTGAAACAGCTCTATTTAATTCTCAACAGTACAATATGAAGGGATCATCTAAAGATATAATGAAAGGATTATATCCTGCAGGTAGAGCAATACTTGCGGCATCTATCGGATCTGATGGCGGCAAACCATATTGGAGAAATAGGTATAAACAATTTTATGAAAATGGTGGTCAGAACGTGTTGAACCAAATGGGTTCAGATATTGATAACCACAAAGATATAAAGAAAACGATTCAAAAAATTGTAGAGGCAGACGGCAAAGGTCAAAAAACAGTAGTTAAAGCTTTAATGACTGGCGTTGGCAAAAAGGGCGCAAGTCTTGTTGGTGGAGTAGAGGCGTTAAACAGTGCTGTTGAAAATGGTATTAGACTTTCTTTCTTTGATGCTGTTGCCAAAAATTTAGAAGCTCAAGGCGTTCCTGAGAAAAGAGCTTTAAAAGAAGCTGCGGCTGCGGCGAGACAGCTTACAACAAACTTTGCTAAAGGCGGTCAGGCAAAAACATTTTGGAACTCATTTTACTTATTCTACAACGCATCACTTCAAGGCTCTATGGCTATGATAAATGCCACTATAAACAGCCCTAAAGCCAGAGGAATACTTGGTGGGATTGTCGTTATGGGCTTTGTAATGGATCAGATGCTTGCAGGGCTTTCTGGAGATGAAGATGAAGATGGAGTTCTTGATTATGATAATATTAAAGAATATGATCTTTCTCATAGCTTTATATTTCCAGACATTAATCAAGATGGTGTTTTTCAAAAAATACCAATGGCTTATGGTCTTAACATGTTTTACAACGCAGGTAGGTCTATAAGCGCACTGCTTAGAGGTAAATATACAGTTGGTCAGGCCGCATCTACTACTGTAGGCACAGTAATTGGAACTCTTAATCCTTTTGGTGGCAACAATCCAATTACATTTATTGCACCAACGCTTTTAGACCCTGCCGTAGAATTACTTACAAATAAGAATTTTATGGATGGCCCAATTTATAAAGAGCTATCTCCTTTCGAGCAGTACAAATCAAGGAGCGCACTGCACTGGGAAACAACAAGCCCAACAGCTATAGGCATATCTAAATTTGTAAATGATGTAATTGGTGGGGGAACCGATTTAATACCCGGAGAAGTTCTTGGACAAAGAGTGGATATGAATCCTGACACAATAGAACATGTGATGGACTTCTTGTTAGGTGGCGTAGGTAAGTTTGTTATACAACTGGGTGAAGCAGGGGGGACTCAATTACCTGCTTATCTAAATGGTGAATGGGAAAAAGATTTTATTAGACGTACCCCAATTGTAAATAAATTTTACACTGCCGTAACTGAAAAAGATAGGGCGGGTGACTTCTTTGAGAAGAGAGATGATATTCTAGCTGTTGATGCTGAACTTAGAGACGCTAGAAATTCTGGAGATAGAGAAAGAGCTTTAGCTGTTATATCAAGGTATCCAGAATTAATCAGGCTTATTAAACCAATTAAAAAGATAAACTCTAAACTTAGAAAACTTAATAAAGCAAAAAGAGCAGTTATTAAGAATGAAAATCTTTCTGACAAGGCTAGACAGCAAAGATTGGAAAAAATTGCTGAAGCAAGATCTAGGTTAATCTCAACTGCTAATCGCTTAATGGAAAATATTTAGTTCAATTGAACTTTACGACCTTTTGCTCTCTAACCAATCTTTTAGTTCTGACTTCACCCATCTTTTAGTTCCATTGAAGCCTGATCCTATCTCTTTACCTGAGATTAATTGTATGCTTCTAGGGAAGGTCTCATCTTCTTTTGATAATTTAAGAAGGGTGTTCTTTGATATAGACATTAGTTTCAAAACATCAGTGACACCTATTAGCACCTCTTCGTCTGTTACTTTTTCCATTGTTTATACTCCTCTCTTATTCTTATAAAAGATTCTCTAGCTAATACATTATCTCTAAATTCTGATCTCGATGAGATGCCGCATTTCTCTCTAATACTATCAACAGCTTTATCTTCGCTATCAACTCCAAGAAAAGACTGAAAGTCTAATTCTCTACACAGCAGACCACAGGACGCTATAAGCCTCTGTATGGCCTGTTCGTTCTGTCTGGTCTCTATCTCATCTTGATCATTTAGCTTAACCATAGCGACCATATAACGGCTCCCAACCCAATCCGTGTGCAAGTCAGATGGGCAGTCGTTTGGATGAACGGATAATCTCAAGATAACCCCCTCTTTATTTTGTGACATTGAAACCTTTACTGCCTCAAAATTCATAGCATTATCTCTAACCTCACTCATCTTTTTGCTCCTCTATTTGTCTAAAAACAGATGCCAAACGCAACAACTCTTTGTGCATTCCTTCTTCAATAAAACCTGTGAATAAAGGTTTTCTATCTTTTGCATGTTCAGCCTCACAAGCTTTAAGAGCAAATGTCTTATTCTTAGTGCTGTATTCAAAAGTAATGTGACCAACTTGTATGCACTGCCGATCTGCATCGGGATGCCTACGATTGGATTTCAATGTGTGTGTACTCATTTGTACCTCTCCCAATTTCTTTTAGCCCAC
>CESX01030340.1_pt1 | contig 11312 bp, 11 predicted proteins | sample 326941 | NCBI WGS metagenome assembly CESX01 (sample SAMEA2622357, study PRJEB7988) | marine metagenome | isolation source: saline water (ENVO:00002010), including
ATTGATGGTGTCATTCTCAACCCGGCGGCAGTGACTCCCCACAGCATTTCTATCACCGACAACAACGACGATGGAGATACGGTAGCGGGTGTTGCAGTGGCGGATGTAGCCACCTTTTCGGGCACAACCATCACCGTGCACAAAGCCGCAGGAGCGGCAGGCAACACGGCGGCTGGAACTTTTGTTGTGATTGGTCGCCGATGAGGTGGCTTACATGGCAAAGAGTGTCACCATCCTTGGGCCATTTCCGCCGAAGGACTTTCAGAACTCAACCGCTCGTACAGCGATTGCTACTGAAATCAGCACAGCCATTGGCTCCAACACCTGTGTGTCGGCAGACCCGCACCTCATTCTTGGAAACATCTTTATTATCGTGACTACCAGTTGAGGTGGTTGTGATGGAAGAGTACGGCAGTCTTGGTCTTGACGACATCGCTCGGCTACAGAAGCGCGGCATCCGCCTTAACGAGTCCTACGGGGCTTCGGTGAGGACGAACGAGGATAATCCCCTCGCAGGCGTTACTCTCAAACAGCGCAACCGTAATAAAAGCGCAGGGGATGTCCTTAACATCGGCTCCGGTACGAGGTGCAAGCATTGTGGAATGCTGTACTTCTGTTGGGTTGACAAGTGCAGGACATGCGGCAAACAAATGGACTTCAACCTTGGAAAAAAAGAGTGATGCGGTATGCCAGTAGTGTTCAGCCCCGGTGAGCCTGAGACAAGGCCGCTTGACCCGGAGGCAATCGTCTACACGACTGGAGACAAGGTGGGGCAACTTCTTGGCATCGCCGCAGGCGAACCTGTCCTTGGAGCGGCCAACGCCGTGTCCGATGGTTTCTTTATTTTGGGTGCAGATTTCAGAGAGCACGGCTTTGAGAGCGGGGACACCATCCTCGTCCACAGCGACCTTGACCCACTTGGTACTGAGTTCGTCATCACGGCTCCGACCGTCGTGGATGTCAGCGGAACAAAGTATGTGAAACTGCCAACGACCGGCGTCACTCATGCCAACTACACGACGACAGCAAACACCGAAATCCAAAACAAGACGATTTTTACCAACGGCAAGCGAAGAGGCGTGACCAAGAACATCGTCAATGACCACATCAAGAGAATCCAAGACAGGATTGACAACTACACTCACAACGCATGGCGACCGTATTTGGTCTCGGCCGAGTACATCAACTTTGACACCTACAAGCCCTACCGACGGCGATACTTCACCGACTATGTGGGCACGACGCCTCTGCTGTTCCGTAATGTTCAGCAGATGCTGAGAATTGAAATGTGGCAAGGTGAAGATTACCGGGAGATTTGTGGGGCGGAGGCTCGCCTCAATTTCAGCGATGTGTCAAACCTTGCATCGGCAAAGGTGTTTTTGTCCCCCGGCAACGGCAGTGTCGCTGAACTCGCACAAGGCACTGCGAGCAATCAGTGGCGTGACGATTTTGATGCTACGACCGTGGCTCAGAACATCGCCGACCTCATCAACAAAGAAGACAGGGTGAACAAGGCGGCTGTGAACTTTCTCACCAACCCTACCGACACCAGTACCACATTTACTTTGGAAGGTAGTACAGATGCCGTGGCAGTTCACAATGAGTTCTTGGCTTCGGCCAACGCAGACTACGGCACGGGCATTGTCAAGATAACTTCTATGCGACCTGTCAAGGCGGGTGAGGCGTGCAGTATCGTCACGACATCATCTGACATCGCTATAGACCACTCTTCTCGCAACACAGCCACCGTCACAAGCGTCGTTTCCACCACCGTCAATGTGGACTCAACGAACGACTTCGTTGACGCAGGCGTGTGCGTCAAGGGTGATACGGTCTTTCGCTACACCGGCAAAACCGCTACATCGTTCACGGGATGCGTTGTGGTCACGGGTTCTGCCTTGAGCGACATATCGGGAACAATCACTCAGCACAAGTTCTCTTTGTCTTTGCAGGCAGGCTCGCAAAGCACTGTCGTTGACGCCATTACTGGTGAGACCACAGTGGACAGAAGTAGCAGTGGAGACAGCGCTCGTTTGCGAGACTGGTGGCTTGACCACGAGATGGGCATCATTTACTTCAACAACTCCTATCCGTTCTTTGAGTTCAACTCTGTCAAAGTGGCTTACATCTACGGTGAGCGATACCTTGAGAAAGCAATTGAAGAAGCCGCCACCAAACTTGTAGCGAGCGAACTGCTGATGTCCGACGACCGAAGTGTGCTTATTCCCGAAGGAAGCCAAAACATTGACCTCGGTTCCAAGGCACAACTGTTTCGCAGAGAGGCCATGGACATCCTCGCTCGCTACAAAGAAGTGGTGGTGTGTTAAGAATGGTCGCCACTTTCAAAGAGCCGCTGGATGCAGTTATTGACATTCTCAAGGCTGACCATGATGCAGGGACAGCCTTGGGTTGGAACAGAGCCAACACGGACAACATCAAGCCTGTAATCATTGACATCGCATCGGAAGGACCGGAGCGAGGAAAGCGCCTTGACCTACAGCGCCACGATTACATTTTGTGCTACGAGACTGCACTCAACGAAGAAGTTCCCGACCTCCTGTACAACTTCGTCACAACACGAGTCAACATCACCGTTGACATGCGTACTTCAAGAGGCCGTAGTCGCTTACGAAAAATGGAAAATGAAATGCGTCGCATCATCCATGTGAACCGCAAGGGCGACGGTGCCAACTTTGACCGCATGATTCTCAAAGTCAGGACTGACCTCAGTGACCGCACGAAGAAACTGTTCAGGCACACATTTCAAGTTGAGGTTGTCATTCTTGCGGAGACGATACCATGAGTGGATTTGGCGCACATTTCAAAGGTGATGTCTCCGAAGTCACCATGGGCCATGAAACGAGTCTTGTCATTGAACATGACCAGCCGAGAACATGGACAGCCAAGACAACTGACGCTACACGAGACCACACGACCATTGAGTTCAGAGGGACAACGACCATCACCAATAGCAGTATTTTTGAGCAAACCAAACCAATTCTCAAGGTTCCGCTTGGTATGTTGATTGGTCAGAAATTGACTTTTCACGCTATTTCCACAGGCAACAACGCCTTCTCCAACTTCTACAACAGCACCCTCAAAAGCAGGGTGTACACGATTGTGGACCATACGCTGGAAAACAACACCGACGGGGCTTTGGCAACGCAACTAAAAATTGTACCAGCGTTTCCCACAACGACATCACTGGACAGCGGCACGGGTGATTCTATTTTGATTCACTCGCTTGGGCTACCGACGATTCAAGGCGACACAAACTTCGCTATGGCAAGTGCCGCCAGTTCATCAAAGGAGGTCAGTTTGATTGACCAATTCGTCGGGCTGGCGAGTTTCATGACACTACCCGACACGAAGGTAGACTTGCACAGTTACCATGTTGTCGGCCTTGGTCGTCAGGTCGCTGTCCAGCAGACGGGCAAGGTGCATCATGTAGGAGGAGCGCTTGAAATGCCTATGCACAGCGCCAAATGGCTGTACTACAGTCTTGGCAGAGAAACGGTTAGTAAGGACAACTGTGGTTCAAAACCTTACACTGGCCTTTCCAGTGATGCTGTTATCCGGTCTGACATTGAGCCCGGACAAGGCTACATTGATGTGACAAGTAGTCAGAGCGGTAGCGTTCGTTTTGGCTCAGGAACGGATGCCGCAGTAGGCGACTACTTACTCATCAAAGACACAACTCTCATTCCTACAACAACCTACAAAACACCAAACAAAGACACCAACAAATACTTCCCACCTGAGTCGTCAGGGTCAGGACTTGCCAGCGACGCTGTGCATTTTGAGTGGGCTGAGTCAAGTGAGTGCCGTCGCATATCAGCGATTGAGTTTCTTTCGGACTTGGGTTCAGGCACTCATCGTTATGTGTACAGACTCTATGTAGATGACGGTTGGCAGTTTCCGCACACAACGAGTGATAGCATTGAACTCCGTAAGTATGCAGACAACTCCAGCAACAGTCCGCATGTGAACGCAACAAGGACCGTTAGCAACCATGTCAAGCGATTGTTGTTCTCTGCCGAAACCATCCCCAGTTTCTGTATGGAACACAGCATCAGGACAAGGGATGTAGGTTCATTCAACGCCACGGGTGAATCCACCGTATCACCGGGCTCTGCTAACGATAGCAAACAATTGACGAGGGTGTTCAAAGGATGCAAAGTGGTTGAATGGGAAATGTCGTCCACGGTTGACGCCGAACTCAAGTACCGTTGCATTTTCAACGCTCTCGCTTGCTACACGGACACGGGTCGCCTTGAGTCCAGCAACGCCGGTGACCGCTACACGGCTCATCGCATGTTCCAAAACACCGCCAACACAAAAATAGGCCGGAAGGCCAGCGGTATCGCAGAAGGCTCAGAGAAGCCGTTCATGTTCTACAACGGTGAAATTTCAGCCTTTGACCAAAACTTAGGCTTCGTCAGTGCTTTTGAACTCAGGGGCAAAACAGGTGTAGAACTGTTTCACACGATTCAAAGCAACCCTGTACCTGAATCAGTCAACGCTTCCAGCCTCAGTTTGAAGCAAGTTCCTTACGGTGGCACGAGAAACGCCAGCATCATCCGAGAGGGGCGTGAAGAGTTTGAAATGGAAATCGTCCTTGCTTTGGAGGATGCCAATCTTTTCCACGAACTCAGGTCGCATGTTGAACGAGGAGGGACGGTTGGCTCCACGGGCGGCACCATCATGCTTCATTTCACAAAGCCAATCGCCGCCAGCGGCACTGCGCCGTCTCTCCGGGTCATCATTGACGATTACTTCATCACGGAGTTGCCCATCCCGATGCCCGACGACAAAGGCTTGCTGTTCACGACCATGAAAATCAAGCCTCAAAATGTGAAAGTTATAAGCGTGGACACCGATTACCACTGTTGAGGGGAGCGAGATGCCACTGCGAGTTATCAAGTCCCTGAACCCATTCCAGCCATTTGATGGCACCGTTATCGTCAATGACGAAGAAGAAGAGGGCGGTCAGCACCTCTTCAATCCCGAAGCCGGAAGAGCCAGTGAAAACCCATTCGCTCATCTGCAAAAGGGCGAGTCCCCCGAACCGGCGGACTCCACGACACGAGTGAGTAAGTATGGAGGAGAAGAGGAATAAAATCTACATCAACGGAGCCCCTGTGCAGGTTTCAGCCAAACGGTTGACATTTTTTGATGTCCAAGCAGTAGCACCTTTGCTTGCCAACGGTGACATGGACTTTTCCAACTACTGGCGCTTTGCATTTCACAACTGGCTTTCCTGCACACCTTCTATAGAGGTTGACACACTCACACCCGACGAAGGTAAAGCCTTGGCCAGCATGCTTCCTGAACCATCTCAAGTGATGGAGTGGTTGGTTTTTCGGGAAGCGAAGTCGGAATCATCAAGCAATACCTCCACAACCGGGGTGTTAGCGACCGGCTTCGCTACCAACGAGAAGGGATGGAGTACCTTTTGATGACGCACTACAACATGAACTTACAGGAGGTCAGAAATTTGTCAGTGAGCGACGCAAAGCAACTCTTGTACTGGGCACAAGCGGTTCAAAGCGAAGAAGAGGTGCCCAAGGACGCAGTTTATTTGGGCTATGACCGTGTGCCACCACTGGAGGGCTCACAATGATTGACGGCGACATTGACCCTCGCTCGGTTGAAGCGATGGAGAAGTTCAGGAAATACAGCAAGGAGGCAGGTGAAAACATGAAAGCCTTGCAGGCTCAGATGGATAAGTTCAGCAAGTCCATGGAGATGACCAAAGTCAACAGCACCGACTTGACGGCTTCTCTCAAGAACATGGAGAAGTCTCAGCCGTTCCAGCAAATGATGGAAGGGCCAGTACAGCAAGGGCAGATTGCAGGCGGAGGTGGAGGAGGTCAGTCCAACAACATCACCGTCAATCTCAAAATTGATGTCAGCGGTGTCACCGACAAGACCGACAAACAGAAACTTGCCAAAGAAATCGGTACCATGGTAACCAAAGAGTTACGAAGCAAAATGGGCGGCTCACTCGTACAGAGTGGATTTAACAGGAGCGGTTGAGCGTGGATGAAGGGGAGAGGTTACCTATCCGTCTCGTGCAAGAGAACGGAGACACCATCTCCCTTGATGCAACCAGCGTAGACATCGTGGTAGAACGAGTTCAGTCCAATTTTGCTCTGCCGCTTTTGGATGCTAAGAAAATGGGTATTGACCTCAATCAATCATCTGTACAGATTGAAATCCAAGGTGTGTTGGCTGACGATGAAGGGCAAGAGGCTACGGCTCAGGCTACGGCCATTCTTGATTTTTACCAGCCTCAACAAGTGGTCACTTGGGGTCAGCCGGTTGCCGGAGGCGGTGGTAATACGAGTAGTCCAGTGACTTCTGTCTTCAACAAGCAGGGGCCATCGGGGTCTTTTGGTTCAACGACAGGAATTACAGGTACGACTGGTGACAGTGGTTCGTTTTCAGGCGGCATAGGCGGCTCGCTTGGCGGTACGCTGATAGACATCAACGACCTCGGCAATCGCATTCTGCAATACTGGAATGAAAAATACATTGATTTTCCTGTAGCATACTGGGTGGAAGAGAGTGGTGCACTACTCAATCCGGTTACCAGTGGTCTGCAACTGTGGCTCAAGGCAGACGCTTTGTCGCACGCTTCGGGCACAGCGCTTGTTTCGTGGGCGGACAGCAGTGGCAACGGTAGGTTGGCTTCTCAAGCCGACAGTTCCAAGCAACCTGTTTATCGCACGGAAGGTGTGAACGGTCAGCCTTATGTTCGCTTTGATGGTTCCGATGATGCCATGGAAGTCCCGTTTGAAGCCTTCTTCAATTCCGAAGAGTTCACCGTGTTCACAGTCGCCAAACACAGTGCTACGGGAGGGGACTTACCTATCCTTAGTTCCGATGCAGTTGGTTATAGTTTAATTTACGATGTGTCCAGTGGGTCCAATGGTAAAGCCCGAGCAACTTGGAAAGAATCAAGTTCTACCGACTTTATAGATACTGTAGCCGCTTCTATCAGAAACACTGATGCGTTCATCCTCACTTACACCATGAAAGATACGAGCGAGCCCGCTGACGCTCAGTCAGATACGGCGAAGTTGTTCATCAACGGCGACGAAAAGGCCACCCAAACCAGCGGCGTGGATTATATACCAAACACATCAGCCAATCTCAAAATAGGAGAAAAAAGTGGTGACTTCTTTCAAGGCGACATCTACGAGATTCTCATTTACAACCGTGCTCTTACAATTTCCGAGCGTGAAAATGTAGAGGGCTATCTTTCTTACAAATACGGCATCAACCTACCTGCTGGTCACGAGTACGCAGGGACAGCGAGATACAGTCACAACAGCAAGCATGTACGCTTGGCGTTTGATAAACAGATGGTCGCCAGCAAGAATGAGCCACATGGCTTCTTTAACAAGTGGAGAGATACCAGTATGGTGATTGCATCAGGAGGTGTATCGGGCAACACGCTGACAGTCACTGGTGGACAGCCGAATCAGTGGTTTGAGCCTACAGAGAGTGAGCGGCTGAATCGTGTAGCATTTTTGCGCGACTCAAGTTTCGTCACCGATGCCAACGGTAGCATTTTTGTCGGGTCGGTCGTTAGCGTCACGGCTGATGCTTTGACCATCAATCCGCACAGTTCAGGTGCTACGCTGTTACCGGGTGATGAAATTTACATCACTCCTATTCCATACGCTGGCGGCGGTCTCATTGGTCGCTCAGGTACACCTGTCATCATCTTACCTATCAAGAACGCTGATACTTTCAACGAGTTTGCATCGCCGGAAAAGGCCGTAGGACCGGAGTTTCCGACGCACGAGGACGGCTCACCAAGGGACGGTAATACATTCACAAGAACCGATGAATACATCACTTCGCTGATTTCCAAAGCATTGACTGCCTCGTACATTGATTTGGGCAAAGCCGTTAATGCTTCGGGCGACACCACCATGGACAAAGTTTTCACAACGGTGATTTCAAAGTCGGCACACGACCACAATTGCCGTCTGACCATCACTCAACAATACGCCTCTTCGCTGGGCGCTTTGTCAGACACCATCAACACGACGCTTGGCGTGGGGCAAATGCCCGTCACACAAGGCTTCTCAGGTGGTCGCAGTGGAAAGCGCGTGAAAAGCGGCGGAGACAAAGCGCAGGATTTGCTGGGCATTCTCGCCAACAGCAACAACTACGCTGGTAACCCGGACCTTAACTTCGCCACAAAAATACTCAGCATGGGTGTTGACTTTTTGGAAAATCAAATCAAACCCGTTGACCACACGGGCGACTACATCAGAGGCATTCAGATTCCGTACCTCACGCATGTTACGAAGGGGAAGAATGTACTGGATTCGCATGTGGCACAACGCAACTTTTTCTTGACAACCGAAGGTTCTACCGGTGGCAAACTTTCGGCTATCAACGAGATTCATGCTTCAAGGCTGTTTTCACACAGTGCAGAGGGACACCGCAAGAACGGCATCAGCGGATTGGTGACGGATTTGAGTGTGAGTAGAGAAGCCGAGATGAAGGCATACGAGTTCAGTTTGAGGTTTGAGGCCGCTGACATAATTTTGTGAGGTGCGATTATGGCGACTCCAATCAGACTGTTGGGCGGTTTGAAAAATGAGTTACAAATGGATTTGTTGGCACAAGCGATTGACATCACCGTTGATAGAAACGCTTCTCACTTTCCAACGCCCAACAACATCTTGAAACGCTTTGCGATTGATACCAACACGCCAAGAATTATGGTGGAGATAAACGGGGTTATCATCGGCGACGAAGGTAGCGAGACGCACCAAGGTGGAAGCACAATCACGGACAGTTCTGTACCGCTTCGCACACTCATCAATTTCGGTAGTATGCTACCCACCGAACCGTTTAGCGCATTCAAACCTACAGGCTTTGGCACAATTCACTTGACGAGTTATTCGTACGCTACTGGCAACATCAACAAGGATTTTCCGGCTTTTGTCACTGACCGTCAATACACTGTCGGAGCCACCAACACCATTAGCGGTGCTACAGCGATGGGCAACAGGCGTGTCAAAAGGTGGGCATCTTCTGTCAATCTTTCCGCCAAAATTCAAACCACTTTGAAGTTCACGGGAAGTTCCAGCATAGGCGCTACAGGGGCATTATCAGTAGAGACCATTCTTTCGGTCGGCGGCTCGGCCATATCCATTTCAAGCAACCCAACTGAAATAGGAGCGTCTGCCCTGTTGAATGTCGGCGACCGGGTGACAAATAAGGACGGCATTTTTCTCGGAGAAGTATCGGCTTTGACCGACACGACCGTGACTTTCAAGGACGCCTTGACTTCTGCCATAGCGGCCAACGATGAAGTCTATGTTTCACCAAAATGCTTCAATGAAAGAAACGAGTTTGTAGGGTTCGTTGTAGCCATATACGACGACTCCAGCGTCAGTCAAGGAAACGACGCACAGTGGTACATTGAGTTCAGTGGCAACATTGAGGCGAATGTCAGAGACGGCGACACGCTCACCATCAATCAAAGCAACCCGGCAATTGAAGCCGCTCTCCATAACGAGTGCATCAAATTGGTTCCTTCGTATTGGCTTGAATCAGTGTCTCGCAATCCTAAAGGCTCTTTGTGTCAAACAGATGTTACGATGGGTCAAGGTGTCGGAAACATCGGTGTCCGTTTCCGTTTCAACGCCAGCAAGACACCTTCTTTGCTTGGGGGAAGTGACGCCATATCCATCATTCATCAAGCAAAAGCGACATCTCGTGCTTTTTCGCACACCAGTGTGTCCGTACCCACAGGAGACGCCGCCTTCTTTGACGCTGTGATTGAAATACCCATCAAAGGGTTGACCACCACGGCAGGCAAAAATCCCGCAACTGTCATGGCTGAATTGCTTGAAGACGCTTTAGAAGTCTCAGGAAACATCAGTTCAGTCAATGTTAGCCCGACAGGCAAGACGCTGGCGGATGCGTTTAAGGTGACGAGGCATCAATCCATCGTCGTTGTAGAGCAGATTTACCGTCCCGACAGAGACATTATCCATCCCGAGGCTATGTCTATCGTCATTCGCAAAGCGTTCCAACCTCAAGTGTTTCAGGGCGGCGGTGTCAAAAATAGCAGTGCAAAGAAGTCGGCTGGAGATAAAGTGCAGGACTTGATAGGGCTGGTTTCCAATTCTCAAAAAGACATTGACATGTTCCGAGGTATTCAGATACCGTACGACAGCCTCATCACCAGTTCAGGTGTGACGGGCACGGCAAGAAACTTTTTCTTGACTTTTGGTGATATTCCTGCATCTGAAAAGGGCTCGTTGAACAATACCCGCTCGGCTTCGGAGATGATGAATCAAGTAATTTTGTCAAGCGATGCCGGAGGGAATGTAGACGAATCAGCCAAAGAGGGCTTCTTTGACCAAGTGATTGACGCGCTGGTTCCCGAAACTGTGCAATCCCTTGTTGGCTTTTTGACAGGTGCAGTGGAAGATTTGTTCGTCACTCTCACGACGCCAAGTCACGGCAACGACGGCGGAATACGGATTATGCCGGAGAAACTTCATGTGCGATATGATGCTGGGAACAACTACTACGCATTCACGCTGTTGCTTGTTGCGACGGACTTTGTAATAGGTGTTTGAAATGAGTCTGCTGATTGAACCGGGTTTTGGCCTCAAGTTCAACGGTATCAGCGATAGCGTTCTCGTTCCTGTCAACAGCAAGCAGATTCACGGAATCCAAGAAGAGGGCAGAAAAGCCTTACCGGTGTCTCTCAACGCGTTCACTCTTGAGTCGTGGTTCATTCCCGATTGTGGCGGCGTTGTTTTTGAACAAGAGAATGTCATGCGTTTGACCGTTGGTAGTCCCAGCAGTCCGGCCCCGGCAACCTTTGAGGTGCGACTGAGAAACCCAGCAAGCGGAAGAGAAGCAATCTACACGCTGTCTACTGCCAAGCCAGTGACCAAGGCTAACGGAAGGGTTGCCTACTGGGACGGTGTTTTGTACCCAGCAGTGAACGAGATTCACGATGCGTATTTGGCAACCGACGCTGGTAGAAACGATGTCACTGCCTTCAACTCAGGACATCGTGAGTTGCTGAATGTCACCGTCATGTTTGACAGACGAGTCATCAGCCTCTTTGTGAACGGTGATTTGGCAGTCTCTCAGACTTTGGAAGAGCCGCATGAACTGGTTACTCAACAGAATCACATCTATTTAGGTGGGAGAGGTGGCGATTTCCGAGGGACGCTTGAGTCGGTGCATCTGTCAAAAGGCGCACTCCCCTCGGGCTACCAACAGTACGCTCCCGTCAAGAGTGACAACACGCTCGG
>CESX01117717.1_pt1 | contig 11255 bp, 5 predicted proteins | sample 326941 | NCBI WGS metagenome assembly CESX01 (sample SAMEA2622357, study PRJEB7988) | marine metagenome | isolation source: saline water (ENVO:00002010), including
GTCCGATTGGGAAAACGGCAAGATATGAACAACGAATTTGACGATTTGATGGATGAGGCAATCGAAAATATACGGAACGATCGCGATACTGCGAAAGAGTTCCTTAATGAATTAGCCAACCAGATCGCTCAAAATGCAGAGAACAACCGAGCACTATCTCCTGTTGCTGCAAAACACATCGAAACTATGCAGCGGTCCAACGAACAGTTAGTCAAGGTTCTCACCTTAAAACAAAAAGAGAGAACCAAGGAAATTGGACTGACTGACGAAGACAAAGCCAGCCTCTTTGATATGATTCAGGGAGAGGTGTAATGGCTGGAGTTAAAAAGCCTTTATCTTACCTCGATTTAGATAGAGCAAATCCAACTACAACTTTGTTTGAGAAGCTCTTCCGAGATTCTGTAGATTACAAGAAGGAAATAGATGATGTCTTTGAGGCGATAGTATTAACAGATCCCACTCTTGCTACGAAGAGTGCAGAATCTGCACTAAAAAATCAGTTAATTACAATTCCAGCAGAAGACCCAAATAAAAGAACCACATATATTTTTATAGCGAGAATAATCGGTAGAGATTCACCACATCTATTTCTGCCTAATCCGCTTGAATTTAATGTAACAAACGACGAAGATTGTAAGAAAAGATATCACAACCTACTGCAATTACATACAAAAGTTACCGCCAATGGGCTAAGTGTGTCAGAAATGCCTGCCAAGGGGGACACTGTACAGATACGATTGGTCAAAGGTGACTACGTTTACAAAACTGCATTCTGCAATGATTTTCTCGGTGTGACAACTAAAGCGTCTTCAACGCCAGAGGTCATAGAAAAGCTGAAAGCTAACGAGGAGGGCGCCAAAGGCGCTTTTAATAATAGCAACATAGCAAGAGAATCTGGAGCGAATCAGCCGGCTACATCATATTATAAATTTAGTAAAGATCTTAGTGTTTTAGAAAAGGAAGCAGAAGGAGCTTTTCAAGATTTTTTTGATGAATTAAGAAAAGAAGACTATACTGAGACAATAACCTCAACAAAAAGATCTGTTAAGCATCAATGGAACCTTGCAACGGGTAGATTAAAAAGTGCAGGTCAAGTGGCAGACCCTTGCAATTCTGATCATCAGTATGGATATGCTTTAGATTTAAATTTTACTGACCCAAATGACGTTTTTATATCAAAAAAGAACACAAACAATGGAACTGTTAATTCTTCTGATTGGCAAAAGGTTGCAGATATAGCAAGCAAACATAATATAGAGTGGCAAGGAATGGGCGACCCTGTTCATTTTTATTTCCACGATTCAGAAACAAAAACACAAAAAGACAAATTAAAGCAAAAATGTCGAGCGATATATTATGGTGCTCTGGGCGATGATTTTAATACTTGGCCAGATACTTTTGCAGATTTGCCAGACGCAATTGCTTTACCAGCAGACGGTGACTATGATAGTTATATTGAAAAATTAAAAGAAAGTATTAAGACTGAATAGGATAATCTATATGCCAATTGGATCAAAAAGAAAAAAAGTAAAAGATTTAGAAAAGCTTAGTGCTACAAAAAAAGCAAAAGCAAAAGAATTACAAGACTTAGTAGATAAGTATCTAACTTCTGATCAAGAATCTCGACCACTAAACCAAAAAGGTAGCGGACTATATGGAACCTCTCAAATAAAGAGAGAATTACTTTATAGTAAGAGCCCTAACGAAAAAGTGATTGAGCATGATGGCTCGTTTATAACTCTTGGCAGCGACAAGGTAACTGGCATTGCATCTACGAGCACCAGCACAGATGCCGCCCGTATAGACTTAGTTGTTGGTAGAATGTCGCCTTCGTCTCCAGAGGACCTCTCGTTTGTTGATAACAACTTTCAAGCAGACGCAGCGAGAATTTATATATCTCAACTAACAGACATAGATGCCAATTTTGGAATTGATCCCGGAAAATCAGGATTTATGAAAGCAAGATCTGGAATTGGTATCAAGGCAGATGGGGTTAGAGTAATAGGGCGCGAGGGTATAAAACTGGTTACAGGAAGAATGCAGGGCACTAATGAAAAAAACTCAGTAGATGGCAAAACCCTATCAGCACCAAAAATAGAACTCATATCGGGTAACAATACTGAAGTAAGAAAGGTGCCGCTCAGCGGATTGTCGGGTGAATCAGAAATATATGACCCACTCCAGGGTGTAGCGATGGGACATAATGTGGTAAAAGCCCTTGAAGACATGGTGGGTATGCAGCAAGACATGATCGGTATTGTTAGAAAAGTAAAAAACCAACAAAGACTATATAATCTCGCACTTAATATTGCATGTGCAGTTCCGCCTGTAATTGGCGGACCAATTGCTGCCGGCGCCTATGCACTTTTTGTCGCAGGCGATATCAAAACAAGCCAGCAACTTTGGCAATCTTCAATCGATACATCACTTTTTGAAATTAATTATTTAACATCTTTTGGTTATCGATACATTGAAAGTCATAATGTTAAAACAACCTAGTTATTAAGAGAATAAAATGGCAAATCCTTCCCCCTTTTTACAATACCAAGACAAAAATGGCGACTTTTTAATTGATGAATGCGAAATAAAGCTTCCCGGACCAGTAGAAAAAGTATGTCTAGATTGTGTTCCTAATCCAAAAGCGCTAGTTGAAAACTGGAAATACAATCTTGGATTTCCGTTCTTGAACGAAAAATTGTGCCTTTATCAAGTAGGCGTCAAGACACCTCATGGTGAAACCGGCGGTGAGCAAGGCTTGGTTGATAAGTTTGAAACATATAAAGAAGAAGCCATTGAATTATTTTTAGATGAATACCAAAAGGCTACTTCATTTGAGAATATGGAAGCACTTCGTTCCGAAATAACATATGACACCCAGAAAGGGTTTGATCTGCCTGCACGAAATAACTCTGTATTATCCCTGCTCTACTCTGTGCCCTTTTCTGTAATTCAAAATCTAGAAGATGCAACAGACGATGACGATGAAGAAGACGAGAGAGAGCCTGTTGAGGTTACCTATTTAGCTTCTGAATTACCAATCATCATGACTAGAGTTAGAAAGGGGTTTAATCTATACAGTCGATACGTCAAATATCATCAAATTGTCAATAGCTCTACGCTGATGTTTGACAAAACAAGAAAAGTATTTAATTTCGATAGATATGGCGATAGTGGCTTCGGAAATGGTAGCCAGATGTCAAGAGTTCTCAATGAACTAGATAGCTTTTTGAATAATCGAGGCTTCAATATCGCAGGTGCTGGCACCTTTGGTTTTGGAAAGGACAGGGTTGTAAAGCTTACATTTGGCTTTAACAGGGAATACAAACTTAAAAAATTATTAGTCTACTCTATTGGTTGTAGAGAAAAGCCAAAGAAATTCAAAGGAAGAAAATTGTCTTCTTTGAATAGGAGACAGGTTTTCAAAGACAAAACAGCGATGGCATATTTGGCATCTTTGACAGACATAGAAAGGGATTTAACATCAAGAAAACCAAAAAACTTTATTGATTTGATTGAAGAATACACTTATCCTGATGTTTCTTTCATGAACAATGTTGAAATTGCTGAGAATGACCAGAGTTGTGTTGGCGAAGTTGTAAGAAACTCATTGCAAGGTTTGGGGCAAGATCTGTTAGATGAAGCCCTCAGTATTGGCGATGTTATTGCATACAAGTTTCATGAAAACGTCTGTAGAACTAACGAAGAAGAGACAGAGCTTTTAAGACAGTTTGGGCAACTATACCAGCCTCCAGAAGAACTTGCAATTATTGGCGCCGGCGAAAAGAAAAAGAAGAAAAACAAACAAGAAAACAAGCAAAGCAAGAATGGAATATTAAGTCGCGGCAGTCGACAAGCTATGAAAGCTGTCGCAATGCAACAGGCTCTTGAAACTCTTGAACAAAACCCAAATGTTTATGTTCAATTATGTGGAGAAATGCTAGCTGGCACGCTTGGGGCTAATCCGAAATTAAACGTCAGAGACCTCTACGATTTCAGCTTAAGCGAAATAAAATTATGTGGTCTGCTTGATTTCTTGTTGGATGCTCTTGGTTGTTTATGGGGCGGTCTTGAATTGGAACAAGCCCTTTTGATAGCTGTTACAAGTGCTTTGAAGGCTATGGGTCTTGATAACTTTGGAAACCTATTCATAGGATTGCCCCCCGAGGAACAAGCAGCATTAGATGCGCTTGTTCAGAGAAAACTTTTTGAAGCACAACAGGCACGACAGACAAGACAAACAGCAGCACAAGATGAACAAAGAGACACAGTTGATTCAACAGAACCTCGACGTGAGGAATCGGGCTTCTTTGGCGGCACCATTGGTGATATAAGCTTTAGTAGACCTTTTGAAGATCCAGTTCTACTAGAAAAAGAGCAGGCTTCCAGGGCGGCTGGACCATATGAAGGAACTACGGTTTCGTCAGGAATGTATGAGGCACAGGGTAACAACTATGGCCCCCGTCAAAGAATCGGCAACATGTATTCTGGTGCTCAACAGATGGCTGGGCAGCAATCACCTACTGCTGACACTGTTAAGAGTTTAGAGAAAAGAGCACAAGAAACATTTTCACCAGATGTGATTATGGAAGCTTACATCCTTGCTCTTGTAGAATATTATTCTGATAGGCTGCTTGACTTAGTTGATATGCTTAATGGCTTCCCTGGCGCTGAAATTATAAGCAAAATTTTAGCCACCTTTGATTGTCCTCGACCACCCCTATTCACTCCAAGTATCATGGACTTTATCAAGGACATTGAGCTACCATTTTGTAGAAACATAGCTGATATTACATTGCCGAAGTTATTCTTGCCAAAGCTGAGTGATTTGTTCAAGCTTCTTGTGCAGGCTATCAAAGAAGCAATAATTGAGACAATCATAAAAATACTTCTTAAGCTTTTTGTTAAGATCTGCGAAATTCTTGGAGAGGCTATTTGCAAGGCGCTTGAAACTGCCGGCAATATTATAGGCAACCTCCCAGGCTTGATAGCCGGCAATACAACAGTAAGGGACATTGTTAGAGAGTCAATCTGTGGCGAAGACGCTTCTGACCAAGATGTGGATGACTCTATCGCATCTATGTTTGAAACTCTTGGTGGCGCTGGCGGCAATCTGGCAAATAAAGACAGAGTTCTGGATTTCAATGAAGCCATCGCATCGTCATCTACTAGACAAGAAATAATTGACGCATCGCTTGGTAATGCATCGTCTGACTTTTTGCAAATTGTAGATACAATAATTGATACCCAGTTTCCAGAATTTAGAGAAGCATTTTCCAACACCGATGATATCGCAAACTTCTTTGCGAACTTCGGCAATATTCTTCCACCAGAGGTAAAGGCACAATTGGCTGATATCGCAGGGCAGACATTTGAAAATCTAGATCTACCAGCCAACCCAACTCTTTGTGCCACACCAGATCAAATTGAAGAATTCTGCTCAGTTAGATCTCAAATCCTAGAAGGCAGAGCGTCAGACGCACAAATTGCAGCGCTATGTGAGAGACCAACCGAGGACTTTGAAGCACTTAATAATGTTTTGCAAGACGGCATACCAGCAACTCTTATGAACAACCTTGGACCAATTCAATCAGATCCTGGCTGTAGTAACGGGCTGTTCCCTTACGAACCAGAAGAGTTACAACAAGCAGCGTCAGAGGGTCTTACATCTGCGCTTGAAAACCTAAAGCTTGCTTACTCTCGCGATATGCTTGGTAACGGACCCGGCAGAAAGAACTGGGGATACCTCAATATGATTCTGTGCGATACAATGGCAAGACCATTTACAAACCACGTCCGCAGAGCAGACAACTTTGGTGGAATTATAGCGAGACGCTATGTTGATTTTTATGTGGATAAAGAAGACAATGAAGAAAACGAAGACGTAAATTACGCGGCTGAGAGAAAACAGAACGGAGCGTTCCCAGTTTATGTGGGTGAGTGGCAGGTAGATTACTGGAACTTGAATAGCGGACTATTAGAAGTCAATAAGCCCTCCAATGAGTTGGGTAGTAAAAAGACGATTCGTGTTGAAAGTGACGGAGATATCACATCACTTCCAGATTACGGATTCAATACCAAAATAGAACCAACAGAAGATGGCTTTAAAGTTGTCAGAAGAAAAAGAAAAAAGACACCCGAATTAAGTCTTGAATATAGAGACAATCGTGGTGGAAATGGCGATGGCAATGGTAGCGTTGATTCTATGATTACAGGGCACGCCTTGAAGTTTTTCTTTGGAGAAATCAGAGACGGCGAAAACATCAAGAATAGCAATGTTAGAGTTTTGATCAATCAAAAATTCAATACGAAGAACTTTGGTGCAGATCTCTTACAAGGAACACAATTTCAATCCATCGAGCCACCGCTTAAAAAAGCTGAAAAAGATAAAAATCTAGACGATCTTGTATCTGAGTATTATTCAGATATAACAAAGAACAGAAAATACGAATTCCTAGGCACGGATGAGGGCTTAGACGAACTTCTAGAGCAAGTGAGAGAAACAGAGCCAGATAAGTTCTTGAATTTTGAGGCATCTTTCCAAGAATTAGGAGACCAATCGCCCCTGGCACTGCTTGTAGCTGAATTCCTAGATATCAGCAACTCAGCCGCAAAGACATACTGGCAGACTACTGTTGAGATGATGGCCAAGAACTTTGGTGATAAAGTTTTCCAATATTCCAATCCATCGTTCTTGTATGGCGCAAGACCAGATTTGCTCACAACCGAATTGGCAGAGTATGGCGTCGTTAGGAATGGAGCGTTTGTTCTATATTCTGACACAGACTTGACTAATGACGATTCAGTGTTGGGTATGAGTCGCGATCAATTCTTGAATAAAGACAAAGCAAGAGTTCATTATTTAGACCCAGCACAATTTGGTGGTAAATACACCAATCCGCCTGTGTATGTGAAGCCTATCGACGCTGAAGGCGTGCTTGGCTTGGTTAATGTTATGTTCCCAGAACTTAGCCCCTGTAAGCCCCAGAACACAGACTTAGTTGATTTTGGTGATATTGCATCGAAAATATCAAATAGTTATAATAACTACCCAGAAGACAGAAGATTGCTGGGCGATCCAGATTGTATTGTTGAGAGACCATTTGACAGAGTTCTTGATAGGTCTGCAAAAGCAGGTATTGAGGGCACTATATCAGCGGCTTGTAGAATTTATGCCTCAATGCACTTCTTAAAGACGATCAACACATTTGCAGTTTTCAAGCCAGATTTCAAAACAAACCTTAGTTCTGTTTATGCTTCGTTTATTCTTGAAGACATGGAACAAAATATGAAAGATGTTCAAGGAGAACTGGCTGAATTCTTCAACCCTTTTAAGGATGACGAGTTTTGGTATGCATTCTTGGAACAAGCAGTCCAGATCTATTTTGAAAAAATTCAATCTGGTGCGATTGTGGATGTTCCAACTGATGTTGAACAAGCTTTGGAAAGAATTGGTGCTGCCCAAAACAAGTATAAGTACCCAGATCGTAAAAAGCTGCATAACGCCAAGAAGACAGGTAATGCCCCGTTGTTCCAAACCCTCACACAGTTTAGAGAAGATAGGAACTTGGCTGCTGTTAAGTCTGTTGAAGATGATTGCAAGATCATACTGAAAGAATACATGATAGAAGAAGTGAACTTTATAGCAAACATCTTTTACGAAAACATGGTTGCCGAGAAGTTCATCAAAGAAGACGACTATATTTCAAACATTCACTATCATATCTTCACAGAACTAACTGATGGCTCACAACTTACATTAAATCAACAGCTAAAAGAAACCGTAGAAAACATCCCCACTGGTTCAGGGCAATACACCGATGGCAACACTTTGGCACTAGAAGATGGAACTCCATATGTTGGCTATTACCACAGCCACATCAGAGATGAGGGTGAGGTAGTATATATGGTCGGTGAAGAGCACTCAAGTGAGCCACATGAACTATTACGACCATTTGCAAACGAAGTCAAGGTAAACATGGGCGACATTAACGGAAACTTTACAGATTCTTCAAAACCATTTAGAATTAAAAAGTATATTAAAGTCAATGGCAGCCAGCAAGATTATTCTCAAGCTGCTGTAGATAGTATAAGAGATTCTGGTGGTGATAGTCTCGTCTCTGAAGTGTATCCTGGCACCCTTGAATATGTCTATGACGCTGGTACTGCTCAATCTATCGAACAGAGAGTAGAAAGAGTGCGCCAAGAGGCTCTCGCCGAAGGTAGAAGCCCAACAGAGCAAGAATTATCAGCCGCTCGTGCAGGCGAAGGTCGCCCCATTGTTGGACTCAAGGGCGAGTTGGGTCTAAGATACGGACTTGAGTTCTCCACATCAACTGGGAAGGTTATAGCCACATCAGAAGTAGACGTTTTAGATTTACCATTAAGAATGCTAAAACCCCTAGAGGGTGGCAGCAAGGAGCTTCTATGTTTGGTCAATAAGCTGATTGATGATCCTAATTACAAACTGTTTATGGAATACGCAATTCCAACCAAGCAAATTTTAGCTGCGATTGCAATTTACAACGACGTATCTTATCTTGATTCAATAGGCGAGCTTTCTAGCGGGCGGCGACGCGGTGGCGATCCAGAAGAGAAGCCCGGCTATAAACTAAGTCCCGGCTCTTCAACCGGTTTGACCAGACCCGTCCCCGGATGGCTTCCAAAGTCTGAACGAGGTGGATTTAGCCCGTTTGTTCTCACTTGGGATGAATGGTCAAAACAAACATTACGAAAATCAGATACTGTTTTGAAAAAAATGTTTAAGTCATATTACTACTCAAGAGATTTTGGCAGACAAGAGGGCGCAGATACGACCGGCGCACAGGTATTCCTGCAAGACTTAAAAGAAAAGTTTAAGTTTGCACCCGGTGAGCGAAGTGTGCCTTGGTGGCATAGAAGAACAAGTAACCCATTTGATGCCAAGGGGGCTTTGTGCGAGAGAAAAGAAGATGACTAATTATACTTTGAGGGATCCCCTATGGCTTCGATAGCTCCTAAACTACCTTTGACTATTGATTCGGTCGATGGCTATACATCAATCAAAAGACTCAAAACCCTGATCAAGCAAAATTTCAAAATGATAATTCTAACAAACCCTGGCGAAAGAGTTATGCAACCAGAGTTTGGTGTAGGAATTAAGCAGTTTCTATTTGAAAATTTCAATGATAACGTATATGCTGATATAGATGTTAAAATCAGAGAACAGGCTGCAACTTACTTGCCCGTTATAAGAATCATTAATCTAGAATTTGCAGAGAGTTCGATGGACGATAATGAGATTTCAATAAGAATAGAATTTTCGATACCTGACATAGCTGAAAGGGATTTACTTCAATTCACTATTTAAATCAGAGGTAACCATTTATGGACAATGATAATAAGAAGAGTGTAGCGATAGATTACACAAACAGAGACTTTTCCTCAATAAAAAGAGACTTGACTCAAATAGCTGAACGTTTTTATCCCGATACGTTTCAAGATTTCAGCGAGGCTTCTTTCGGCTCGATGATGCTAGATGCTGTTGCGTATGTTGGAGATCAGCTTTCTTTTTATCTTGACTATAATGTAAATGAGTCTTTTCTTGACACCTCCTACCAGCTTGACAACATTATTCGTCATGGTAGAATAATGGGCTTCAAAAACTCTGGCAGACCATCAGCATTTGGCACTGTGGCTATTTATATTTTAGTTCCGGCATCTGAAACTGGACTAGGACCTGATACCAATTACATACCAGTAATTAAAAGAGGCACAAGATTTAGCAGCACTAATGGGCAAAGTTACGTTTTGATTGAAGATGTTGATATGGCAGAATCAACAAATCCAATAGTTGTTGCAAGGACAGACCCGGACACAGGCAATCCGCAACATTACGCTATAAAGTCTTATGGCAAAGTTGTTTCAGGATTTTTTAATACCGAAAGTGTTGAGATTGGCGCATTTCAAAGATTCAGAAGAGTTAATCTATCTCAGCCAAATGTTTCAGAAATCATCAGCGTTTTTGATTCCGAAGGTAATGAGTATTTTGAAGTCGAGAATTTATCGCAAGATACTGTTTTTAAAAGTTTGATAAATAAAAATTATAAGAATGACAATGTTCCATCTGTTATGAAACCTTTGCTAGTAAACAGAAAATTTGTTACAATATTTGACAACAATGGGGTATCATTACAATTCGGTAGCGGAGATGAACTGTCTTCAGACATTGTTGCAGAGCCACAAAACTTGTCAATTGATATTTTTGGAAAGACTTATATTACTGACACCAGTTTTGATCCAAGCCGTCTTGTTTCTAATAAGTATTATGGAATCGTTCCCCAAAATACAACTTTGACAGTATTTTATAGACAAACAAACCCAACAAATTCAAATGCTGCTGTTGGCGCAATTAATACAGTTGGGACAAAAATTATAGAATTTGAAGATGTCTCCACGTTGGCAGGCGGTGAAGTATCGTTTGTGAGAAATTCTCTAGAAGTTTCAAACGAAACACCAATAGTTGGAAACGTAACTAACCCTTCTCCTGGCGAAATAAAACAAAGAATTTATGATACTTTTCCAACACAGAATCGCGCTGTCACACAAAGAGATTATGAAAATCTGGTGTATAGGATGCCCTCAAGTTTTGGTTCTATAAAGCGTTGTTCTGTGCAGAAAGATCCCGATTCACAAAAAAGAAACCTAAATGTTTACATTTTATCTGAAAGCCCCGAGGGAAAGCTGATCAATTCCAATGATACAATTAAAGAAAATGTTAAAACTTGGCTTAATCATTATCGTATGATTAATGATACAATTGATATTCTAGATCCATTTATTATAAATTTTGGAATTAATTTTATTGTGAAGCCAGAACCACTTAGTGATAAATTTGCTGTTCTTAATGATTGTGTTGAGGCTCTTGCAAATGAATTTTCTACGCCCCTATTTGTTGGTGAAAGCATATCAATGTCAAAGATATTCAATATTCTCAATAATGTAAGTGGTGTTAACGACACTGTAAAGGCTCAGATAATAAATAAAAACACTTCCAACTATTCTAATGTGTTTTTTAGGGTATTAGATAACATGTCGCCTGATGGAGATAGAGTTGTGTGCCCCAAGAATGCAATATTTGAAATGAAGTTCCCCCAAGTTGATATTAAAGGTAAGTTAAGATAATGGCCATAAAAAGATATAGAGCGACCGCAGACAACACAATAGCAAACGGCTATCAAGAAAATCTTGCAACTAGAGCTACAGGCTCTAACATGGGA
>CESX01029671.1_pt1 | contig 11250 bp, 7 predicted proteins | sample 326941 | NCBI WGS metagenome assembly CESX01 (sample SAMEA2622357, study PRJEB7988) | marine metagenome | isolation source: saline water (ENVO:00002010), including
GGAGAAGACAGCAAGGCAAGAACTTCTTGGACCAAGACTACTTCGTCAGGTATGTAGCTGACAAGTGGATTGTAAAAGCAGAATGGCTGCAGGACGGCTTTGCAGATGTCAAATACTTCGAGGCATCACAAAGAGGTAGACTGAACATAGGAAAGAAGCTGTCATTCAATGCAGGTATTGTACAGCGCATCTCAGAGCCATACGGATATGACCCACTACAAGAGTGGTTGCTGGACAACAACCAGATCCACTACACATCTCTTGCATTACAAGAAGGATACAACATAGATGTAGCTACTGGAGAGTTCTTCAACCCTGAAGGAGAACTTGTAGCAAACGACCCAGCAGTGTGGGAGCAGGTAGTCATACCTCAGGTACTCAATGACTACGTAGCTGCGAAAAGAGCTGAGCTCACCAACCAATGGGTTTACTCAGCAGTGATAGGATTTGACTTCTACCACTACAAGAAAGATTTCTGGATACACTCATGGGGCAACTTGATGCCCTACCACCTGAACACAGGAGGTGAGTATTCGTATCACAACTTCGTGAACAGCAGCCAGTGGGTAGACATTGGGGCTGGACTCGTGTTTGGAACCAAGCTAACAAAAAGCCTTGGCGTGTTCGCTGAAGGCAAATACAACAGATACTGGAACAGGGAGTGGCATGACTTCTCGATCGGTATCAACTACATACTACTGTAATGGCACAAAAGATAAGCGAGGATACACAGGTAACTCTAGACCTGAAAACAATTGGAATGGCAACAGCTGGACTTGGGGCACTGATCAGTATGTGGTTTGTGCTGCAAGCTGACATTGCCGAAGCGAAGGAGCTGCCCTTGCCGCCTGACCCTGAAATCACACGCATGGAGTTTGATATGAAAGATCAGCTTGTGCGTCAAACAATTATGACTACGCAAGAAGATGTCACCGAGATCAAGGAGGACATGAAGCGTATAGAAGAAAAAATAGATCAACTAAAATGAGACATGAAAACTGTAACGTTCTTTGCGTCCTGTCTTGCATTGTCACTGGTTCTTGCATCCACGACAACGACTGAGACAGCGCCAGAAATATCCGACGTAGGTATCTGTGTAGTTGAGTTCAACGCAGCGTTTAACTCAGCTAACTCTGTCCCATGGGTAGAGAATATAAGCGACTGCGAACACCAACGCATAGATATTGCAGCACAGCCTGAGATGCAGAAGAAACACAAGATCGTGGTAGTACCAACGATCATTGTCTTCAACGATGGAGAAGAAGACTCACGATTCCAGGCAAACATTATGATGCAGATGGAGGCCACAGAAGATGAGGTCCAAGAAGCTGTAGACGAAATTATTTTGAACTCTTTCTAATACAACAACAATGATACAGAAATCCAAAAGACTCGAGTTTGGGAAGCCCAAGAAAAAAGCTATGTACGGCACAAGCGCAACCCCAGCCAAGAAGAAGAAGAAGAAAGCCATGTACGGCAAAACTCCTAAGGTGATGCGAGACGCAGGAATGCGTAGCGTCAAGACAGGAATGGATAACAACCCAGAAGAAACCAAAGCTGACTTCCTCCCAACCAGCGTGCAAAAAGACATTGCAAAGAACAAGGGAAAGAAGACTGGCATGAAAGCTGGCTACGGCATGTCCCCAGGCAAGGTCAAGATGAAGGCTGGTAAGTCTCCTATGAAAGCTAAGAGCGGTAAGTCTCCTATGAAGGACCGCCGTAAGAAGAAGTAATGAACTACCCTAAGCTAGAGTATAAGAGTGGTGGCGCAAAGAAAGATGCGTGCTACCACAAAGTGAAGTCACGCTATAGAGTGTGGCCTTCTGCTTATGCTTCAGGTGCATTGTCAAAGTGCCGTAAGGTTGGTGCCGCAAACTGGGGCAACAAGAAGAAGAAGTAATGGCCAAGAGTGAGGGACTTCGTAAATGGTTCAGTAGAAACCAGGGTCGTGGCTGGGTAGATTGTAAAGCTTCAGCAGCAGCTGGCAAGTTTGTACCATGTGGTAGAAAGAGTGCAGGTGCAAGCAGAAAGTCAGGCTATCCAGCATGTAGACCTACACGAAGTGCCTGCACTAGAGCCGGCATGAAACGTAAGAAGTCCACCAAGAGAGTATCTTGGAAGAAGAAGTAATGCATACGATAAAGGATATACACAAGGAGTACATAGTAGAAGTTGAAGACCCTATCGAGACCAGACTGTTCAAAGAGATCTGTGAGCAGTTCAACATGATGGTCATCGACTCTATACTGCAAGGCAGAGAGTTCAACATGAAGAACAACATGTCTACGTTGTCCATACGTCGTATAGAACGCAACCCCAGCAAGCCTACGATAGATTGGTGGGAGAGCAACAAGTACAAGCAGGAGTTGATTGCAGAGGGCAAGAAACTCTATGACGCAGAATCAGGGGAAGGTGAGAAGTGGTTCATCTACTACACCGACCCCTGGTACTGCAAGTATCACTGGCAGAAGTCTAGATGTAAGCTGGCTAACAAATCTGCCTACAGGTTTACCCCTACCCGAGGAATCAAGGGGAACAAGGAGAAGCTGACAGCACTCCTAAAGAATGATGATCTCGCATACCTAAGATTCAAGAAGCATGGCAATATATAAGACAACATCCAGTCAGACAGTTATCAGGAAGGTCTACAGAGATCTACGTCCTGACTCTGACCATTGGATCGACGATGCCGTAGAATGGATCGGAGAGGCATTGGAGCACATAGGTGCCGCTGCATCCCTCGAACGTAAGGGGTGTACACTTGAGGTCAACAACCACAAGGCTGTACTTCCTGCAGACTTGTACTACATCAACCAGGTTGCAATCAACGAAACACCAGCAGGTGTTGGGAGTGAAGCACAAATTCTAGACTTGCGTAATCAGGTCAAGCTGTTGAATGACAACCTGAAGACATACAACAACAACCTAGCGGACACTGTGATTAGTAACGAAGACGGTACGTTTCAGTCTAGTCTTACTACAGATGATCTCAAGAACTTCCAGAATCTGAAAAAGACGACGGACCACGAGATCAGAGAAATCAATGCCCGCTTGGCGGTACTTGAGACAAGCTACTTAGATCCTGCTGCTCTCACATCACTTGCATACTGCACAACAAACTTCCCTGAGGGACTGCACTGTGACAGCTGTGTAAACAAGAGAGCAAAGTCAAAGGAGTGCTACTACATAGATACTGGATACATCAAGACATCATTCGCATCAGGAACTGTGTGCTTGAACTACATGGCTATACCTACAGATGCTGACTGCTACCCTATGGTACCAGACGACATCAGCTTCAAGGAGGCTATGTTCTGGTACATAGTCAAGAAGATGATCCTCGGAGGGTTTGCACCTAAGAGTGGTGTGAACTACCAGCTGTCAGAACAACAGTGGAAATACTACTGCTCACAAGCTAGAAACGCTGCAGTGTTCCCAGACATCGACAGATGGGAGAGCTTCATGAACCAGTGGGTCAGACTGATCCCTAACCTGAACAGACATGCTGTAGGGTTTGACAATCTTGGTAGTAGAGAGAGCCTAGACAGAGGACATTTCAACACAAGTAAGCTAACTCGAGTATCTGACGTAGGATGAAGAAGTTTGTAAAAGGTATGAGCAAGGACGCAGGTAGGGTAGACCAACCCAACCTGACGTACCGTGATGCACTAAATGCTGTGCTGAACTCAGTCAAAGGAGCTGTAGTATCAGAGGAGGGGATGTCTAACACAGGCTTCCAGACCACAGAAGTATATGGCAGTGTAGTTCTTGAGAACAACGATGTAATTGTTCTTTGCAACATTATATCTAGAAATGCTTTCGGATCTAGCGTAACCTTCCATGCCATAGCCTCTTTAGACACATCTACTGGAGAGAGACAACTTCTGTATGGTACACAGGAAGATGATCTAACTGGCCTGAACTTTAGTACAGAGCACCCAATAGAAGTAGAGTATAAGATCAACAGCCGAGGAGATACAATCATCTACTTCACGGACAACCTGTACTATGAAGCAGATAGAAACAATGGGCTAGAAAGGGAGGTAACCTACAACAATCCCCCAAGAGCATTCAATGTTAGCAGGCAGAAGAGATTTATTGACGCTGGTGGACACCACGAGATATTGTACGGCAACAGTAAGTTTACAGTAAGCAAGCTTAATATATTCCCACAAGCAGAAGACGTAGCTATTATAAAAGACGCTGCTGTAGGAACTGGTGGAGCTCTCATTACTGGTGCATACCACCTCGCTATCGCATTTGCTGATGAAGACTTCGTTACCACAAACTACTTTGAGGTATCTAACCCTGTGTACATCACCCCCATTGAGGAGAAGTCAGTCCCATTTGAGAACATCATAGGTTCGCCTGCAGGGTTTGCCACGAATAAAGCTATCACCTGGACTGTACAAGGTTTTGCAGGTTCAGGGTATGAGTATATACAACCTGCTGTAATACAAAGAGTTGGGGGACAAATACTTGCATACAGATTAGAACCAATCCCTATCACGTTTATTGGACAAAGTGGGGAACTAGAGGTAGGCTACAGTGGTCTTGAGAATGTGCCTGGACTAGCACTCAACGACGTAGTGATAGATACAGTGTCTTACCTCAGCGCTAAGACAATATCTCAACTAGACAAGAGACTTTACTTAGGCAACTTAAGATCTCGACCAGATCTTGGTATGCAGAAGTATGTCAATAGCATAAAACTTGATGTAGAGATAGAATCTCAAGGTAGATTTGACCCAAGGGTGTTTACAATCTATAGACTAAATGCAGGTATAACTAAGCTGATACAACCTCTAGGTACTAATTCTCCAGAATCTAATCAGACTGGTAGTATTCTCAGCACCATTGCAACGCAACAGACTAATGTGAATGCTAGCTCTGGGTACAGGGAGACAGACTTTTCGTTTAAGAAGAAGTCATACCGTAGAGGAGAGGTATATGCTTTCTACATATCATTCATACTACATGATGGTACAGAAAGTTATGCATATCATATACCTGGTAGACAGGCAGCGGTAGTATCTACATCTGGGGGAGTAAAGAGAGAGAACAGCACTGCTGATGATTTCAGCTCAAGCACCATGGTAAATCACATTGGGTTTAACATGGCAGAGTTTGGGGACGACCAACCGCTGTTTAGATTCGCAGATACAAGTTTGCTTGTCAGTGGAGAAAACACAGGCTATCATGAGAACGAGAATGAGAGATACCCAGAGACAGATGACTTTGATCTCTACAGTGTAGACTCAAGTGGTAACCCCATAAACATTACCACCATAACACCTGGGGGTACTCTTAAAGGTAAGAAAGTTAGGCACCACAAAATGCCTAGCAATAAGAACACTTCTTACGCTTTTGTTGGGAGCGGTAACCAAACTCAAAATAGCTTCTTCGAAAACCACCACGGCGGAGATGGTGATATAACTCTAACCCCTAATGTAAGAATACTGGGTGTGAAGCTTAGAAATATTCGTATACCTAAGCACGTACTCAGTAAAATACAGGGGTACAGAGTATACTATGCTAAGAGAGAAGAGGAAGATAAGACAGTACTCGGGCAGAGCATAGCTCACCCAGGTGTACCAAGATTGGCTAGCTATCCTTCACAGGATAAGGAAATAGCTAGACTTGGACCTTACTACAAAGCATACTACATGTACGGGGGACCTGTCACAAGACATACATGGTTCCCAAGGATTGAGGCGGACTGGACTGCAGACGCAGGCAATAACCCCATGGATTACATAGGGTACCCTGTAATAAAGATGCATGACTTTAGAATGCTGCGTAAGCGCCCATCTCTTGCAGGCGCTACACATATTGACTGCCAGTTTATAGTACAAAGCCACAGGTATTCAGGAGGACCTAGGGTGTTTGACAAGAGGGGTAGTGGAGAAAATGGAGACACAGAGTTTAACATCTTCCCATACAGTATTCTCCCATCACTCCCTCATTTGGGTTGGATTACTGCAGGTAACCAGTCGTTCCCTAACAGACGGAGACAATGGGAAGATGAAGTAGGTAGATACTTTGAGGACCCTGGAGACGCGGGACAAAACTTTGACCCTGACTCTTTAAACTATTGGAACAGCTACATACCTACATGGATAGGTAATGTATTCATAGGAGCAGCATACCTACCACCCTCAAATACAGCTACTAACACCAGCGTTTGGGGAGAGCAGAGAAACACACTGTTTACAAGTAACGCGTATACATTTGCGATAGAGTCAAACAGTAAGACGTACTTGCCTGGACAGTCTCTGTATGTAGTAGATGACAACTCCTCGTTTGGAGGGGCAAGCTACATATACAATGAGGCGGGAGAGACATCTATACTGTTAGGACTAGAGAGTGGTCTACCATTCCTTCAAGGATGGGCGCCAGTCACTCGCCCTGCAGGTAATAACCAAGAGAGGTATGGAGTTTCAGAGAGAGCTCAAAAGTGGAACTTCCCTGATCGCTATTTGAATCCGTCTGAACAAATAGTACCCGAGATTCTAGGAAATGGAACTTTCAGTGAGGCTTTCGGAGAGACAGCTGGTGGTAGAGGATTTGTAGCTGGACTGCAGATGGGTAAAGGGACTGAACAGGGCATGCCGTTGCATTGGATGGTAAACATATGTGCAGCTAAGACTGACGTATTCCAACCATTCGATCAACAAAACCTTGTGTACACAGGGTACACCAAGCGCATACGTAATGTGATTCTAAACTCAGGCACAGGCCGAGATGAAGAAAACCGGTCATCTAACTATTATGATGGCAGTGCTGAATCTGATATCATTTTTGGGGGAGACACGTACATATCTCACTACTCTTGTAGAACTACATCTCAGAGCTATGGCCATTGCTTCTTCAGAGCAAACGAAGCTTACAAGTATAAACCAGATAACCCCCTCAACAGAGTCCCCAAATCAGCTATTGTAGGACATGGTGGTGGTGGTGATGATAACCAAGTATCTGCAGGAGTCGACAACAGTGGTGTAACTGATGGCAGCTTTGCTGACTTGAGAGCTGTACAGAGAGATATACCTATAAATATTGACCTTACGGTTCAGGAGTTTGGGTTTAGTGGAGGCACTCAAGTTGCTGATGGAGGTACCGATGAGTTAGGTAGAAGCTTCATCCTGAACGAGGTAGGAGATCTCAGTAACTGGGTAGAAGGGCAGAACTTTGCAATCAGTTCAATCTATTACTTCTTGACAGAGTCAGATGATAACCTGAACTTCCGTCATACAGAATCACCTGCAGGAGGGGAGGAGCAAAGCAGTACGATGTTCTTTGACTACAACCTAGCCATTGCAACATTGTGGGCACCTCCTACATTGGACTTGACAGCTCAGCAGAACCTGCTGTACAATGATGACTACAGTGCACTGCAAGACCTTAGAGTAGCTGTACCTTACCCAAAGAAGGTAGTAACTCCTGATGACTTCCCCACAAGGATCATCAGATCCACTGCAGATACAGGGTCTCTCGTAGACAAGTACAGAGAGTTCTTGGCTTTGGACTTCAAAGACTTGCCTAAGAACAGAGGAGAGGTAGAAGACATCTTCGTCGTCAATTCTATACTGCACCTGCACGCAGAGAGATCGTTGTTTAGAACAAGGGGTAAAGAGAAGCTTGGACTTAGTGATGGTAGCGAAGCATTCGTTGGTAGCGGTGACATCTTCGAACAAGACCCAGACGAGGTGATCACTACCATAGATGGGTACGGTGGCACTACTTCTAGATTCGCATCCATAACTACCAGGTACGGGCACTTCTACGTGAACCAGAGAGACCGTAAAGTCTACATGGTTACACAGAACATTGAGGAGCTTAGTGCCTACGGTATGGAACAGTGGTTCAGGGACAACATGAGGTGGGAGCTAGAGTTCTATGACATGGTCCGAGATCAAGTCAAGAACACAGATGCTAGTATTGGGACAGATAAGATTATGCTGGACTCCCCACTCAAGCACTTTGGTTTTACAGCAGGGTATGACTCGAAGTACAAAAGAATCATGCTTACAAAACATGACCTGTCACCTACCAAAAAGTTTAAGACTGGGCACGCCCTAGGACAAGTTGATGGAGGAATAGCTTGGGACGGAGACAAAGGAGTCTTTCTACGTTACCAAGATGTTGGGGGTGGAAATCTTGGCGGATTCATAGTTAAATGGGATGACTCTACGTACTTCACACAAAGTGGTTGGACTCTATCATACTACCCTGAGTACAAGATATGGGGTAGCAGACACAGTTATCTCCCAACAAACTACATGTCTACTGCTGAGAACATGCACGTGTACACCAATGACCTTGGTAGAATACAGAGGCTAGACAACTTCTCTAAGCCGGGTCACTTCTCTGGTACAACGTACCCGTTCGAGTTTGAGTTTATAGACAACTCAGCACCGAACACATCTAAGATATACTCGACCTTCTACTACTGGGCAGATGTAACAGATAGCAAGGACAGCAAGAGTCAGACAAATGTGTACACCTCACCAGGGTTTACATCGTTCTACGTATACAACTCTAGACAGGTGTCAGGCACAAGTACAGTCGTTAACTACTTGTCTAATGCTAGACTAGCAGATAAAATCTGGTATATCAATGACTTCAGAGATATGTCTAAAGTAGAGACATCTACTGATACACAACTCTTGCATGATGATGTTAATGTTGCTGGGGACTTTAACACTGAAATACAAACAGCCCCTAGCACAGTTTCTATGTTTACATACGAAGGTCAAGTTAACTCGGAGTACGTAGACACAAATAAGGACTGGTTTAAACGCAGAAAGTTCATCGATCAGTATATAGGAATACGATTGATTAACGATAATACTAACGAAAAATTAGTACATTTGTATTCTGCGGGAACTAAGTACCGTAACTCCAACAGATAATGGCCGATAAGAAATTCATAAAGGATGCGATAAAAAGACCGGGAGCCTTCAAAGCTAAAGCTGAGTCTAGAGGAATGACTACTGAGGAGTTCCGCAAGAGAGTGCTGGCCAACCCTGGCAACTACGATGCACGCACAGTAAGACAAGCTCAGCTAGCCAAGACACTTGGTAAGCTTAGAGCACAGAGCGGTGTCGACCCATACAGTGCTCTCCCTACGTCATCAAATACGATGACCTCCCCAATCCTTGATCCACAAGAAGCTGCAGAACAGACTGCAGAAATACAAAAACAGCAACAACAAGTAGTTCAAAATAGAGCTGAAGCTGAAGCTGAAAGGGAAAGACTCAACAATGCAGCTGCAGACGCCACCATACGGAGTGGTATGCAAGACCTGCAAGGAGCAGGAGGGGATAAGGTAAGAACCTCTATCCAAGCAGGTAGGGCTGCAAGAGATGCATCTATTACACAAGCATACGGCACGGATGATCTAGCCTCTCTTGGTGTAGACGCCTCGGCTAGAATTGCAGGTAAGATTGCACAGGGTACAGCTACTAGCGCTCAAGTAGCAAAAGCTAGTGGTGATACCGGGGCACTACTCACTAACCTCGGTGCATATGGACAAGGAGCTGGAGCTGCTGCAGATGCTGGACAAGCCGCTGCTGGTGTAAGCTCAAGTGCAATAGCAGGTCCTGCTGCAATAGCATCCATCGGAGGTAAGATAATTGAGGGTACAGCAGCAACCTCTAGAGGTGAAGACGCAGCTGCTGAATACAGCTTTCAGGAAGGTCTGGGTAGTGGCTTGAAAGCTGCTGGTACTGGGGCAGGCACCGGTGCTATGATAGGTAGCATCTTCGGACCTGTGGGCACACTTGTAGGAGGTGCTGCTGGAGCTCTTGTAGGCCTAGGTGTAGAAGCATTTAGAGATGTCAGAGAGGTAAGACGAGGTAGAAGGGAACGAGCTGGGAGACAATTCAGAGAAGGCATGGAAGACAGGCGTCTTAGCAGAGCTGCTACTGATGTACGTAACCAGTCTTACATGGTTAGCGGTTCTAATAGAGGTTACAACCCCAACTACCTCGGTAATATAGAAGAGGGGATCACATATATGCACGGAGGAATGAAAGTACCAGGTGGTAAGGTAATGCCCATGAGAGATGGGGGTAAGCAGTACATAGGTAGAAAGCACAGCAAGGGCGGTATTGACCTTGGAGATGTTGAAGTCGAAGGCGGTGAAACGTCTAGACCCATCATGAACTCACAGGGTAAGACTGTAGACTACATCTTCAGTGAGTTCCAGAAGCTCAAGCCTGAGTATGCTGAGCAGCTTGGTGTCAAAGAAGGCTCGTCTTATGCTGATGTGCACAAGATGATGGAGCGAGGTGCTATAGCTAAAGACTACAGAGGTCTTGCTAAGATGCAAGAGCAGCACATGAAAGAGAAGGGTAAAACAGAGACAGGTCCTCGTGGTCCTGAACTGATTGCACAGAATGCTCTGTCACCCATGATGACCACTGCAGTAACAGAACCTGCACTCAATACCCCGCTCACTGTCCCAACAGTAGCTGACCCTACTATGCTGTTCAATCAGCAGTTCCCTGCTGGTATGCCTTTCGCTGCACAGGCTGGACCTAGAGCTGTAGAACAGCCAGAGATGCCAGAGCTTAATAGACCAGTAATGACTCGTCAGGGTATGCCACTCAGCACTATGATAGCTATGGGAGGTAAGGCACCTGAGCCCAAAGCTCCTATCGGCCCTACTATGCCCGAAGAGTACGTAAGACTCCAAGGCATACAAGAAATCCCCCTGAAGGAAGAAGAAGACATCCCACTGGACTTTGAGCAGTTTAGCGATACGTACCCCAACATGGATAATAAAGAGCAAGCGTATGCGAACTACGTGAATGCTATGGAAGAACAGGGTAAGACTAGGAAGAAAAAAGAGAAGAAGACTAAGACTAAGAAAGAGAAGGACACTGCCGATACCAAAAACTTCGAGGCTGGACCTGAGGCAGCTCTGCAACTTATCCCACCACTGGCAGGTGTGTTTACATCTATGAGACAGAGGGATAGAGCTGCAGGACTTGAGGCTAAGGGTACACCTACCGTAGCTAGAACACGTAGAATACGTCCTAGACTGATAAACAGAAACGCAGACAGAGCTGCAGCTAGAGAGAACCAGCTGAACACCAACGCAGCTATCGAAGCTTCAGGGTTGAGCGCTGATCAGAAGAGAGTACTGCGAGCTAGATCTACTAATCAATTCAACCAAGCTAATGCTAAGATCAGTGCGGCTGAAGACAATGCTAACCAACAGATTATTGCCAGAGCAGATGCGGC
>CESX01117716.1_pt1 | contig 11224 bp, 7 predicted proteins | sample 326941 | NCBI WGS metagenome assembly CESX01 (sample SAMEA2622357, study PRJEB7988) | marine metagenome | isolation source: saline water (ENVO:00002010), including
TTTTGTATCTGAAGAAAAAGAACAGATATTTTTTGAAAAGTGTGTCGATTTAGTTACTGATGTAATTGAAGGAATAGTAAAGAAGTAATGCCAAAGTTTGGTAAAAGATCACGCAGAAGACTAAAAGGAGTAGATTCTAAACTAGTTGGCGTTTTAAATGAAGTAGTAAAATACTTTGACATAACAGTAATAGAGGGGTTAAGATCGCAGACAAGACAAGAAGAATTAGTAGCTCAAGGCAAGAGCAAAACTAAATTCGGTAAGCACGTACTTGGTAAGGCTGTAGATATAGCCCCATACCCTATAGATTGGGAAGCACGAGATGACTTTCATTATCTTGGGGGATTCGTTCTAGGTATCGCTGCAAAGATGGGCGTAGATGTCCGTTGGGGAGGCGACTGGAGTGATTCGAGTCTTAGTAAAGGAGCAAGAACCACCAAAGATAATAACTTTGATGACCTTGTTCACTTTGAAATAAAAGACTAAACATGGGAGTTACAGTTGAAAATCAAAGACCGAGTGGTTGTCTTTCCAGACATTCACTTTCCAAATCACGATAAGAAAGCTTATGCATGTGCATTAAATGTACTAAAAGAAGCAAAGCCTTCAGCATTTTTACTACTAGGCGATACAATTGATGGTGAATCAGTTTCTCATTGGCAATGGTCAAAGAAAAAAAGACCACCATTAGAGTATCAATTACCAGCAATAAAGAAAGAAATTGAAGCGGGCAACAAAGGACTTGATGAGATTGATGAAGTTTTACAATTGGTTCAATGCAAGAAAAAAATCTTTGCACAAGGAAACCACGAACTCTGGTTTGATAACTTTGTCGAAGAAAACCCGTACTTAACACAATATGGCTCAAGAAAAGCATTCAAATTTGATGAAAGAGGGTATGAGTGGCACAAATACGGAGAAGTATTCAAAGTATTGGGCAGTAAACTCTACGCATATCATGGGGGACACTACATGGGAGTCTCTCATGCAAGAACCCATGCTTTGCAATTGGGCTGTAACGTCATCTATGGACACACTCATGACTGCCAAAAAGCAAGTATCCAACACATTAGTGGAGCACACATGGCACATTCAATGGGATGCTTAACTGATATGACTAAAAGTTATCTAAAAGGTAGACCTACTAATTGGAGTCATAATGTGGGAGTAGTTGATATTATGACTAATGGAAATTTTAATCTTATGGTTCATACAATAAATGATGGACATACAACATATAATGGAAAAGTAATAAGTGCCTAAAGATGTATTAGAAATAAAAACATTTGAGTCTGGGAATATCTATAATGCAGATGATAGAGATATTCCAGATGATGCTGCAGTATACAGTGAAAATATAGACCCTTACGGACAAGGTGGCTCATTAATGGCTATCCAAGCAGATGCTACTGCTATTAAATCAGATGTAGATACTACTAGAATGAAACTTATAAATGATAATGGTACTTATAGGTTGGTCTATGTAGATAAATCTGATTATGATATTAAAAAAGTAGATGATGTATATGGTAGCCCTAGTTCTCCAACTGCTTTAGAAGCTGGTACATTTGGAACAAGCACAAGTATTGCTGCTTTGCAAACCAATAACAAAGAAGTTCATATGGGTCTAGGTAGTACAAGAGATGCTAAATGGGTTGGTACAATACCACATGGACAATTTGGAGGTTCTGCTCCAAGTGGTTTGCAATGTGTTAAAGCTGAATTAACAAGTCCTACTTCTTTCCCAAATATGCATAAAGTAGTTAGTGATGGTACACATGCATATGGAATAGAATTTGGTGGATTTAGATTGTATAAATTTAAATTAAGTGATCATTCTTTTGTGGAATCAAAAATTATTGAATCAGGTACATTACCAGAGTTAAGTGCTATAGCATTAGCTAGTGATAATAATCTATGGGTTTTTGATGTTGCAAGTAAAAATTATGTTGGCTCTGGAACTTCTACACTTGGTTCTTGGATGAAAGTAAATGCATCTACATTAGATGTTATTTCTAGTGGTACTCTTAATATTGCAAAAGATACTGGTGATATGGTTGGTTATGGTTATAAAGGAGTTGGGGTAACTACTACAGCAAGTGATAAGCCAATTGTAACAGATATTATTGAAATAGGTAGTTATTTATGGTTTGGTTTAGGATGTGGTATTACAGGGCAAGCTCAAGACCTTAGAGCAAAGGTACATTTATGTAATAAAGAAACTTCTGATTTTGTTACTGGAGCAACAGTAATAGCAGGCATGAGACATTTTACAATGCAAGATGGTGGAACAGATAATGCAGGAGAATGGGAACTAGGTGGTTCTGGTAATGCTACTGCTATTATACCTCCAATATGTTTAATAGACCCTAAACATGGTAGCAATGAATACTGCGGTATTGTTATGGAATGGTATAAGCAAGATGGTAGTACTAGTTTGCATAATGCAGCTGGATTAGGATTAAGAGATACTAGTAATGCAAGTGCAATAAGTCAATTAGGTTTAGCTATTATGAGTATGAAATTTGATGATAATGGTGGTAATGATTTTCCAGATAATTGGGCATCTTACTATGCAGGTGGTGATATAGAAACAAGTAGTGGTAGAGTATTTGGAATATTTCAAAGTAGTGATAAATCTAAAATGATGTTTGGTTTAAGAAATAACTCTACTTCAACATTGTCAGATTATGAATTTATGGATTCTTATGACCATGATACTACATATACAAACCATCAACTAGGTAATAGAACAACTAATACTGGTGAAGATATAAATAATGGTGTTGTTTATTTTAAAAACAATAGTAGTAATTATGATTATTACATATGGTCTGGTGGTGGTGTAGGTCGTTTAATGTCTTTAATTAATTCTAGTAATCATTCTAGTTCTAATTTTACTCCTAGGCTAGAAAATGCAGTTGAGTTAGTTTTGTTAGAAAACACTTTAACTAGCGCAATTCACACTAATAATAAAAAATATTATTATAAAGTTTCTTTTTTATATGATGGTTATCAAGAGTCTCCATTAAGTGATTTTACTTCTATAGTATCAACAGGTAAACAAATTGCAATTAATATAAATGTACATAGCGTTGTATCAATTAATGCAAGAGTAAGTCATATTAATATTTACATGGCTGAAGGAGAAAATAATTCTTTATCTCCAACTGGTTTTTATAGACATGTTACGTCAGTAAAGTTAGATGCTGATTGGACTAGCATATCAGATAATGCTGCAAATCCTGATTGGGGAAGCTACTATACTAGGTTATATACTCACGCTACTGGGTTAGGTGCAAGTTATGAAGCTAGAACTGGAGTATCAGAAGTATTAAAAAACACTATTCCTAAATATGGATTAAGTGTACAATTAAATAATTTTTTATACGTAGCAGATTGTAGTCATCCAGAGATAGATGATGCTTCTAATTATATATTTAAATCTAGACCATTTAATTATGATCAGTTTAATTATGTAATAGATTTTATGATATTACCTGACAAGCCTATTGCTTTAGAAGTTTTTAATGGTAGACTATATGCATTTACTACTAATAAAACATATGTAATAAATCCAGATGGATTATATATAGAAGATACTCTAGAAGGTATAGGATGCAGAAATCAAAATGGAATAGTAGTATCTGAAATTGGAATGTGTTGGATAGATTCTAATAGTATCTATTTACATGATGGCAAGGTTGTACGTGATATTGGTTCTAAAATAAAAAAAGCTCATCAAATAGATGATACTTATAATGTGTATTCTACTTTAGAAAAATTATGTGCTTTTTCTAGTAGTGATTATGAAGGTGACATTGTTGTTGGGTATGATTCATATCGCAAAGCATTCTGTTTCTTTTATACATATAAATATATTGTTACAAGTTCATTTACTCATGCAGGGGGAGTTACATCTGGTAGTGAATATGTAAATCATCTTGCAAATAGTAATATAGTCGTTGGTCTTTCAGTTTCTGGTACTGGTATCCCTGCAAATACTGTTATTATAGCATCAGGTGATATGACAACTACACGATTTGAAATGAATAATCAAGCAACAAGTGGTGATGGTAGTAGTGTAAGTTTAACATTTACTTCAAATACTACTCATTATATACCTCAATGCTTAGTATTTACAGTGCCTAAAAATAGATGGGATGTTTGGAATAGAACTAATAGTGATACTACAACAACTTTTAATACTCATAGTGCTTTAAATGGTAAAAATGGTGAACTGTTAGTTTCAGATACTACAGGATTATTAAAACCATTTGACCCTTTAAACTCTACTAGGTTAGATAATTTTAAATGGTATAGTAAAAAGTTTACAATGGGTGAATCAACATCAGATAAAAAAATATATAAAGCTGAAATATTATCTGAAGATAGCTCACCTACTATAACAGTTAATACAGCTGAAAATAGTACTGCTTATTCTACCTTATCATCTAAAAGAACTGCTAGACACGCACAAATAAAATTAGAAGTTACTGGAGATGCAACTGCAACTATAGATGCGTTAAGACTTGTATATAGAAGATTAAAAAGAACAAAGGCAATGTCTTGATAAGCCAAAAACGTTCTCAAAAGGTAAGTATAGATAATTTGCAAAGAGTTGTAGATAAAATTTATGATGACATAAATGAAATTATTAATTCAGTAAATCAGGGAGATACATCTCAATTAAAAAATACATTTAAAGGTAAGTCAGGCGACATACGGTTAGCTAAAATAAATGATGGTACTTATGAAATACAAGGAAGAACTGATGAGGGCTGGGTTAAAGCAGATATGACTTTTAAGGATGTAGAATGAGTACACAATTAGATATTAGAAAAAATCAAGGATCAATGTTAAGTGTCCCTAATCCAGTTACAGGTACAGGAAATGTAATGCGTGGAACATTTAATAACCCATATCAAATGAATGCAGTTAACGCTGTAGGAAGTAATAACAAAGGAGTAAATATGTTACCATTAATAGGTGGTATAGCAGCAGGAGCTGGTTTATTAACCAGTCTTTTTAATAAACCTAAAAACATGAATCAAAATTTTTCTTTTGATTTATCATCACCAGAATATCAGTCCAATGAAGCATTGTTAAACTCAATGGGCAATTTAAATCAGCAAGGTAGCTTGTTAAGAGGTATGGGTGAAAACTATCAGCAAACGTCTGCAGATTTTTTAAATCCTGATAGTGATTTTATGACAAGGCAAAGAAGAAATTTATCTCAAGATATTGCAGACAATTCATTTACACAACAGAATATGTTAAATGCTGCATTAGCACAAAGAGGTGCAGGGGGTAGTCTTTCTAGTTTATTAAATGCTGCAACATCAAATAGGAGTTCAGAACAACTACGTAAAGGCTTTTCTAATATAATGGATAAGGGAGTAGGGTACTCTGCTCAGTTTGCTAATCTTGGTTTAGGAGCTATGCAAGGAGCTACTAGTGCATATGGAGCAGGTGGTCAATTATCTTCTGCAATGGATGCTAGACAATTACAAAATCAACAATTCAATGCAGACCAGAGAAATAATTATAATCAATATTTAAAGACAGCAAATTATAATCAGTCTGTACAAAATCGAAATGCAGCATCTGCTTGGAGAAATAATCTATCTAATAGTTTATTTAACATAGCTGGTTCAGCATTTGGGATGGGAGGTTAATATGATAGTACCACAAATGCAACAACGCTGGACAGGTTATAGCTCTGAAGGTTCAGGTAGTTTGTTAGGAGCTGTACTTGGAGCAAGACAAGCTGGCGTAGCTGAGAGACAAGCTGGTGTTGCTGAGAGACAGGCTAGTGTTTCTGAAGAAAATCAAAAATTAAAAAATAAAATTTTCAAAGATAGAATTAATCGCATAGATGACCAGAATAAGTATAGGCAAGGATTAGCATCTCAAAATATTAATAAAAATATATCGGATGAAGCTGAAGCAAATAGAGATAGATTAGGAAAAAAATACGTGAAAAATATGTACAATCCCCAAGGTTGGTTTGGATATATAAACCCATACAATCCTAATCTAATGGATTTATGGTTTAATGAAGAAGGTAGAAAAGCTGATCTTAGGGAGCAATTTGATAAAATAGCTCCTAAGCAATCTTTTGAGCCAAATCAAAATCTTATTGTACCAGACAATCCCAATGTTACAGTTGATCCTTACATTATAAATCAATATTTCAACACGCCTCAATTAAATAGAGATAGAGCATTAGACAATGCTGCTTTATTTAATTTACTAGGAGAATAATAAAATGGATGTAAAAGTATATAAAGAATTAATAGATGATTATAATAAAGACCCAGATAGATATAATGATAAAGAAGCAGAAGCTATTGCTTTAATGGCAAGGCAAATGGGAAAAACATTTAGAACAGAATCTAAACCTTTTTCTAAAGCATTATATCAAGCTGGAGAAATGGCAACACTTGGATTAGTTCCTGATAGCTGGGAGCCACATTCAAGAGGTCAAGATGTGTTTGGTCAATCTACTATAGATAAAATAGCCAGTGGTGCAGGTATGGTAGGTGGTCTTGTTGGTGGAGGAGCTTTAGCAGTTAAAGGTGCTAAAGGTGCATACAATATGACTAGAGGCATGACTCAAGGTAAGGGTAGAGATGCGATATTAAAAGTACGTCAAAAGATGAGCCAAGCTGGTGTTAATATTAAAGATAGAGTTGGTAGTGTAGCTGGTGCTGTACGAGATGGTGCTGCAGGTAGAATAGCAAGTAATCTTGGACAGGCTGGTAGACTATATGGACAGGGAGCTATGACTACTGCAAGAGCACAAGGTTTTAGAGCTGCAGATGCATTATCTAGAAGACTAGGAGTGCCGTATGAAACTGCAGTTAGAATACTTCAATATGGTGGAGGAGGAGCTGCAGCAATTGGAGTTGGTTCACAGTTACCTATATTTGAAGAAGGTACTCCAAATAACCCACTATCTAGTTACTATAATTATCCAAAACTATATGGTAACGCTCCAGCAGAGGAAAGATATTTTAGTGACCCTAATAGGTAATTAATTTGAGTAACTATAATGGCTTTAAAGTACAAAGCCTAATTAACACATACAGGTCTAATCCTGATATGTTCTCTGACGACCAGTTAGATGAACTAGAACAACTTGCAGAGCAAAATGAAATAGGCTTTAAAAGAATAGAGTCTGATTTCAGTCTTAGACGTGGCTTACAACAAGCACAGGCTGGATTTATTGAAGGTCTTACTACGTTTGATCTTATTCCTAAAGAACCTCGCAATACAGGTGAGGCTATCTTTAGACAGCTTGGACATCTTGCTGGATTTGCACCAGCTATATTAAAAGCTCCATTAGCTGTATTTAAAAAACCATTTGGTAAAACAGGCTTATATCAAGCTATAGAATCTGGTATAGATACACTAGATGCTATGGCTGTTCCTATGATTGCATCACGTGGTACTAAAAAGTTAATGGATGCTACCTTAAAAAAGTCAGGTGCAGAGACAGTAGACTTTTTACGTAAAGGTGCTAAGACTAGAGCTATTACAGAAGAAGCATTAGGACTTGGTGTGGCTAGTGCAGTCAGTTCTATTTGGAAAGGTTCTGATGTAATGGCTGATGCATTTATAGGTGGTGCTATAGCAGGTGGTGCGTTTGGTGGTATAGGCAACTTTGTATCAGTAGGTAAAATGTACAAAGGTACTCCACAACAAATAGAGACAGCTAATAAAAGATTACGAGCTGGTGTTGCCTCAATGTTTATGGGTATACCTGCTACTCTAAGAGGTGAGCCTACGGAGATGCAGATATATGAGTATTTACTAGGTGGTTTCTTTGGGTATAATACTAGACCTGCACATGAAGGTGCAGCTGGTAAATGGTTAATGGGTAAGGAAAGATTCCTTAGAGATTCAAGAGATATAGTAGACCCAGAGTATAGAGCAGATATAAATGGGTTTGGAGAATTAAGTAAAAAGACTAAACAATATATTGTAGATGAACATCCTATGCCGATGTTTAAGAACTCTGAAAAACTTGGAGGTTCTAATGGCTCTGCATTAGGCTGGTTAGAACATCATTTTCCTGAAACAAATTGGACGCAAGCTGCAATTAAGTATGGGCAGAAGAATTATAAGGACTATGGTAAGGATAAAACTAAAGATGAGGGCAGGTCTCATGCGTTTTACAGGCATAAAGCAAGAGAAGGTATAGAGAAGCGCATCATTGAACAATTAGAGGATGCTGTAAGCAACTCAGAGTCTATTTATAATAGTCAGCAATCAGACTTTACAGATGACGTTACACTTAAACGTGATCGTGTTAATCAGTTATCTGAGCGTATGTATGCAGATGTAAATAAAGAAATATTTACAGACATTGATGCGTTTAGTAAGGCTGTGGAAGGAGCACGTAAGTCAAGTTTAGGTAAAGATGGTGAAGCTCCACAAGTAGAAGTTTTTATAGAACGTATGAAAAATGTTCTTGGTGATAAAGCTTTTAAAAAACATGAACAAACATTACGTAAACATTGGCACAGTGATGTAGAACCATTACGCAATGTACATTATGTTGAGTTTACAGATAAAGGTGGAAATAGTTTTGCATCATTACGTACAAGTAAAAATGCACAAATAGGCACAGTATCTATAGGAGAGCGTTATCACAAGTTACCTTTAGAATATATAGGTTATGGTAAAGGGTTTACATTTCTTACTCACGGAGTAGATAAAAATGGTAAGCCATTTAAAATACTAAAGCATCGTATTAATAAAGAAGGTACAGATGTCACATTTGAATTAGACCCAGACAATATAAAACTTGTTCAAGATGCATTGCATAATGAAGGCAAGTATATATATAGTGGTGTAAAAGATAAAGACTTCTTAATGACTGCTGAGTATGTAGATAAGTTTGGAAATATTCAATTAACAAAAGATATGTTAATCGAAGCCTTATCCCAAGGTGACCCAGCAAGAGCTAAAGCAATAAGAGCATCTTATGAAAAATCATTAGAAGTAGAAAAATCTGTATTTGGTGAAAATAGTAACCATGAGCGTAAGTGGATTTCTAACATTATGCATCATGCTATGAATAATAGATTAGCTACTAGAGACAATCCCAACTTAACTCAACTACACAGATTACTAGGTAAGGGCTATGGCAAAAGTGCAGCAGACTTTAATAAAAGAATGCAGTTACTAGCCAATAGAATGACTCCTTTGTCAGGGCAAAGTTTTAAAAATACTAATCCAGATGGACTAATGCGTGCCTTAATTATTAAGGATATACCTACAACAGGTGAAAGTGATACTGATGGTGGTGTATTTGTTAGGCAAAAGTTTTTTGATGCTGGGTTAAGGGCTATTGGTCTTGATCCAGAATCAGGACATTACAAACCTGTACTTGTTGGTACAACAGAATTAGGTGCATTAGCTACTAAATCTGCAGGTCAACGTGCTACTGATGTTTGGAATAAGTTTATGGAGCAGAACAATGTTGATTTTATCATATTTGATAGTGCTGCTAAACTTAGAGGTGAGCATAAAACAACAAATGTTGAGTATAAAAAGAGTTGGGTAAAAGCAAACGATAAGAAGGTTGAGCAATATGAACTTTTTAAAAAAGACCCATTAGAAATATATGAATTTCCTTTAGAGAATTTACAATTAAGTACAGGCACGTTTGAAAATATACGAAAGTCTGTTAGGGGTGAAGAAATACCTATACAGTTATATGGTCAAGCTAATGAGATACAGTCACCTGAGTTTTATAAAGATTATTATAAAGAAATAATAGAACCTTCGTTAGCTGGTACTGCTAGAGGTAGGGAGCTTGTTAGTGCTTTTAAAAAGACTGGTGAAAAAGATGTTAAAGGTTTTATAAAATTAATGAATGAAAGTGACTTAGGTGTTATGGAAATACCATTTGAGTTTGTATCAGAATATTTAATTAAGAATCCTGAAACTAAAATAGCTTCAACATTTATGGACAAATTAAATAAGCTAGACAAAGAAGGGTTTTTTGATAAGGATTTTGAATTTGATGCAAATGCAGATTATAGTCAGTTTCACTCAAATAATAAGATACTATCTGAAGCAATGCGTGGTACATACTTAGCACGTAATGTACTATTTAAAAACAACTGGCATAATGCATTTAAAAAGTATCTTGTTCGCAGGTTCTCTAATCCATTTGTAGAGCATGGTGGTAAGTCTTGGTTAAAGACCTTTACTCCTGACCAAATGATGTATGTAGATATAGACCCTGCTAAAAAAACAAGAAATTTAAGACAGGGTGAAGTATACTTAGATAACGAATTTAAAAAATGGGTTATTAGTACTAAGTATATGCCTAAAAAAGATTTAGAACTAATTTTATTAGAGAGGAAATCAGATGGTAAACAAACTGATTTGGTGGCTAGGAACGAGCGAGTCACGTTGGGCGAAGCTTGGATGCAATATCGTAGGGCACATTCCAAGGGAATTTCCAAAGCGGATATGGCAAAATGGAATAAGACCTTTGCTCTTACAGTCATCCGTACTCCTGCTGATAGCATGTCTGGTACACGTGTCTTACGCTTTAGGGGTTTCACGGGGCAGAGAGGAGCGGGATCGTTCACGCACCACAAAGACAATGCCTACCTTGGAGGAGCAGACAAAGACTCTGATAGCATAAAGATATTTCAAGGATTTTCTAAAAAGCTAAATGATAGATTTAGAAAAGTAAGTGATGAGAGAAAGCATTGGACTAAAGATAATTATCAGGGAAAAATAGAAAAAGAATTTGTAGATAAAGATATAAGCGAAAATGAATTACAGAGATTTAAAGGATATAATTTAAGAGAAGGCGATAAAGGTTATAATGCTAACAAAGATTTAGAATACCAGATGTTTATGTTCTCTCCTGCATATAGACATAAAGTAGCACAGGGTGCGTCTAAAGGTAAGGGTGGTTTAGGATATGGTCTATCTGCAAAGATAGTTATGCAAAATTGGATGGATTTTATAAAAGCTAAAGGTGGGGAATATCAATTCGAGTTTACAGGTAAAGATGGGAACCAATACGCTGCTATTGTAGGCTTAAAAGATGGATTAAAGTATGGACAATCAAGAGACCAATATTTTAGAGATTTAGGGACACTTATTGTTAATAAGTCTGCTGACGCTAGTAACGACCCTACTGTTATATCTTATCCTAATTTTAGAAAGATGTTATTTGATTCTGTAT
>CESX01030538.1_pt1 | contig 11222 bp, 5 predicted proteins | sample 326941 | NCBI WGS metagenome assembly CESX01 (sample SAMEA2622357, study PRJEB7988) | marine metagenome | isolation source: saline water (ENVO:00002010), including
CGGATCCCGCAAATGCCCGTATAGGTGGGTGTTTGGACATGAACACGTACAGTGGATCTGCAGTCTGCGAGCTTCCTCCGTTCCCAGGAGTCTTTGGATACGCATTCTTCTTGGGCGGCGACTTTATGGGGAATACGTTCAACTGCACCGGTCCTAGCTGTAACGGAAACCCCAACCCAGGACCTTTCGATACCTGCGAAGAGTGTCTGTGTCGTGCTCCTCAGTGCTCCTGTTCGTGCATTCAGTGCGGGCAGGCAGACTGCGACTTTGCGACGTGCAGCACCTCTTACACCGTAAACACCCCCTCGCTTTCAGTAACCGTAGACTTTGGAGACGGGCCCAGAACTTTGACTATCGCAGGCACCGGCATTTCAGTGAAAGCAGTCAGAGTAAACTCCGACCCCACCTGCAAAGCAAATCTCTTTTCGCCCTGTCTTGACGGAAGCACCAGCTTTGAAGCGTGCAGTGTTTCCACCAATCGAAGCTGCGGTGATATTAGGTTGCATGATGGAGGAATAGTAAAAGTATTGTCTGACCCTAACCCAGACAACGAGGTGTATGCCAAGCTGTATGTCAACGCAGTCTCTCTTGTCTGCAGTCTTGCTGATGACCCTTCGGACGATTGCGCCGATCTGGTAGGAAATGCCTGGGGGGTCGTTGTTGGATTTAATATTGGTTTTTGTAACGGAGCAGGGTGTGAGATTCCTAACACCAGCACAAACGGTTCTAGCGATTACACAGGAAGCTACGTGAACGAAGGCGCGGACGACGACTGCCCTCCCGGAACCTATAAGTACTGTAACCGCCCGACCGGAGACCCCTACGGGGCGTCCGGCGTTACCTTTGGATCAACTTTATCGGTGTCATAATGGAACTACCAGTAGTAAATTGTTCGAAACACTCTTACGTAGACAACCAGTCCGTATGTGCCCTTGGGTACTGGGACGGTAAACCTACCCCTCAAACATGTCGACTTCTTTGTCCTCAGTGGTCTTTGGAGAACAAGGCAACTCCTAAGCAAGCCGTAGAGGTACGACCTAAGAAGTGGTACGACGTATTCAAACAGCACCGTGGCGTAGGTGACACGGTCAAATGGTTTATCGAAGTTGTCTCCTTTGGACGCATCAAGCAGAAGAAGGGGTGCGGTTGCAAACAACGCCAGAGCTGGCTGAACCGCAAGTTCCCATACCGATGGAGTTGAAGTGGCACAGAAGGACGCTGAGTGGAAGATCGACCTGAGCCGTCCTACAGGCGATAAGTCTGTACCACGAACCTCAGTTGCTCGGGGCCTGCTTAGCGAAGCCAACGGTCTTGACGGCACCATCTCTGGAGGCAGTCGCCCCTTTGCTGGTTTCCGTCAGGTCCGTGAACTTGAGTTTGATAACTACGCTCCTGACGACAACGGCGACGGGGCAGCCAACGATACTCGGCTTACCCCTTACCTTGCTGCCGGTGGACGTCAGACAAATGATACCGGGGCAGCTCACGGCGAAGGCTCTGAGGTTATTGACTTCTACCCTGTCACGTTTATGCGTGGCACCAGCTCCACTTGCTATGGCTATGTGTACCGCGTCAAACGAAAAGACGTAGCCGACGACAATGTGAACGCCGATGTGTTCATTGAGTTCTACGACACAGGCGCAGCAATCCCTAAGTGGTACACCCCAAACGACCCTGCTGACCCAGGTGCTTCGGGGTCAGGGCTGAACTACACCGGACAGCTTCTTATGCTGGGATGCTCCTCCACAGAGCCTATGAGCGTGGAAACTTTGGGGCGGCTGGTATATGTCTTCGTGCGTGGACGCTCGCCTTCAGTGTTCTTTTTGGACGGCGGGGCTAACGACGTTGACCCTGAGAACGCAGCGTTCAACGGTAGCCAGGTCATTGGAGTTACCGGCGAAAGCTCTGCGACGGGTAACACTGGAGTGCCAGGGCCTGGGTTCCGACCAGACTTCTTAGACATTGACCAAGCCACAGTGATTGGATCGTTGCCGACCCCGGACACAAACGATCGACGACCAGGATCTGCACAGCTGCTGCAAAGCAACAAGTCAGCAGAAGACCTACCTGAACTCTTCGGTGACTTTGACCAGCCCGGTATTCGCCTCGATGACTTTGTGACCACCCCCACTGTGACGCACAAAGAGAACACCCTTCTGCCCGGCAGTCTTGCGGCTACCGTAAACACATACACCTCATCAGGTACAAACTTCGGCACTAGCGGAACAGCACTGACTACCGGACAGCGGGTGGTCGTGGTCGTAAACTACCGAGCCACCAACACCGCAACTAGCGTTAGCCCGGGCAGCACTGACTCTTTGCGCAAAGGACCCAACCAAAGACACCCCGGCTGCATTGTTGACTTTGTTGACGGCACCGGCGGATCCCCCAGTGTTGTCAACACCTTCCAGCCTGCGGGCGGTTGCGTAGGTTCAAAAGATGCAATCAGCAGCGGCATGTCCGTCTACGACGTGTACAACACCGGCGCTAACTTTTCAGAACAAGTAACATACACCCAAGTCTTTGAGTGTCGTCCATTCAACGACCTGAAGACCTCAGACGCTGGAGGTACTGGTACTGCAATCGCAGCCAACATGTACGTGCGCGTACGCCCACTGACCGGAACCTCTCCAACAGACACCGCCACCTTGTCCGTTACAGACCTCAGCGTCAATATCTACCTTATTGATAACGTCAACGACGATGAGTTCTGCATTCCTACCTCCAGCCTGAAGTGGAAACCTGAAACAGTTTTGGCGTCTCAGTCGACTACGCACTTACAAGAGGTAGGCCTCAGCAACCTAAGCTCTACAGGATCGACGCACAACTACACTTACCCAACGCTGGTTAGCGGGTCCACGGTTAGACGCATGGGTCTCGTCGGAGTGGGAGATGGGTCTGTTCAGTTCCCTAATACAGCGGCAGGGACAACAAACAACCCCGCGCTGAAGAACGGATACCTTTCAACTCAGGCTTTTGTGCCAGGGGCGTCTACGGTAAAGCGATCCGCCAGCGCAGTTATCAGCACTACCTTTGGGCGTGTCCGTCGACGCAACGACCAGTCAGCAGGCACCAGCTTGTTTGGCACTAACGAAGGGGACTACTTCAAGAACTTCTTTGCGGCAAACGTGGTCGACCAAGACTACGACACCTCTAACCCTCCTGACGGCACAGGAGAAGCAGACGCACTTACTTTCCCTGCTATTCACTCTAGCGGCACCCCCTCCGCAAATAGAGTGGCAACTCTTCGTCGAGCGAACAACACCCTTAACAGTAACTCGTTTGCAGACGAGGCGCTTTGCGTTGCTCAGACCCTGAACTCCAGCACTGCTACTGGAGGACAACTAATCAGTGACCTGAGCTTTGACACTCAGTTTACTTTTCCTTCTATTGCTGCCAACAACCCCGATGGTACATCCCCTGACGATCTGCAGCTGCAGAGTCACTGGCACACCATGGGCTTTGAGATTGGCGCCAACACAACGTCCCCCGGTAACTGGACAAACCAGTCCTCGACAAGCAAATCAGGAGTAACTGGTCAGGCCCTTGACTTCTTGAACTCTTTGATTGTTGCTCGGGCCCCTGTTGACCGCGCACTGCAAGCATCGACACAAAGTGATCTAGTGTGGGAGATTACCGAGGCAGGCACATTCGCAGGCAACGTAACCTTCGACGTGTACTGGAACGACCCTGAAGCAATCGGGCGACTTGTCAAGGTTGCCTCAGATGTTTCGTCTTTTAAGTTTGAGATTACTTCTTTATACGACCAAGGCATACTTCCGTCGGGACGTACCTTCCAGTGGGGGGTCATCGCTAAAACAACAGTCAACGGCGTGGACTACCAGAAGGTCAGCCAGGTCTTCGAGTTTACTACCGACGACATCTTCAAGTCGCACAGGTTTGATCGGGGCAACTACGCCTTCGCATACCAGCTCTTCGACTCCAAGACTGGACGTACATCTGGCATGTCCCAGATTGCACGTATCGACAAGTCAGCGTTCAAGTACGGCACTACCGGTCGCTGCGGTGTATCGGGTCGTGAGTACGACGAAGAAAACGAAGATCTAATCGAGCTGATCAGCAGTCCTCAGGTTGTACCCAAAGGCATCCGGGAATACACCTGCGTTGAGCTTTGCTATGACGTGCGCAAGTATGACTACGCCTTCTTCTATCGGTCACCCCGTACAGAAGACGAGGCTTTGAACTTTGCACCGAACACGCTGTTCTTGGACAAGCTAATCAAGCTTGACGACTACAAGACTCTTGACAACACCACGACCAACTACGGCATTGATGTGCTGCCTACCAGTCTGGGAGGAGACACTGCGTCCACTCGCCAGCGCGTTGTGTTCTTCTACACGCTGAATGAAGACGAGTTGCTGTACCGTCCGCTCTACACCGGACCCTTGCGCTTCGACGACAATATGCCGCAAGCAGGAACCGCCAAGTTCTTGGACAACATCTTGGTGGCTGCGAACATCACACCTCCTGCGATCACCACGCTGAACCAGGGAACAGAGGATGAGTTCACTGCTGCTGACCCCTATCGCGGTGGGGGAGAAACCAAGTACTCTCAGGTTGAGAAGTACGCAGCAGAACTGTTCCCTCCTCAGAACCAGTACACGCCTAGCGATCCTTCCAACCGTATCTTGGCTCTGGTACGCACAGGCCCCAACATGCTGGGGCTCAGCGAAGACCGCCTCTACCACATCCGTCGAGAGCAGGGAGTGATGGTTCGTGAGCTGCACGAAGGCATGGTGGGTACAGTCAACCCTGAAGCCTGCACAGTCGCTGCATCTCAGTTGTTTACGATTGCACCTAGAGGCGTCAAGATTGTTGGCACCAACGGGTCGCTGGACAACATGGCGGTTCTCGACGTCCTAATCCGTGAGAAGTGGAAAGACAACCAAGACAAGTTGAAGGTGGCTTTTGACCCATTCATCTCCTCCTTGTTCTTCTACAACCCCACTTTGGGACATGCAGCATGTACATGGTTTGAGACATCCAGCATGACTGAGCTGGTGGATCTTCCGTTCACCGACGTCAAGCATGCGAACTTCCCCAACGCAGAGACCTTTGCAACTACAGCAAGCGGCACGGGTTACTCCCCCACGTTCGGGGGAGATAGGGTGCACCGTTCGCTATGGCTGATGAACCACCCGGATGTGGCCAACAATGTCAACACCCGGGACGAAACGGTGGCGGGATACTGGCGCCCACGCATCTACGTAGCCAACCACGAACGTGACCGTAAGGCGCTGACTGGCGGAGACACTGCTGTGTTTGCGCAGCAGTCCTACAACCGGCGCACACTGATGGACATCATTGGCCCCACGTTGTTCACGCTCGCTAGTGGCCACGGCAGCACCAGCTTGGTGTGCACCGCAGGCAACGGCAACAGCCAGGCGGCGTCTGATAGCTGTGTCGGAGCGTACGTCTACGTCTTGGAGGACACAGATCAGTCCAAGATCGGCAACAAAGCGCAGATCAAAAGCGTTACTAAGAGCGCCAGTGCAATAACTATTACGTTGATGACGTCACTGGACTGCAGCGCTAGCGCCAAGATTGGTATCAGCCCTGTGTTTGTGGAGTGCACTGCGCACCAAGTTGGCATTCCTACTCAGACGTCGAGAGGGGCTTCTGAGCTTGACGACCACCACTACCTCAAACAGATCGACGAGACACGGATTCACGTCCTTGAGGTAGAAGGAAACAACTCATCGGATACCGCCTGCAAGTTCCAAGGCATCCTGTACGACGGCAACGGGGACCTGGTCAGCAGTAAGAACGTACCCGTCAAACCTGACGGTACAAACGTCGCGTCTTTGACTGATGGCTCTTCGTTATACCCAGCAGTCTTTGGATCCGACTCTACCTTCAGCGGGGTACAAGGACCGCTAGGTTTTACCTTGACGCCGGGAATCCGCATCTTCTGCCCAGATGTGGACTACCGACTTCAAAGCATGGTGTGTAACGGGCAAATTATGGACACCAAAACCAGTCAGGCGTATACCCAGTCATGAGCGTTTTCAATCCACAACCCGGCAACATCGGCTCAGGTCAAAACATTATGAACTCCCCTGGGGTCACTGCAGGTCAACTGTATGGCCCAAACCTTACCGGGATGCCTGGCTTCCGAGGTTCAGGCAACTACAACGATGTGATTGGGTACATGGATCCTATGGGAGGGTTTCACGGTAGCCAAGCAGGCGCCAACCTCTACAACCCTATGACGTTTGGGCAATCTGGGTACGTCAACCAAGGACCGTTTATGGGCCTCGGCGGTGTTCTGGACGCAGAGATTGGCCAACGTCAAGGAGTAGCAGACCAGATCAATCAGTACCGCGAAGACGCACTGGGCCTGGCAGCACAAACAGAAGAGCGCCGACAAAAAGGCTTTGATGTTCTCGAAGGTATTGCAAGCGGAACGGGCCTGACCGACCTGGGGTCTGCAAAGACAGAAGCCCTGGGCATCGCAGACTCCATGACTTCTGACCGTACTGCAGCACTGCAAGCAGGCAAAACTGAGGCTTTGGGTCTTTTGGACAAAGGCCAAAAGGTGCTTGAGAAGGGCGAAAAGGAAGCACTAGGAAAACTAGAAGAAGGTCGCCACGGAGCCATGATGGCTATGGCAATCAACGCTGGACGTTCAGCAGGTGAGCAGAGCGTACAGATTGGGAGTCAGATGGCGGCTGCAGGAGCCTCTCCTGCTCAGATTGTTGGGGCCCAACAACAAGCAGACCGAGAGCGGGGAATGGCTACTGCTGCAAATATCTCGCAGGCAGCATCTCAGTACGACGGGGCTATGGCACAAGTTACCCAGTCCTTTGCTCAGCTCAAAGCAGCAAACTTCTCGGAGCAAGCGGGCACCGTACAGAACTTCTCTGCCATGGTCGACAACGCAATGAAAGAAGGCGGAATGGCAAAGATGCAAGTCGTTGAGTCATTCGCCAATATGGGCATGGCACAAGACTCTTTGCGCATGCAAGCTGCTGGCGCTCTTGCTAACGCACAGGCTACTGGTAGCCAAGACATGGTCAACATCGTCAATGCACTGCCTCCGCAAGTACTAGGCTCGTTGGGATTGACGTCTGACCTGTTCGCTCTTGTACAACAAATGGGAGGCCCTGCAGGTGCATACGGCATCTACGGAGCTCCTCAAGGACTCACCTAATGAGCCAACTGCAAAACCTCCAACAAACCCAAAACCAACAACAAGCCAACCAGTTGCTTCAGGCAGGTGGTCGGCTTGGCGGTCGTCAAGCCCCCGCCCCTAACGCAGTAACTGGCATTGGCAGCACCTTCAACCAGCTGGCCAAAGACGCAAAGAGCGAAGCGCAGACCAACGCTCTTGCACGTAAGGGGCTGGCCGACTACTTCATCAACTCAAGGTCGGGTGCTAGTCAAACTCTGGCCGGGTCGGGTATGGGAGAAGCGGTTGGTCGTTTCAATGAAGATCAGTTCCGTGAGTACCGACGTATCCGTGGTGAGTTTGCGGACAAGCGAAACGAACTAACCCGAGAGCTGTCTACGTCAATGGCCAAGAAGGCCCGAATGGACCGAAACGGACAAGCGCTGCAACAGCAGTTCGAGTCGTCTATGGCTCAATTCACCAACATGCAAAGCATGCGCAGCGCCCACCTGGGTCGCGCACAGTCTGTAGCAGACCGGTTGACTGAGGGCATGGCAGGATTCAACTTCATGTCGAGCGGCATGCGTGGAGGCATGGAAGGAACTTCCAGTATCGGTAGTTACGAAGATGCGTTGAACGCTGCCCGCGCACAAAACCCGAATGCGTCTGACTACGAACTTGCAGAGATTGCATTGAGAGTCTCTCAGAGAGGTAACTTTGCCTCTAGCGATTCAACCTTTCTAGAGGACGTTAGCGACTTCTATGCAGGTATTGACGAGGCAGCAGGCGGCTACGGTGGAGCAACGATGGGAGCGGCTACCGGTGCAAGTATCGGTATTTTCTTCGGCCTTCCCGGTGCAGTCATAGGTGCTTTAGGAGGCGCTGCGGTTGGTGGAATCATTGACTTCTTCAATGACGGAGACTCCATCGAAGAGAAGCAAGCCAAGATCGACGATTACATCAACCAAAATGTAAAGGTCGATCAAAAAGCTCTTGAGAGCGCAATGATGTTGCAGACTGCAAAGGGCATGTCTGAGTTTGCAGACAAAGACAGCAACGCAGACCGTGGCATCTACCGAGCCATAAATAGTTTGGTGCAAGGCATCTCTAACGGATCTATGGGTCCTGACCAGCTCAATCAAATCTTGAGCATGAAAGAGCAGATGGGCCTGGATGTTAATGAGATCCATGCATCTTTGGAGACTCTGCAAGACACCCTCGCAGCTTCTATCAAAGCGCAACAGATTCGCAAGCTAAAGCTATCAGAAGAGATGCGGACAACTTCTGAGCTCAGCCCTGATGTGGACAGAATGCTTATCGAAGAGCGGGCACTTGAAACCTCGATGGATTCTCTTGGTGAGTTCCGGGCAAAGATCCAAGGAGCGATTACAGCACTGGAGTCTGCGGATTACAGCAGCATGCCAGAGAACCGACTGGTCACCCCTGAGATGGCATACGAAGCATCTAAGGAACTTGCTCGTGGAACCCTTGAGGGTTTCATGAACGAGGATGGTTCGGTAGACCCTGCGTTTACAGACATGCTGTTGAAGCTTCCGCCTGAACAAGCAGAAGCAATCGAAGAGCTGATGACCGGTCGAGCAGAGATGTTCGAGGGCATGGCAGAGGTTGAAGCGAGAACCAATGAACTCAACGAGATGTTGGGCCCTGACAGTGATTTGGTTCTGGAGTTTGAAGGCGAAGTTGCCGCCCTTCGAGCCGAGGCTGCACGTGAGAATGCCGCAGCAGAAGAAGAGCGAATGATGATCCAATCACTGATTCAGGAGATCGCAGGTGACTAATTGGAAGTCGGTAGTCAACGAGCTTCGCACTCAGTTCGAGGCTAAAGGCGGAGCCACCGTTCTGGTATCTGAGCCCTCTGAAGGCAAGACGGTGCCGGTTCAGACACTGGCCGACGAGCATCTGCTCAAGTTTGAAGGCAAGAAGTTGCAGCCCAAGACCGTACGTAAGTGGTTGTGGGAGCAAAGAGATTGTCGGGTCTTGAAGCGCCAAGGAGCTGTCCTGTTCGCAGGATATGACGAGGCAGAAGATACGACTCTAGTAGGGATAGGCGCTATGACCTCCCCTGACGCTGCGGTGCGTCTTACTCGTATTAGACAAAGGGCTATCGCATGAGTCGTTTTGCAGGCACTTTCCTACCAACTGATTCACCACAAGAGTTGGCGCGCGTTTCTCAGCAGACGGGTAAAGGCGTAGATGTTCTCCGTGAAGCCCGTCTTCGGGGGATTCTTGGCACCTCGGCAGCAGCCGAAGGATTCAACATCTCTGGGTTTGGGGGGCGCCTGAACTTCGCACCTTCTGGCTTGGCAGACATTGACGATTTGCTCCGCCGTAACGGGGTTTTCGCTGACAACCCTGCGTACGACAAGATCGTAAAGTCGATCCAAGACGGTAAGTTCCCCCCCACTGGCAAGGGTGTAAAAGCAGCCCTTGAGCAGATTGGCAGAGTAGATACTGCACAACTCACCGCGACCTCTGAGTTCAACCGCGTTGGCGGTGACCCCGCTAAGCTGGCCAAAAGCAAGAAGGCAGTTGCTGCTCTGCGTGAGGTTGACCCACAAGGAGCAAAAGCTCTTGGTCGAGAAGCAGGTCTTGATCGTGCACTGCGAGGTCAAGGAGATGCAGCAAGAGGCGCAGCACGCATCAAAGACGCCGAGCGAAGAGCAGGTAGAAACCTTCGTCGTCTAGGCGCAGAGACTATCCCTAAAACCGGTGCAGGGTTTGGCGACCAGATTCCTTTGATGGGAGGATCTGCAGGGTCTTTGCCTGGAGGAATTGACTCAAGAGCGGTACCAGGAGAGTTTGAAACTCCCCAGCCTGCAGCTTCTTCTGTCCAAGAACGGCGGCGTCAAGCACGTCTGGCGCAAGAGATGCGCGCTCAAGGACGTCAACCTTTTGGCGGAGGACCCGCTAGAGGTATGACTCCTTTGCAGGAACAGGCTCGACCGGGACGGTTCGCCATGGGATTCGCAGACGACCCCAACCTTCCTCGAGCAGCGACTGTAAAAGAAATGCGGGCAAACGTGGCGATGCGTCGTACCCGCACATTGACTGACAACCTGAAGCGCATCATGGCTTCTGATGCGGACGGTGCAATCAAGGGACGCCAGATGGCTAACCTGGTTGCTCAGTTCCAGGGAGAGGTCGGCACCGCAAACATCAACAAGGCGTTGAGAGAAGCTGGTGTACCCAAAGCATCCCAGAACGCAATCAAACAACTCGCTGCTTCTGAAGCTCGAGTCCCCGCAGGTAGCCGAGTTCCGCTGCCTGCAGCAGACCCGGAAGCCCGCCCCTCTCGTCCTGGCCGTCAAGGACGACCTCAGTTGCGATCCCCCAGTGCTCGGGGTCTTCCGCGCGACGACATGGTCAGAGCGATTGTTGACAACCCACAAGGTGAGATTCCAGGGACAAGAGTGCCCGGTGCTCCAGAACGGTTTGCGGCTAACGAAAGAAGGCTTCAGCAAGAAGCAGCTGCTCGCGGTAGGATCGGGCGCATGAGTGGATTGCCCGGAACAAACTTAGGTCGTAGCCCCGCCGCATTGCAAGCAGGAAACTTCCCCATCAGCGGCGTCCAAATGCTGGGCATGCCAGAAGACAGGTTCTTTACCGGCGGTGGGGGAGCTACTCCTCCTACTCCTGTAGCTGGTGGAGGCGGAGGCGGTGCACGTAAAATGATATACGGCCCCGTCAACACAGAAGCAACTAAAACCCAGTTGATGAAAGAAGCTCGAAGAGCAGGCATCAGGGGGCGATCAAAGATGAACAAGGCGCAGCTTCGTGAAGCTGTAGCCAAGGCGTACGGGGTTGAACTTCCTCCTGAAGAAGGAGCAACTAGAACACCTCGCACTCCTCGTACCCCTCGCACCCCAGGAGGTGCAACTCCCTCAGCACCTGCACCTGCTCCTCCTGCCCCTCCTGTTCCTCCAGTAGGCGGAGGTGAGGCTCCTCCCCCACCACCGGCGGATGATCCTCCACCAAAGGGCGGACGAAGACGGCCAAAGCGTAGAATTACGCCTACCTTCAAACAGTACGACAAGCCTATTGGTCCGTACCTTGGGGGCTTTACGCAGTA
>CESX01117714.1_pt1 | contig 11186 bp, 10 predicted proteins | sample 326941 | NCBI WGS metagenome assembly CESX01 (sample SAMEA2622357, study PRJEB7988) | marine metagenome | isolation source: saline water (ENVO:00002010), including
ACCCTCTTCTTCTACAATAAATTTCATGCCATCTTCTGTTTCATACTCACCTACTGGTAATGGTATTTGTGTACCATCTTCAACAAGTACGTTTACTGCGACACCCTCAGCAAGAGCATCTGCCTCTGATACAATTATAGTACCATCTGCTAATTTGCCCTCGTATGCTAATTGAGTAGTTTCTTCCTCAATGCCTAAGGCAACTCTGATTCTAGTTTTTAAGTCCATTTTAATTAAAATATAGTTATGTTATTTATAGTAAATATAAATATCTTTTATTTGTTACTTTTTTGAATCTATTTGTTTTAATTTTTTTATTGCCCAATTAACTCCACTTGTACCACCCCAACCTAGCCATGCTACATATCCTTTGTCTTTCCAGGGGGTGCTTTTATATTTAGGGTCAATTTCTGCATTTTTTTCATGTCTTTTAAATGATGCCATGCGTGATATAGTTTCTCTTGTTATATTTTCTTTATTGCACAACTGGTTTGCTCTTGCAAGACCAACCCTTGTCATTCCTTTAACTTCATCTCTACCATGTTCATCTATCCACCTTAAAACTTTACACGCATTATTACTAGCACTTTGTGGGTAATCATTATAACTTTCTAAATACCTACGCTTTTTTTTCTTTTTTTTTTTCTTTTTTTTAGCATTAACTGGTATACAGTTAGGTACTTTTTTACCATCTTTTATTTTATGTCCATATGGTACGTACCCACTTGTGCAAGGGTTTGGTGATATTAGTTCAGTATCCATACACTCACAATCTTCTTTTAGTATTTCTGATAAATTGCTAATGATATCATGGTCTGAGCATGGCATAAAAACTTCTTTTCCATCAAGTGAATGAGAATGCACACCCTCACACCCTAACTCTTTTGCTTTTGCAAGTGCTTCATCTTCATTATCATATAATGGTAAATCTATTTTACCATCTTTGCCATCTGTTACCATGCTACCAACTCTTGCAAACTTGCTCATTTTAGCCATTTTATCTGTAAAATAACCCTCTATTGATAAACCACGTAATTCACCATTTTTTATACGCTCTATAATCTCTTCATTTTCTATTTTCATAGACACAAACCACGTACCCTTAGGCACATCATAACCATAAAGTTTAGATTTATCCATTTCAGGATTTTGTACAATCCAACTCTCAACAGTATGTACACCAGTTATTTTGTTTTCGTGTTGTACTGTAGCATTATTGTTATTGTTGTATTTTAAGTACATTTCTGATGCTTTCTTAACAGTTGCCTCTGTAAAGTATACATAATACTCCTGGTTAGTTTCTGCATCAAATCTAAATATATGCTTATTAGGTATTAGTGCAGGTGATATAAGTAACTTTTGCTCTTCATCTACTTTTGCTAATGTTAGGTTATGTTTTTGTTTGTTAAAATATACAAAGTTTTCTGCTATTGCAGGTTCAGTTACTAAACTTATAGCATCTATTGTAATTTCTTCATGGTTATCATCTATAACTAACTCTACTATTTTTGTTGTCTTTTTTTCCATAATTTTATATTGTTGCTTTTCTTCTTATATTATTTAATCTATCTTGTTCAGTTGTCATTTCATCTGCTACTACAAATGCTTTTACAACACCAGTAGTGATACCACCCGCATCACCACCTACAATACCACCATTAGCAAAACCTCTACCACCACCAGCTTGATTTAAAGCACTTAATAATGGTCTAAACATACGTGTTGATTTTGCATTTATAACACTTTCACCTTTACTTAATCTTGCATCTACACTATCACTTGTACCAGTACCAATACCACGTACCATACCACCAGTAGCCATTTTTTTAGGTGGTGGTGTTGCTACTATTTTTTTAACTTGCATTAAACCACTTACAACTGTTAGGGCGGCGGCTATTTGTGGAAAAGGTGGGGGTGCAGGTGTATTAGCTAAAGCATTGGTTGCGGCTTGGTATGTGTTCATAGTTGCTTGTGCTACTGCTAGTGCTTTACCAGCGGCACTTTCTCTACCTACAATATCACTCATTACATTGAGTGCTTGTAAACCTACTGCCATTTTACTATCTGCTACTGCTTTATCATCTGCTTTACGTTTTTCATTATGTTTATTTTTTAACTCAGTTTCTGCAATTTCAAACTTTTCTTTTATTGCCAATCTAGTTTCTAAATCCTCTACATCTTTTAATGCTTTTTCTTGATCTTGTTCTAATTTTAATAATTCTCTTTCTTCATCACTAGTTGCTTTTGCTAATTCTAACTCTTGCTCTGCTTGTAACCTTTTAGATAGCATTTCTACTTTTTTGTCATTTGCTATTTTTTCTTCTTCTTCTCTTTTTTTATTATCTTCATCTATTTGTGCTTGTCTTTCTTTCTCTTCTGCTTCACGTTTAGCCTCACCCTCTTTACGTATGCTATTTAACTTGTTATTTAATTCTATCTGTTTTGTTGTACTTTCTTGTTGTATGTTAAATAAGTCAATTTCTAATTGTGCTAACTCATCTAAATCCTCTGCAGTACTTTCACTTGCATCAACCTCTGCTTTTTTTAACCTTAATGCTTCTTCCGCGTTTGCTACTCTTTTATCAAGTAAATCAGTTTCTAAATCTAATGCTTTTTGAGCGGCGTTTAATCTAGTTTCTTCATCTTTTGTAGTATCTTCTGCAATTAATTTAAGTGATTCAAGTTCTGCTCTTCTCCTTGCAGTTTCTACGTTTAATTCTCTTTGATTATCTCTTAATTTTTGTGAGGCATTTGATAACCCAACCATTTGTTTAGTTTCTTCCACTATTTCTTCACCTAAACCTTTAACTGAGCCTTTTACATCTTCTATTGCACCTTTAAAATCACCTTTAAATACTTTTGTTACTGCCTCACCTACTTTACTTATTCTATCTGTTATAACTGCTACAGCCGCCCCTATTGCTTTAAAACCAGTTTCTAATAATTCAGCACCTCTTTTAGTTTTTGTAAAAAAAGTCAATAAAGAGCCAAATGCTACTACTAACAAACCAATACCAGTAGATGCAACACCAACTTTTATAGTTTTAAATAATGCAGATGCACCTGCTTTCATTTTGCCACCGAACATCATACGTAAACCTAATGCGGCTTGTTGTCCTTGTTGTTTTACAACTGTTAATGCTTGACTACCTATTTTTTTTAAGTCTGCAAATTTGCCTTTTACATCACCTATAGTAACACCTAAAAAACCAAAATTATCAATATTTGTTTTTAACTCTTTGTTTGTTGCTTTTATATTTTTTTGTACTTTCTCTAAACCTTTTTCTGCCTCTTGTGTTGACATTTTAAGGCTTAATGTTACTTGCTCTTTATTTGCCATTTGCCTTTTAATATTTTATTATGTTGTTTTTTTCCTTTTATTTTACTTATATGTGGTAGTATTTGTTTAAATGCTAACATACCTGACAAAACGTATGTGCCTAATAGTTGGTATTTTTCATTATTTTTCATTTATATAAAACTTGTTTTTAATTCATTTACCATTACTATTACACTCCAGTCAATAGTTACCCTTAACTCACCAGTACACGTTACTTTAATGTAGTCAGGTGTATCACTTTCAGCAGTAAAATCATTTGTCCAACCATTAATGCCGTGATTATGATTTGTTAAATTATTTTGCCCTATTCTACTTAACACGCCTGAATGTACTCTAAATGTATTACGTTGATACTTACCCATACAAGCATCATCACTACTATCAATACGCCTTGCTAAGATATAACATTCTAAAGCTATTATACTTTCTTTAGTTTCATCTATTATAAACCTTTTGTTACTTTCACCACCTATAAATATTTCTGTTTCTGTATCATCTGTAGTACGCCCCTCAAACATTAAAACACTTCTTTGTGTTCTTCCTAAACTACTTGTTATTGCGTGGTTAAATTCTTTGTACCTTGTTGTGTGTGCTAAATCACCTATAGTGTGTGTACTATCTACCTCATCTATTTGGTTATTATTACCAGTTATAAATATGTTTAATGCTTGTTCTTTTAATGTGTTATTTTGTCCTACAATATTTCTATTATTTATAGAATTTTCGTTAACTTTATGATCTTCAATAAAACAATTTGTACCATTAAACACACCACCTACTAACCTACAATCTTCACTACTACCATTTACCTCTTCACCTTTAGTGCCTACAAAAGTTATTAAGTTATTATTTATTTGGAATATTTTTTTAGCCATTATTTTTTTAACATTTCTATTTTTGCAAGTCCTTTTTTACCTGCATTATATTCTATTTTAACTACGTTATAATTTTGATTATCAATTATTATAGTATCTGCAAAACTAAAATTTTGTATGTCAGTTTCTGTTAAATATACTTTTGCTTTTACTAATACTCTGTCATTTGTAAATCTTTGTTGTATATAATCATACCAGTATTTTAGATATAAATTATTGCCTTGATTAAATTGTGTAGAAATAAATAAATTTGTTGTATATCCAAAATTTAAATCATCTAAACCTATGTGCATTTGGTCTGGGTAATCTTCAAAATGACTACCAACCCTATAAAAACTTTGATTAAATGATGTTTGTTGTGAAGTTATATTAGCAGATATAGAATGTGGTTGTTTAAATATTAATCTAGGGTTGTTGCTAAACCTTTCATATGTACCATCATTATTAGCATAACAAGTTGGGTAGCGTAAACCAGTACTATTTTGCTCAAATACCATAGCACTAAACACATCTAATTTAATAACTTGCTCTTTTACATAATCTACTGGCATTTGCACAACCATACTACCATACTCTTGCCCAGTTTCTGTAAAATATTTTGTTAAACGTGCATCATCTTTGTCATTATTATATTTCCAGGTAATTTTACTTGGCACTTGCTCATAGTTTTGTACTATTTCTTTGCTATCTATTTTTTTACTCCAATCTTTAGTTGTACCAGTTTGCATAAAATCATTGAATGGCTCTATTTTTAATTTTTGTCCTTTTTGCTCACAAACAAGATTAAACATTTTAAACAAATCTTTTATTATATCTGCTAATTTGATGTCACCATGATTATCATGTAACCTAACTTGCATAGCATTAGGTACACCTGAAATAAAATTTATATGTAAAAAATTACATTGTGTCCAATTAAAATTAGGTACGGCAGGGTCAGTAATACCAAAAAAACCAGTACCTAGTCGTAGATTCATTATATTACTACTAGATTTTGTTAATATATTTGGTTGTACGTCGGAATAAAAAAACCTTACTATATTACTTAAAATAGGGTGTTGTGCATCAAAAAATACACCATTAGCACCTAAAATAGAGGGGTTTGAAAAACCAAAATTATGCTCAAACCTACTAATAAATGCACTACCTTGATTTTTTTTAATAAAAAAATTCATAGTGCTATTTGCACTTATAGTTATTTGTTGTAATGCAACGCAATTATGATATACTAAATCTACAGAAGAATGTACACCAGTATCATTAAAAATTGTATTTGCTAAGTCAGGTATGGTTATTGTGTTTAAAATAAAATCATTTGTGCCACCTATTGATGTTGTTTCTCTAGCCATTAATGTTATCTCAATACCTGGCGTTGCAAACACTCTTAAACCAATATTTACATTAAAAGTTATATCTACGGCAGGTGCATTTAATGTAGCAGTATTAGTACCAGTTATAGAATTACCAACATTATTTACTGGTTGTGAACTAGGTATTGGGTTTATAGTAGGCTCTTCATTAAAAGGTATTTCAGTATAAGATGTTGTTATAGTGTGTACATTATCAAACGTGAAATTATTTGTAGTTATATTACTTGCATTACTTCCAAATGGGTCAAAACCATCACTTAAAAATAAATGGTCAATAGTTTCTGTAGAAACAATATTACTTGCATCTGTACTTATATTTCTATACGCATTACCAATAGCCGCACGTGTACGCCTATCATCTAAGCCAGTATCCATAAAAATTTTTTCTAAAATATCATTAAGAAAATCACTTTCTAAAGTGAAATTAGCAAAAGCAAATATTTTGTCTACAATGTTTTTTAATTTTATAAAAGGTTGTACATTAATAGCAGGTACAAAAGATGTCATATCACCACTACTATTACCTATGATACCACCATTTTGTACCCAACTATAATATATATCTTTCGTTGTACCAGTAGGGTTAATTGTAGGTATTGATATTGCAGGGTCATTACTTGCAGATGCGTTTACGTTACTTAATGTAAATTCGTGTGTCATTTCATCAAAATCTAAATCTGATATTGTTGCATCTCCTAACGCATCTATAAATCTTATTGTTTCACCTACTAAGTTTACTCTATATTTTGTTTCAGAGTTTACTTTTACAATTTCATTTAAGTATAATAAACCCTCAAATATAGATATGTCATTACTATACAACTGACACTTATGACCTTTTAATGTATCAAATTGTGATACATCTGACTGTAAATCATATAGTTGTTTAAAAAATTTATTGTTATTTTTTGTAGCAGGTAAATCAAATGTTTTAGAGTAATTACCAAACTTGCTTTCTACGTTAGTTATATCATCTATATTATAAGTAATAGCAATATTTTCATCACCATAAGTATCAAGTTCTATTGTTTCTCTTGTATATATTAGTAAACGTATCATATATTTTGTATCCTAGTTTCATTTGATTTTTGTATGTCAATAACGTATTGTATTAACTTATCATTTACTATTGTTTGCTTAACATAGTTTTTTTCATTTACCATAACCTTAACAAAAACACCATTATCTAATTGCATATAAACTAATGGTGATGTAAACAACTCTTCTAATGTAGTTGCCTCTGATTCAGTTATAAAATCAGTATTTGCCTCTATTGTTTCTATTGCATTTACTCTAAATGATGTGTTACCACCTAAATATGTACCTTGTGAATAGTTATCTGTATTATAAGAGCCATATTGTTGTTTAAAATTTGATCTATCTATTTCAGTTGTACGTGTACTTTTTTTAGTAAAGTTGTAATAATCATAAGCACCTAATCTATTTAAATATGCTAATCTAATAGTTTCAAAACCTTTACAATCTGCATCTTGTATTTCAAATGTGTATGTATCACTAACAACTGCACCAGTACTATCTAATGCTTTAACTTCATATTTTGTACTTGCAGTAGATGGTATAACACCTGCATTATTTAAGTTTTTTAAACCAACACCTACGTATAATAAACCATATGCAGTAAATGTTAAATTAGGGTTTGTAAAATCTAAAGTTGTACCTGCAATATTACCACCATTTGTTACATTGTTAGTTTTTTGTACTGTTTGTATTGTACTACCACTAGCATCAAAAAACTCAAAGTTTATTTTATCTACTAAACTCTCTTGTGCATTTGTACTACCAAATTTACCACTAAAAAAAGCTAATGTATGATAATCAGTTAATTGTATTTTTCTGTTTACAGTTGATGGTAAACCACTTAGAAAAAAACAATCACTACCACTTAATAAAAGTGTATCTGCATTAAATGTTTCAAAACCATCTTCTAATTGTCTTGTAGCGTTCCAAATCATTTTTCTATCACTTGTTGCTACGTTTGTTTGTTCTATTATTTCACCAGTAGCAGTTGTGCTAAACTCTTCTGTAGCTACTACATAGTATTTTTTTAGGTTATTTTTATTTAGTGCAAAATCATCTACTACGTGTATATTGTGTTGCTCTGTATGTGCGTGTACACCATCAAAAGATGAACTATTAAACTGAGAAACATCTGCATAACCATCTACATCAGTTTCACAAAAATCTTGTAAAATATTAGATATGTTAAAATGTGCCTTACCTACATCATTTGCGACTGCTTTTAATGTTGCTTGTTCTACATATGTACTAAGTGATACATTAGTATTTACAAATACTTTTATCACAAATTTATGATTAAATACACTTTGTGTTGCATTTTTTACACTAAACACAATATCATCATATACTGGGTTTAGGAATTTACTTGGTTGTTTATGAAATTGTACCGCCATTATTTTATATCTTGTGTTGTTTCTTTTATAAACTTTCTTACATCTTGTGCATATGCTTGTATAACATTTTTTGGTAACTTTCTATAATGTTGTCTAAAAGCATTACTAAAAAACCTTGTAGCAGGTAAACCAAATAGTGCTATTTTTCTACCTATTAAATATGCTAAACTTTCACGTTTTATAAACCTACCTTTTTTATCTCTACCTTGTATGCCTTTACGTTTTATCCATGCCTCTATAACATCTTCTTTTATGTTTTTTCCTTTAAACTTATATGGTGATTTATATGCTCTTCTACCACTTTGACTACCTTTTACACCCTTATCTTGAAACATAGCATATAAAGGCATTTTAAAGTTTAATTCAAGTGATAGGCTTTTATGTACTTTTAAATCATAACTTAAATCTTGTGCTAGTTTGCCAGTATCTATGTGATCTTGATTTTTTAAATTGCGTATTGACTGGTTTATAACCTTATCAGCAAACATTTTAAAAACACGTTCAGTAGATTTTAATTTAAGTTTTGTCATTATGCTGTTGCTACTACTATTTCTACATCTGTTTCACTTGCACCAGTTCTAATGAACAAATCAGATATTGTATGCCCTAATGTTGTTATTGCACCACCACTTGTGTTACTATCAACTGTTAATGCACTTATTACAAAACTTTCACCTGCATCTAATTGAAATGCACAACCTACGTTGCTTTCTGTAGCAAATGTTAAATTAACTGCATTAGTATCATCTAAGTTAGTAATACGCATATATTTAAAATCATCACTATCAAATACATTATTGCTAGGGTCTGATGCAAATTCTACTACAGTATGTGTTGTACTTGCTTTTAATTGATATACTCTTGATGTATATTGTGCTATACCAGTTATACTTTGTGTTGTTGTTTTATCATAAGTAGTGCCATTTAAAGTTATTGTTTCTGTAATGTCTACCTTTAATGTTGCCGTTGTTACTGTTGTTGCCATATTATTTATTTATTATATTATTTACATTGTATCTGTTGTACACGCACTTGCGTTAAATGATACTACTACCTCCAAATCTGCTCTCCAACCAGTTACATCATTATCAAACCTTTCTGTAAATGGTGTACAAGCTACATCATCACTAAATCTAAAGTCATTTTCCATATCACCAAATGATGTACTATGTTTAAATTGACTAATAAAATCACCTATTACTTGTAGTGTATCACTAAGTACATCATTTTCATTACCCTCATCTGTACTTACTAAATCCATTACATATAAACTTAAACTATATGATAATTCATGGTTTGTAAATCTTGCACTTTCTATGCTTAAATGTGATAATGCGTAATTAGTTTCTTTTAAATCTATTTCAAATATATCACCAAATGTAGCATCTTGTATATATTCATTTGCATCTGCTATATCTTCATATAGCTTTATAATATTACTTAATGTAACATTTTTTTGTTGTATGCCTACTTGATTTTTAAACTCTCCAAAACTCATTTTTTAATAGTATCTAAATCTTTAGAATAACACAAAAAAGTAAATATTTCTTTTGCATTTAATTCTAGTATGTTATTAATTTTTGTTATATCACCATTACTTAAATTATATATTACACTATACCAACCCCACTTGTTACCAAATTGCTCTTCTTTTGTTTGTATATTTTCTTCATCTTGTTTTGTTGTTTGTTTGAAGATAATTGCAAACTCTTCTGCAATTCCTTGCCTATAGTCAAAAAAAAAGTTGATGCACCTTGTACAGTAGATACACTTAAATTGTCTTTAAATAGCTTTGCATTTTTAATACATTGTGTACTATCATAATCTACTATTGTGTATTTATCTTTTTTCTTTTTTACTATTTCTCTATATAAAACACCCATTACTAAATGTAAATTCTTTATAGGCTCTTTTAAATAATTATCTAAATCTACAAACTCTGCAAATGTTAATTCTTGTAAATTAGGGTGAAAGCCATACTCTTTGTCATTTATAATAAAAACCAGGTTTAACTCTTCATTTGTTTTATCTTGTAACAATTTTGCTAAAACCTCATCTACCTTATCTATATCTGATTTTTTACATTTTTCTAAATCTGCAAAAGGCACACCTATAAAAGCACTTATAGTGTTTAATGTCTTTGTATAGTCATCTTGCTTATCATCATAATTAAGCATAAATTTTTGGTAACTACTTATAGTTACTTGCGACCATTTGCTAGGTATTGTATATTCTTTATTGTTTAGTGTTAATAACATTTTGTATAGTTATTTATTAGTAAATATAAATTGTTTATTTTTGGTGCGTTTTTAGAATTAGTTAAGAGGGGTATTTTTATTTGTTTTTGTTACCCCTCTTGCTAATATATATAGTATTTACCAACATTAGCTTTTAATTCATAATACATACGCATCATTAGTGCATCACTATAATCAGGTGATCTTCCTAATTGCTGTTTTATTTTTTCTTTACTAACTATAGCTAGTTTTGTATCTTTATCTATTTTATCACGCCTTACTTGTTCTAGTTCTTTTGTTAGATTTTCTTTTATTGTAGTATCTTTTGTGTTTACATATATTTTACCAGTATTTATATAATCTGCTAATTTGTAGTAACATTGTGTTTTAAGGTTTTGATAGTTTTCATTATTTAATGCTTTACTATTATTTACAAACCCTAAACACCTTAGTATATCACGACAACCACCACCAACACCATCATCATCAACAATAATGTTTTTTAAAGGTACATTTTCTAATCTTTGTATTTCTTTTATTTCATCTGCTACTTGTGTAATTGTGTTTGTATCAAATACTTTTATACGTTCAGCTCTTAAACCATTCCAATATATTATTACAGTTTTATCTTTGCCAAACCTGGCTACATCACAACTAATATATTTATTGCCACTTGCTATATTATCTGCATCATACATATTTAAAATAGCATCATATTCTATTAGCTTATCTTCACTATCATCATATTCCCAGTTACCATATAGTAACCTTTGTTTACTTATCTCATCAAGTTTTAATAGTTGCTCTTTATAGTGTTTAGATATATGTACATTATCACTTGCTAGTGCTTGTATAAACTTTCTATACTTAGGTAATACACCTTTTTTGTTAGGTAAGTAAAACTCATTATACACCCAGTTTTTTGCAGGGTT